>DSLMC04102__coassemble_674_pt1 | contig 153681 bp, 136 predicted proteins | sample DSLMC04102__metabat2_low_PE_042 | metagenome-assembled genome bin DSLMC04102
GACGGCCGCAGGCGCTCCTAGTATGTTACGGTTCTTTTTTATTTTTCTGTCAGCATCATCATAATCTGATTGCTTCTTTCCAGGAACCGGGTCATCTGTTCCGGGGACAGCTGCTTGTGACTCATCACAGCCATATCATAAAGCTGCTCGCAGATCATCTCCGTGTTCTCTCCCTCTTTGTGCTCCTGGATATACTGTACCAGAGGATGACCGGCGTTTAGTACCAGCGTCTCGCTGCCGCCGCCGAACATGTTGGCGTCCATGCCGTACATCTTCATCATATCCTGCATCCTGCGGCTCTCCTCGGACAGGGTCATCATGGCGGAAATCTTCTCGTCTTTTAATTTCTCCACTTTCACATTGAGGTTGTCCTGCTTCATGACTTTGCGGAACAGTTCCTGCAGCTCTTTTTCTGCCTCTTCCAGACCTTCCGTGTCTTCCGCTTTCAGCGTATCGGTCACATCGGCGTCGATTCTCTGGAAGTGAACATCCTCCCGTTTCTGCTCAATGTGAGAGATAAAGGGAGCGTCAATGTTGTGTTTCAGGATCACCGCATCCATACCCTCTCTGCGGAACATGTTGATGTACTGGCTCTGCTGTACTTCATCGGTCACATAGTAGATATTCGTCTTTTCCGGTTCTTTTTCCTCGCTGTCGGCCTCTGCTCCGTCTGCCTTTTGTGCTCCTGCCTCTTCAGCGTTTTCCTCTGTCTTCGTTTCCCCGGCGGTATCTTTCTGCTCTTCCGGCTTCTTATTCTCCTTTATACAGTCTTTCAGCGTCAGATATTTGCCGTCCAGATTCTTGAACAGCATGTAATCCATGATACGATCTGAAAATTTTGCGTCCTTCAGGCAGCCGAACTTCAGGAAGGGCGCGATATCATCCCAGCATTTTTCGTAAGCTTCCCGGTCTGTCTTGAACATGCCTGTCAGCTTATCCGCCACTTTCTTGCTGATATATTCCGATACCTTCTTTACAAAACCATCGTTTTGCAGCGCGCTCCTGGATACATTCAGGGGCAAATCCGGACAGTCGATGACGCCTTTTAACAGCATCAAAAATTCCGGAATCACCTCTTTGATATTATCGGCGATGAATACCTGATTATTATACAGTTTGATGGTACCCTCGATGGAATCGTACTCCGTATTGATCTTTGGGAAGTAAAGAATTCCTTTCAGGTTGAAGGGATAATCGGTGTTCAGATGAATCCAGAACAGCGGTTCCTTGTAATCCATAAACACCTTGCGGTAAAACTCTTTATACTCTTCATCGGTACAGTCGTTGGGATGTTTGGTCCACAGCGGATGGATATCGCTTAAGGAGACAGGACGTTTGTTGATCTTCACCATATCCCTGGCCGGTGAGATCTCCACGGTTTCCTTCTTTCCGTCCTCCGTCTCACGCTCCTCGGTCTTTGCCTCCTCATGGATATGCTCCACCACCACATCGTCGTCCCGCAGTTTAGATTCCTCGATGGTCTCATACTCCTGCTCGGCGTTGGCTTTGGAGAGGAAGATTTCCACCGGCATGAAGGAACAGTATTTCTCGATAACTTCTCTCACACGGTACTCATTGGCGAACTCCAGGCTGTCCTCATTCAGATACAGCGTAATTTCCGTTCCCACGGTTGTCCTGTCGCCTTCACCGATCTCGTATTCCACGCCGCCGTCGCACTCCCAGTGTACCGGTTTTGCGCCTTCCTGGAAGGACAGCGTATCGATATGCACCTCATCGGCTACCATAAACGCAGAATAGAATCCCAGTCCGAAATGACCGATGATCTGATCCTCGCTGGTCTTATCTTTGTATTTTTCCAAAAACTGAGTCGCGCCGGAAAAAGCGATCTTGGTGATATACTCCTCCACTTCTTCTTCCGTCATGCCAAGACCAGTATCAATGAACTTCAGCGTCTTTTCTTCCGGATTGACAACCACGTCGATTTTGCTTTTGTAATCGTCCGGGAAAGTATACTCTCCCATCACTTCCAGTTTTTTCAGTTTGGTAATAGCGTCGCATCCGTTGGAAACCATCTCTCTTACAAAGATATCATGATCGGAATACAGCCATTTTTTTATAATCGGAAATATATTGTCACTGTCTATGGATAAATTGCCATGTCTTAATGCCATAAATACACACGCTCCTTTTTTGAATTTCTTTACTGAGTACTATATTAATCCCCGTTTTCGGAAAAGTCAAGAAAAAATTAGCACTCATTTAAAATGAGTGCTAATAATATTGCTTATCGTAAAAACATGCGTATCATCATTTCCTTCCACGGCTTCAGCGGATAATACCGCATGGGAAGATCCATCCAGGTGGATTTTTTTACCACGCTCTTTTTATGGCTGAAGGTGTCGAAAGATTCTTTTCCGTGATAGCTTCCCATCCCGCTGGCGCCCACGCCGCCAAATCCCATGCGGGAGGTGGCCAGATGGATGATGGTGTCATTGATACACCCGCCGCCAAAGGACAGCTCCTTCATCACCCGGTATTCCGCTCCCAGATCCTCCGTGAACAGATACAGCGCCAGGGGCTTGGGCCGCCGCTTCACCTGCGCGATGGCTTCCGGCAGATTGCGGAAGGTCAAAACCGGGAGGATGGGACCGAAAATCTCCTCCTGCATTACGGGTGAATCCCAGTCCGCCTGATCCAGGATAGTGGGCGCGATCTGCAGCGTTTCCAGGTTGCCGTACCCGCCCTCGATTATGTGCTCTTCTTTGATCAGATTCAGCAGCCGGTCATAGTGCTTCTGATTGATAATTTTTGGATAATCCGGATGGAACATAGGCTCTTTTCCCAGCATCCTGTGAATCCATTTTTTCACCAGCATCAGGAATTCTTTCTTCACCGATGCTTCCACCAGCAGATAATCCGGGGCCACACAGGTCTGGCCGCTGTTTAAAAACTTGCCGAATACCAGTCTTTTGGCAGCCAGATCCAGATTCGCCGTAGCATCCACGATGCAGGGACTTTTCCCGCCCAGTTCCAGCGTCACCGGCGTCAGATGGTCAGCTGCTTTTTTCATGACCACCTTTCCGGTCTGTACGCCGCCGGTAAAGAATATATAATCAAATTTCTGATCCAGAAGCTGTGTATTTTCTTTTCTTCCGCCTTCCACCACGGCCACGTATTTTCTTGGGAAAGCGTCTTTTAAAATCCGGTGTATGACGCCGGATACTGCCGGCGCATAGGCGGAGGGCTTCACTACGCAGCAGTTGCCCGCCGCAATGGCGCCCACAAGGGGCTCCATGGTCAGCATGAAGGGATAATTCCAGGGAGACATGATCAGCACCACACCGTATGGCTCCGAGAGGACGAAGCTTCTGGCATGAAACTGAGCCAGCGGTGTGGGCACCCTGCGCTCCTTGATCCATATGGGCAGATGCCGGCGGATGTAACGCAGCTCCGAAAGGGTCATGCCGACTTCCGCCATGTAGGACTCCGCCTTTGATTTATGCAGATCCTGTTTCAGCGCCTCATAAATCTTTGACTCATGTTTCAGGATAGACGCTTCCAGACGGTCAAGAGCCATCAGCCTGAAGGGCAGACTCTTGGTCTGATTTCCGTAAAAGAATTTCTTCTGCACCCTGACAATTTTTTCAATATAATTCACGGTATCACCTCCTGCCGCCGTACTAATATGCTTTATTCAGTATAAACATCACATCCTCCCAGGAAACCTCCCGGGGATTGACAATCATCGCTCCGTCATTCATGGCGGTACGGGCCACCAGCTCAAAATCGGATTTTCGCACGCCGCACTCCCGCAGACGCTCCGGCAGACCGCAGATCCTGTGCAGCTTCCGACGAAGCTGCCACACCTGACGGACGGCTTCTTTCCCCCTTTGTTCCGCAGGGGTATTCAGACACGTTTCCTCTCCTGCCAGGAAATACAGAAGTTCTCCATACTGTTCCTTCAAAACCCGGTAATTAAACGCCATCCCGTGGGGGAGAAGGATCGTCATGGCGTCGCCGTGGGGCACATGACAGACGCCGCCCAGCGCATGGCCGATGGCATGGATCACTCCCACCATACTGTTGGAAAAAGCCGCCCCGGCCATCATGGAAGCATTGGCCATGGCCAGTCTGGCCCTGTCATCTTTTCCGTTTTTGACGGCCTGTTCCAGATTCTGGGTGATCAGGCGGATGGCTCCCAGCGCATAGGCGTCGCTGATCGGATTTTTCTGCAGACAGGTATAGGCTTCTATGGCATGGCACAGGGCGTCCATTCCTGTGGAGGCTGTGGTTTTTGGCGGAAGAGTACGGGTCATCCGCACATCCAGCACCGCCACATCCGGCTGCAGATAATAAGAAATAAATTCCATCTTCAGCCGCCGGGCTTCATTTTTAATCACCGCCACCAGTGTGGACTCCGACCCTGTTCCCGATGTGGTGGGAATGGCCGCAAAGGGAATGCGGACGACGCCGCTTAAATTTTCACAGCCCCAGATATCCAGCAGATCGTCCACATTCTGGGAAAGAACCATGCGTACGCCCTTCGCCGTATCGATGACGGAACCGCCTCCCACGGCCACCAGGCTGTCGCACTCCTTTTTTTTGTACTCCTTTACGATATTGCGCACCACCTGCAGGGAGGAATCCGCCGGGATTCTGGTATAAACCGCGCCTTCCCGGATTCCCCCTGCTGCCAGGGCGTCCGTTACAATTTGCAGTGTTCCGATTTTTTTCAGGATCTCATCAGAAAGGATCATGGGCTTTTTGGCCCCAAGATTTTTCAGCTCCGAGGGCAGATTTTCCAGAGCGTGACGGCCGGAAAGAATCTTGGCAGAGCTTTGAAATTCAAAGTATTTCGGTATCATTTTCAGGACTCCTCGTATTTTTTATGCATGGATTTAATCCGGCAGGGCTTTTTCTCTTCCGCCGACATAGTATAAGCTCCCCGCAGGGCGCCAATTAAAATCCGCAGATACACCCGCAGCGTGTTGACCTCTCTGCGCGGCACTTTTTTCAAAATCCGTTTTGTCATAACCCCCGGGAAGAGATATGCTTCCACCACATCCACACAGCGGGTCAGTTCCATAGCCGTCCCGATATCGCCGTGCAAAGAAAAAGCATGAGCGCCGTAGGCCTGGGCGATACCCATTCTTCCCGTCAGCACCTCAAAGGCGCTCTCCAGGCTGCGGAAGGTGATGGCTGTGTCATAGAAACGCTGGATCCGCGGATTCAGTCTTTGCAGCTGATTCTGACTTTTTCGAAAAAACAGGCGCGGCCCTTTTTCTGAACAGGCCAGACAGTAGGTCATCCCTTCCGGCCAGCTGTCGATCTCATCCCGCACCCGCCCGTCCAGCTGATACAGTTCACAGATTCCGCCGTAAAGCACATACAGAACCACAGCCGATATCCTGCTTTTGATGAAATTCTCCATCCTGCGCTTTGTACTGATCTCAAATTCCATTGTTACCTTTCTCCCAATCTTTTTTTCAGTATACTTCTCGCCACGCTGATGCCGTTGGCGCTGGCCTGCTGCAGTCCCCTTGTGACGGACGCCCCGTCTCCCACTGCCCGCAGTCCCTTTATACTAGTCTGAAAATCCTCATCTACCACCACTTTATTGGAATAGAATTTCACCTCCACACCGTAAAGCAGCGTTTCATCACTGGCAATACCAGGCGTTACCTTATCCAGCACATTGATCATTTCCACGAGATCCACCATAATCCGATGGGGAAATACCAGGGACAAGTCTCCCGGCACCGCATCCTTCAGCGTGGGGATCAGGTTGTTTCGGCACAGGCGCTCTTCCGTCGTCCGCCTGCCTCTTTTGAAATCTCCGAAAGTCTGCACCATAATTTTACCGTCACAGAGCATGTTGCTCAGCCGGGCCACATGTTTTCCGTATTCAATGGGGGTTTTAAAAGGCTTGGTAAAATTCTTCGATACCAGCAGGGCAAAATTGGTATTCTGTGTTTTGTATTCCGCCGATTTATAGGCATGGCCGTTGACCACAGCCAGGCCGTTCTCATAATACTCCGTGGCTACTTCGCCGGAAGGATTGGTACAAAAAGTCCGCACCTTATCATCGAAGGTGGGCGTATAGTAGATCAGCTTCGCCTCGTACAGATTTTCGTTGAGAAACTCCATCACCTCGTCCCGCACTTCCACCCGGACTCCGATATCCACCGTTCCCACTTGGGTTTCGATGCCGTGCGCCCGACAAAGGTGACTGAGCCAGTCCGCACCTTCCCGGCCCACTGCCGCCACAAACTCATCTGCCTCATACCGCTGGCCATCCTGGGTCACCACGGCCCGGGCTGTCTGCCCTTCTATCACCATGTCTGTCACCATGGTCATGAATTTCATTTCCACCCCCTTATCCTGCAGATCCTTCTGCAGCCGCTGATAGATCTTATAGCCTTCCTCCGTGCCCAGATGACGGATCGGACACTCCACCAGCTTCAGGTTGGCATTGATGGCTTTTTTGCGGATTTTTCGGATCTCCTTTTCTTTATCCACTCCGTAAACCCTGGTATCCGCCCCAAATTTCAGATAAATGCTGTCCGACTCTTTCAACAGCTCTTTCGTCTTCTCATATCCCAAAATCTCCGGCAGATTACCGCCCACATCCGGAGAAAGGGACAGTTTTCCATCGGAAAAAGCTCCCGCACCGGCAAATCCGGTGGTGATGGAGCAGGGCTGACACCCCATACACTTCCCGGTTTTTCGCTTGGGACAACTTCTTTTTTCAATGGACCGCCCCTTTTCCAGCATCAGGATTTTCATATCCGGGCACCCGGACATCAACTCGTAGGCGCAGAAAATCCCCGAAGGGCCTGCGCCGATAATGATGACATCATACTTCTTCATTTTCTATCCTTCCACAATCAGATACTGTCCGCCCGGCAGCGGGAATACCTCGCTGGCCGCCTCCAGTTCTTCGTCCGACAGATCCTGTACATCCATACCGGATTCTTCCATATAATCCCGTACCTCATCCAGTGAATCTGTCACCACAGCCATGCAGTCTTCCAAAAAAGCTTCCGCTTCTTCCAGTGTCTCCGCCACCGGTTCATCAAACAACTGCTCCTGATTATCCAAAAAAACCTTCAGACATTCTTCGCTGTATTCCTGCGTCATTTCTTATTCCCCCTTCTGTATCTTCAGTAATTCAGATGGATGTCCGATAATCCTCTGCGCATGATTTTCCTCCAGTTCCCTGCGGTCCCGGAAGCCCCACAGCACCCCGATGGTATACATCCCTGCCGCACGTCCGGTGATCATATCCGTATCCGTATCTCCCACATACATACAATCTTCTGGCTGCACGCCCAGACGGTCGGCGATCAGCAGCGCGCACTGGGGAGACGGTTTTCTTTCGATCTCCGGCACCTGCCCCTGGATCATATCGAACAGTTCCTTCCCATAGACGCCGTAGATGGCGCCCAACGCCGCCGGATGCGGTTTGTTGGTGCACACAGCCAGCTTCACCCCGCGGCTTTTCAGCGTCTGCAGCGTCTGCGTCATACCCTCGTAAGCCGTCACGTGATACAGAGGATCTTTTGCAAACATGCTGCGGTACATCTTCCGTGCTTCGTCCAGACAGGCGAGATCGCCTCCGGCTGCACGGATACTGCGTTCCATCAGTACGTCCGCTCCGTCTCCGGCAAAATAATTATAGGCTTCCACCGGATGAGGCGGAAGATGGTAATAAGCCAGCACCTGATTCGCTATATGAGCGATGGACTCCACAGTATCCAGTAATGTTCCGTCCAGATCAAATAAACATGCTTTGTACATTTTCTTATGTTCTCCCTGTCTGTCATTTCCTCTTTTTTTCTTTTTCTGAATAATTTGTCCGTTTTAAGTATACCCTCCTCTTATAGGACCTGCAAGCCGTTTTCATCATTTTTTACTTTATGCTTTCTTTTTTCGGCGAAAAGTATTACAATGTTTGTAAATTGAATTAAAAGGAGAAGGAAAAAATGCGTAAAAACAGCGTCATAAAAGTGCTGGCATGGCTGATGATTCTCGGAGCGGCAGTCGGAGCCCTGATCGTATTTCTGAAAAAGTATGAAAAAGGAAACGATGATCTGTTCGACGACAACATCGAGGAGTCCGATTCCTGTCCGGGGTGCAGTGACACAGATCGCAGCTATACAACCATTTCCAAAGAACCCAAGGCGGATGAGGGACAGGAAACGGTTCAGGAAACCGCTGAGGAAGCGGACAAAGATGAATCTGAAGAATGAGGCAGGAGCAAAAAAACAGCGGCAGTGTGAAGATAAATCCTCCACACTGCCGCTGTTTTTTATTTGTCCTGCCACGCTGCTTTCAGCCTGCTGATTCCTTCTGCAATCTCTTCTTCTGTCAATGAGGCATACCCCAACAGAACACCCTCCGATGCCGTCTGCCCCAAAACGGAAGTATCGTAATCAGAAATTCCATATACCTTTACGCCTGCCGCTTCGGCCCTGCAGACCGCCTCCTGCTCCGACATCCCGTTGACAAAGCGCAGTACCACGTGCAGGCCGGCATTTTCCCCGGATACACGGCAGATCTTCGCCATTCCTTTCAACTGTGCTACCAGACAATCATGCTTACTTTTATAGATGGCCCGCATCCGGTTCAGATGACGTTCGTAGTGGCCGTCCCGTATAAATGTTTCGATAATCTTCTGATCGGCTCTGGATACCGTGACAGAAAAATCGCGTCCCCGTTTTTCATAGGCGGCGATCAGTGACTTTGGAAGTACCATATAACTGATGCGGATCGCCGGAGCAATGGACTTTGAAAATGTTCCCAGATAAATTACCCGGTCGTGGTTGTCGTATCCCTGCAGAGCAGGGATGGGTTTGCCGCGATAGCGGAATTCACTGTCGTAATCATCTTCCAGAATATACCTTCCCGCTTCGTCTGACGCCCAGGAAAGCAGCTGCATCCGCCGTTTCAGCGGCATCACACTGCCCATGGGAAACTGATGGGACGGCATGACATAAGCCGTGTCCGCACCGGATCGTTTCAATTCCTCCACCCGCATCCCACATGCATCCATACCGATTCCCATGACCTCATATCCCAGATGGCTGAAACACAGAAAAGCGCTTTTGTAGGTAGGGTTTTCCATGGCGATCCTTCGGTTTCCTCCCAGAATCACCCGCAGCAGCATCAGCAGATAATCGTTTCCTGCCCCTACCACGATCTGTTCGGGACTGCAGCTGACTCCTCTGGCATGATGCAGGTAAGAAGCCAGGACACAGCGAAGGCTTTTCTCTCCCCTTGGATCCCCCAGCCGAAACAGTTTTGGCCCTTCCCGCAGTACCTGCCGGGAAATTTTCCCCCACTGATGGAAGGGAAAACCGTTCTCATCGATTCCATTGATATCAAAATCAAAACGGCAAGTGCCGGCAGGCTCTTCTTCCGGCACAGAAACTGCCGGAACCTCCTGCGGCAGCTGGAGCATCCCTTCCAGATCGCAGACGAAATATCCCCTGCGGGGTATGGATTCGATATATCCTTCCGATACCAGCTGCATATAAGCCATATCCACCGTACTTCTGCTGACCGCCAGTCCTAAAGCCAGCGCACGGGAAGAAGGCAGACACTCTCCTGGGAGTATCTGCCTTCTTTGAATTTCTGTTTTCAGATATTGATAAATCTGCTCGTACAAAGGAGTCGCGGACTCCCCGTTCAGTGAAATCGTCAGTTCTTTCATTTCGGCAGCTTAAAGGAACTTTTCAGCGATACGATCCGGTTAAATACCAGCTGATCTTCCCTGGAATCGTGGGAATCCACACAGAAATAGCCGTTTCGCACGAACTGAAAACTGTCATAGGGTTTTGCATTTCCCAAAGACGGCTCCAGATAACACTCCCGGCGCACCGTCAGAGAATTGGGATTCAGATTTAAAGAGCCATCTTCATTGTATACGCCTTTTTCCTCATCAATAATATTTTCATACAGTCTTACTTCTGCCTGTACCGCCGTCTTCGCCGCTACCCAGTGGATGGTCCCTTTTACCTTCCTTCCGGTAAAACCGCTGCCGCTGCGGGTTTCGGGATCGTAGGTACAGTGAACCTCCGTCACCTCGCCCTGCTCGTTTTTCACGAAACCGGTACATCTGACAAAGTAAGCGTTCATCAGACGCACTTCATTTCCCGGGAACAGCCGGAAATATTTTCTGGGAGGCTCTTCCATGAAATCCTCGCGTTCAATATAAAGTTCTCTGGCAAAGGGAACTTTACGCGTGCCCAGTTCCTCATTTTCCAAGTTATTTGGCACGTCGAAATATTCCACCTGGTCTTCCGGATAGTTGTCAATCACCAGTTTGATGGGATCCAGCACCGCCATCACTCTGGGCCGCTTCAGCTTTAAATCCTCCCGGATGCAGTATTCCAGCATGGCGTAATCCACAGAACTGTTGGCTTTTGAGACGCCGCACAAATCCACAAACATGCGGATGGACTCCGGTGTAAATCCTCTCCTGCGCAGCGCCGCGATGGAAACAAGGCGCGGATCATCCCATCCGTCCACGATGCCGTCCTCCACCAGCTTTTTGATATACCGCTTTCCCGTCACCACATTGGTCAGATAAAGCTTGGCAAACTCGATCTGTTTGGGCGGTTTCTCATATTCCAGTTCCCGCACCACCCAGTCGTACAGCGGACGGTGATCCTCAAACTCCAGCGTACAGATGGAATGGGTCACACCCTCGATGGCGTCCTCGATGGGATGAGCAAAATCATACATGGGATAAATGCACCAGTCGTCCCCCGTATTGTGGTGGGTCATATGTGCCACCCGGTAAATCACCGGATCACGCATGTTAATATTGGGAGAAGCCATATCGATTCTGGCTCGAAGAACCATGGAGCCATCCTCGTATTTTCCCTCTTTCATCTCCTCAAACAGGCGGAGATTCTCCTCTATGCTTCGGTCGCGATAAGGACTGTTCTTGCCCGGCTCCGTCAGCGTACCGCGGTATTCTCTGATTTCCTCGGCAGACAGCTGGCATACGAAAGCCTTGCCTTTTTTAATCAGTTTCACCGCCGCCTCGTACATCTGCGGGAAATAATTGGATGCAAAATAGAGCCGATCTCCCCAGTCCGCTCCCAGCCAGGCCACATCTTCCTTAATGGAATCCACAAACTCTTCCTTCTCCTTGGTGGGGTTGGTATCGTCAAAGCGCAGATTAAATTTCCCATGGTACTGCTGTGCCAGACCATAGTTCAGCAGGATAGCTTTGGCATGGCCGATATGAAGATAGCCATTTGGCTCCGGCGGAAACCTGGTACAGATCGTATCGTATTTTCCCTCCGCCAGATCCTGGTCGATTATCTGTTCAATAAAATTTCTGGAAACTGTTTCCTTTTCCACTTGTATTCCTCCTCAGGTACAAACTGAGCCGCCTGTTACGCAGGCGACTCAATAAGAATCTTTTATATCATACCATAAATTTTCCCGTTGTCAAAGGGTGTTACATAAAACTTCCGAAACTTTCAAACAAATCTCCCATCTCGCCCACCGGCAGATCAAAGATAATCGGAAGCAGAACATACAGAACCAAAAACTCCGCCGCAACCGTCAAGATCTGCGCCACGATAAAGCAGTATACCTTCCGGTCCGGCTTCATCTGCACCGCATGCTCATAACCGCGCAGATAAAAGTAATAACTGATCAGGGAAAGGATTCCCATCAAAACCAGAGCAAACTTCGGGAAAGACATGATAAACAACGCTGTCAGCAGAATCATCACGCTATCTACGAAAGCGCTGAATCCCACCGCCGTCATCATTTTATTAAGAGTGGTATCTCCCTGGAACGCCGCTGTCATTCCCTTGAAAATCGCTGCCTGCAGATAGGCAAAGCCCACGGTCAGAATCAGAACAAAAATGATGATCCTGAAAATCGGCGGTTCAAAAAAGCCGCCTGCCATACTCTTGATTTTTGACATCAGAAACAGGCTGATCAAAATGCAGACCAACGCCTTCAGGCCTACCATCTCAAGCCCCAGCACGCTGCTGTTCCCGCCGCAAAGCCGTTTCATAGTGGTATCCGGACGGGTGATCAAAGGTATAATCTCCGCAAACATATTTTTCGTATTCTGTACAAATTTACCCGTCTTTTCTTGGAACCATTGACTGTTGAAATTGCCCTGCTGCTGTCCGTAAGGATTTCCCTGCTGCCATCCGCCGTAGGGATTTCCCTGCTGGTTCATGTAGGGGCCGCCCTGCTGCTGATTCATGTAGGGGTTCCCTTGCTGCTGATTCATGTAGGGATTTCCCTGCTGCTGATTCATATAGGGATTTCCCTGCTGCTGATTCATATAGGGATTTCCCTGCTGCTGATTCATATAAGGATTTCCCTGCTGCTGATTCATATAAGGATTTCCCTGCTGCTGATTCATATAGGGATTTCCCTGCTGCTGATTCACATGAGGACTGCCCTGCTGCCCATCCATTCTCACAGTACGGTCTTCATCCTGGGAAGCTCCCGTCTGCGCACTGCTTTTCATACAATCGCAGGGTTGTCCATCGATCAGTGGTTTCCCGCATCTGGTACAAAACTTAGCCATCTCTTTCTCCCCTTTTCTCATGTTTTTCGCTACTTAAAATTATATTCGATTCACCGGCAAAGTCAAGCAAAGATCCCGTTTTTCAAAGGAAAAGGGCGCTGTCCGGAACTTTTCGCAGACAGCGCCCCTCAAATATCTTATTTTCTAACTGTTGTTTACTTTATAAATGGAAACAGCCGGCGCGGTATATATAAAATTACCGCCCTGAGCCATCACCTGCAGTACAGCCGGCACGGAAGAAATTTCCACCGGAAAATTAAATGACATAGTGGCGGCATCCGCAGCGGAATTAAAGGTGTGAGAAGCCAAAGCTCCTGGAACCGGCGTTCCATTCTGCTCCAAATCCAGCGTAATCGTCAGCGGGAAGGAAGCTGTGGATACCGGCGCTACATTCCCATGGAAAGACACCGCATACAGTCCAGGAGTACCGATGGTAAATTCACTTTCTCCCGCAGTGTGGGAGATATCAGAACCGGACACTGCCGCATTCTGATCAAAAACCAGCGGCTGACCGGTCGTTCCTGACGCGGAAGGTGTAGAATAAGCCGCCAGCAATTCCGTAGAAGCTGCCGTCCCGGCAGGGCCGGTTGCCCCGGTGGCACCAGTTGCTCCCGTCGGACCAGTAGGACCAGTAACTCCCGTCGGACCAGTAGGACCGGTAACTCCCGTCGGACCAGTAGGACCGGTAGCTCCGCCAGATGGGCCGGTGGCTCCTGTGGGACCGGTGGCTCCTGTTACCCCCGCAGGACCTGTCGCCCCGGTAACTCCGGCCGGGCCTGTCGCTCCCGGGCGGCCCGGCATACCAGGAGGTCCTGGCGGTCCCGGCGGCCCAGGAACAGGTTCTGGACAACAGGGTCTTGGACGGCATCCGCATCGGACATTCTGCTCTTCCAGATCCTGTGTTTCTTTTCTATGAAACCATGCCATATGGATTCTCCTTATAATGATGATCCAATAATAATGTATGCGGCAAACGACAAAGAGTCACTTTTTTTGTCTCATTTGAGAAAAATATTCCTTGTTTTTCAAATACCATGGCGACTGCGGCTGATATTGCCCCGCCAGCTCATTATAATGCTGCGCCAGTTCAAACTGTCCCATTCTGTCATAACAGACGCACAGAGAAATGGCCGGCAGGAAACCGTAACATTCCTCCTGAATAAAAGCCCCTGATCTGGCATTTTTCGGCGCCTGAAAAGCCTGCTGGTACCAGTAGACTGCCTGAGAATACTTCCTTTCATGCGCAAAGTATCTGCCCAGCGCACAGCAGGTCTCTGCCCGCGGGACATCATATTCCAGACCTTTAAGCAATGCCTGCAGTGTTTTTCTTTTTTCCCCTATCTGTTCATAACACCAGGCCAGCTGCCTCGTCCCGTCGATTTGATTCTCTACCCAACCTTCTTTCTGTTGCAGAAATTTTTTCAAAATACGGATACTTTTTTCATACTGCCCGTGTACCAGCAATTCTTTGCCGTAATAATAGAGAGCCCGGCTATCAAAGGGCTCTCCCGCCTTCTCCATCGACTGATAGATTTTCAGATTCCTTTTGCTGTCCTTTTCTTCTTCCTTTCTATGATGAACCGGTATCTCCCGATAGAGAACCTTGCCGGAGATGGGAATCGCCTCATGCACTCTGCCCTGGAAAAGATAGCGACCGTTATTCCTTACCAGTCTTTCCCGGTAATAGGAAAAACCCGGATTTCCTTTTTCATCAAAAATCATTTCATAGGGCATCATCACCATATCCGTATCCGTGGGAAGCTCCTCTTTTAGCTGAAGCAGTTTTTCTGCGCTCCCACCCGGCAGGACATCGTCGGCATCCAGCCACATACAGTACTCCATCGACGCTTTGGAAAAAGCTTCGTTCCTTGCTGCGGAAAAATCGTCTTGCCAGGGAAAATCATATATATAACCGGTGTAACCGCCGGCAACCTCTTTCGTTCCATCCCGCGACCCCGTATCTACGATAATAATTTCATCCACCGCATCTTTTACACTGTCCAGGCACCTGGCCAGCACTTTCTCTTCATCCTTTACGATCATGCAAAGACTGATGGAAATCACTGCTTTACCATTCCTTTGAGACAAATCATGTCTTTATCATTATCCTATTCCAATCAGTCCTGCATTGTCAAAACGTTCCTTACAGTCTGCGCAGCACTTCCCACAGATCCATCATCAGAAACGAAGGGATAAATTTCGCTGCGATCCTATGAATCATGCAGACCGGTCCCGGCGTGGACACCGCCAACCCCAGTCTGCTGTCCAAAAGAGCCCATCCTGCAACCCGGGAAACGCGGGAAGCCAGCAAAAAGTGATGAATCCGGCTTCTCCCTCTGCTGTCCCTGGCTCTTGAAATAAATCCGGTATCTTTGATCCAGTAGGGGCAAACAGCCGTTACCTGAATCCCCCTTCCCATCACTTCCCGCCGAAGTCCCCGGCTGTAACGATATAAAAATGCCTTGGATGCCGCATAGATATTGAGAAAAGGAAAGGGCTGAAAGGCTGCTGTGGAACAGATCTGCAGGATCCGGCCGCCCCGTCTCATAAAGGGAAGACACATCACCGTCAGGGCAACCGCTGCCCGACAGTTCAGGTCGACCATCCTCAGGCTGTCTTCCCAGCTGATCTCCCGGTCATCTCCTATTTTCCCAAATCCTGCGCCGTTAATCAGCAGCCGGACATCCGGCTTGTGTTTCCGCAATTCCTGCCGCAGTTCGTTCAGCGACTCCTCCTTCGTCAGATCAAGAGGAAATACCCGAACCGGCAGTGCGGACTCTTCCCTCAGCTGCTCCAGACACTCCCGCCGTCTGGCCACCGCCCAGATCTCATCGATATCTTCTTTTTTCTTCTGCCCGGCAATCTTTCGCACAAACTCCCGCCCCAGACCACTGGAAGCGCCGGTAATCACTGCGATTTTCATACTGCACCATCATCCTTTAATATAAGCATCCATACGGACAAATTTTGCATCCTTCAGGTCATTTTCATTCAGCGGACGTTTCACTACCCGACAGTTACATTTTGTCCCGCGCTCATGCTGGAAGCACTCCAGCCCGGCCGTACAGACTGCTGCGCCGCCGCTTTCTGAAGCAATGACCATATCATTCCCCAGATACAGCAGAATATGCTGATATTTCCCATTGCCGAACACACAGCAGATGGCATCTCCCGGCCTTAACTCTTCCCGGCTGATTTCCTGGCCGTACTTTCCGAAATTATCCGCATTCAAGTCGGCTCCAAAGTCATATCCATTTTGGGTGTAAGCATACATCAGCAGTCCGGAACAGTCCACCCCTCCGTCCTGAGGTCCGTTTCCTCCCCAGATATACTGATCTCCGATCAGCGACATGGCGCTGCGGCAGACGCCGCTGTCGTACACAGTCACCGTACATTCTGCCATGCACTGTCCAATCCTCGCTGTCACCGTCGCCGTACCTGCCTCTCTGGCCGTTATCTTCCCACTGGATACAGAAACCACAGACGGATCCGAACTCTTCCAGCTGATGCGTCTGGAATCCGTGGCATCCTTGGGCTGGCAGTTCACATAAAGATTGGCCGCCTCCCCATTTTGCAGCGCCACCTGTTCTTGAGAAAGACTGATGGACGTGATGGGAATCTTTTCTGTTCTCCTGGCATCTTTTACTTTTTTTCCTTCCTGATCTACCTGATAATTTCCAATCCAGGCATCCGTCAGCATCCGCCCGTCAGAACCTACGTAATACTCATCCACCCAGGCATTGGTCTCAAGCTGTCCGTCATCTTCTCCGAAATAGTACCAACCGCCGTCCAGCTGCTGCCAGCCAGTTGCCGCGTAACCGGCTCCGTTAAAATAATACCATTTATGTCCGATCAGCTTCCATTCATTTTCCGGCCAGCTACCATCCTGCTTCTCATACCACCGGCCTGTATCATTTTCCTGCCATCCTGCAGCATGAACTGGAATTACGGCAGACAAAGTTACCATAACCGCAGCCAGAAAAAGTCCGCTCAGCCTTTTTATTCTTTTTTTCATATAATTTTCCCTTTCTTTTTTTTGAAAACCGTGTTATAATTCAGTCCATGGGGCATTAGCGCAGTTGGGAGCGCGCAACATTCGCATTGTTGAGGCCACGGGTTCGAATCCCGTATGCTCCACTTTTTATTATAAGCGTGTTTATGGCGGAAATCCAGTAAAAGCCCATAAATACGCTAATTTTTTATCTTTTTTTAGAAATTATATTTCTATTTAGAAAGTATAATTCTATGATTTTTTGTCACAGACGGGAATCCGGTTTCCGTGATGGGCAACAAGAAGGACGGGAATCTCTCCTGATCCAACTGACCAAACGCAGATTGGAAAAAGGAAAATCCGTTTCAGAGATCGCCGAAGATCTGGAACAGGAGGAAGCAGTCATTCGGGAACTGATCGAAAAACTGAAGGAAAACTAAACAGCGAATATTGCTTTTAGGTTGCCACGAAGGAGCAGCTCCTTCATCTTTTATATTTGATTGACAAAGCATACTATGATAAGATGTTTTCAACAGTTATTTCGGAGGATAAACAGATGTACAGTAAAAAAGTTTCAAAAGGAAATCATAAAAGTATTGACTGGATGGTTACTCTGGTTCCATTCGTTCTGATTCTTGGATTATCGGTACTTCTTTTCATTTTCCCTGAGAAATCCAACGCTGTGATCAGTCAGATCCGTTTTTTCTTTGGCAACACAATGGGAATGTATTATCTTGTGATCGGACTTGGAATTCTTTTGCTGTCTTTTTGGCTTTCTTTTTCAAAATATGGAAATATCGTACTGGGGAAGCCGGGCGAAAAACCAAAATACTCTTTCTTTTCCTGGGGCAGTATGATGTTTACCTGCGGACTGGCCGCAGATATTCTATTCTACTCCTTTTCCGAATGGGTCATGTATGCTTCCAATCCATATGTTGCACAGATGGGCACGGTCACGGAATGGGCCGGCGTCTTCCCATTATTTCATTGGAGTTTCATCCCCTGGGCTTTTTATCTGGTACTTGCAGTCGCCTTTGCCTTTATGCTCCACGTCCGGAAAATCCGACGTCAGCGTTACTCGGAAGCCTGCCGTCCTGTGATTGGCCGCCATGCGGACGGCATCCTGGGCCGGGTGATCGATCTGTTCGCCCTGTTCGCTCTGCTTGCTGGCACAGCTACGACCTTCAGTGTGGCTACCCCTCTGATGGCAAGTATTATCGTACGTCTTTTTCATATTGAAATCAGCAGAACGATGATAACCATAATTATCCTGCTGATCACCTGCGCTGTATATACCTACGCGGTTCTTCATGGTTTCAAAGGAATCAGTCTGCTGGCCAAGCTTTGCATCTATCTGTTTTTCGGCCTGCTGATCTTCGTACTGCTGGTCGGCGGCCAGGGCAGATTCATTCTGGAAAACGGATTCCAATCACTGGGGAAAATGATTCAGAATTTTATCGGACTGGCCACCTATACCGATCCGGGACGTACAAACAACTTTCCCCAGGACTGGACGATCTATTACTGGGCATATTGGATGGTATGGTGTATTGCGGCACCTTTCTTCATCGGCAATATTTCCAGGGGCCGCACCATCCGTCAGACCATCCTGGGCGGTTATCTTTTCGGCGTGGGATCCACCATCGCCAGTTTCATCGTCCTGGGGAATTACTCCCTGGGACTGCAGCAAAGCGGAACGGCGGACTTTATCGCACAGTACGCAGCGGACGGCGACCTGTATTCACTGATTCTCAATATCATCGATACCATGCCTTGCGCCCCCTTTGTCCTGCTGGTAACGCTGGTGTGCATGATCCTGTTTTATGCGACATCCTTTGACTCCATCGCCTACACCGCGGCTTGCTATAGTTATCGAAAACTGGAAGAAGGGGAACATCCTCACAGACTGATTACTCTGCTGTGGTGCCTGCTGCTGATTGCACTTCCCATTGCTCTCGTTTTTTCCGAAAGTTCCATGAGCAATATTCAGTCCGTCAGTATTATCTCGGCTTTTCCAATCGGCCTGATCATGATTGTAATGATCGCCAGCTTCCTTAAAGACGCGGGAAAATATATAAATGAGCAGAAAAAAAAGAGCTTGTAAATGGCCGACTTCCATTTCAACGTACACATGGACGGGAAGATCACCTTTGAAATCCACTATGAGGAAGGCGTACTGCCGGAGGCATTCCCGGAGGCCCGTACCAGAGTAAGCCGGGCGGCAAAGGCAGCAGTCAAACCGCCGCCCAGAACAGCACAGAGGCTATGGCCGCAGAACAAATCGAGAATTCCCTTTTGTAGCTCGATATGCTATAATCCGAAAAACAAAATTGGAAGTTGCAGAGGTGAGGCTATGAAAATTTCAAAAGTCGTATTATCCATAATAACAATACTTTCTGCTGTATTAGGATTAACAAAAGTTCTTGCATTTGACATAACAAATCCTAATTGCTGTTCTGATTAGCCCCGCTTCGGCGGGGTCCTGTCCTCGCTGCAAATATCTGAAATCGTAAGGGAAGCCGAGGAAATGTTCGACCTGTTCAACCAGCATTTTTACAACGATGAACTGAACCGCCCAGCCATCACTGTATCGCCACAAAGGGAAACAAGCTGATGGCGGCCTAATCCGCCAAGTCCCCGGAAAACAGAAAAAACCGGAAAGCCTATAATATCAGTCTTTCCGGGCATAGATAGAAAAACAGCCCTCCAATTTGGAAGGCTGTTTTTCTATCAAAGTTTGTCCTTTGATATTTAAGCTACCGACGGGAATCGAACCCGTGACCTCAACACTACCAATGTTGCGCGCTACCTACTGTGCCACGGCAGCCTGTGCAGCTTTTCTATCGCTACAGCAATAGTAATTTTAGCAAAACTTTATATAGATGTCAAGCGGAAAATATATTATTTTTTAACTTTTTGTAATACAGGCTTTCACCTTCTGCCGTATTCTCTGCAGAGCATTGTCAATGGACTTGGCCGGCCGGTCCAGACGCTCCGCAATCTGGATATAATCGGCGCCCTCCAGATACATTTTGAGAACCTGATTTTCAAACTTACTCAAAGTTCTATGGATTTTCTCTTCGATTCCCGCCGCATTTTCCTGATCTATTATGATTGCTTCCGGATTCTGCACGGAAATCTGTCTGAGTTCCGAAGCAAACTCTTCGTCACTCAGGGAAATATACGTATTCAGCGGCTGGTGCTTCTGTCTGTTGGAGCTTTGGATCGCATTGTACAGCTGCCGTTCGATACAAAGTCTTGCAAAGGATGCGAAAGAGACTTCCCTGGCGGGATTAAAATCCCGCAGCGCCTTAAAAAGTCCCAGCATCCCTTCCTGGATCAGATCATCCGTTTCGCCGCCTACCAGATACATGGCCCTGGCCTTTTTCCGCACCAGCGGCTTGTACTTATCCAGCAAATATTCTGCGATTTCGTCCGTGTCACCGTTCTCCCTCATCCGCACAATCAGTTCCTCGTCTGACAATGTCTCAAAGTTTTTCATATCCTTCCTTTTGTCATCCTCTCTGCCTTACAATCTCATAGGCGAGAATCCCGGCCGCCACCGATGCATTCAGGGAATCAATCTCTCCTTTCATGGGAATTGCCGCAATAAAATCACAGGTTTCCCGAACCAGACGGCTGACTCCTTCCCCTTCGCTTCCAATCACAAGGCCAATGGATCCTTTCAGATCCAGATCATACATAGATGTACCGCCCATATCGGCACAGACGAACCAGAGGCCTTCCTTTTTCAACGATTCCATGGTGGAAACCAGATTGGTTACTCTGGCAACCGGCGTGTAATTCAAAGCGCCTGCAGAGGCCTTAGCCACTGTAGCGGTCAACCCAACCGCCCTTCTTTTGGGAATGATCACGCCGTGGGCGCCTGCCTGATTTGCCGTACGGATGATGGCTCCCAGATTGTGCGGATCCTCAATTCCGTCCAATAGAATCAAAAATGGCGCTTCCCCGCGGCTGCGGGCGTTTTCCAGCATCTGCTCCACGGTACTGTACTCATAAGCAGCGGCAATTGCGATTACACCCTGATGTTTTCCGGTTTCCGAAAGATGATCCAGTCTGCTTTTCTCCACGTAATTTATCACTGTCTTCTGTTTCCTGGCTTCCCGCATAATCGTCTTTACCGGGCCATCCTGGCAGCCATCCAGCACATAGAGTCTGTCCACGCTTCTTCCGGAACGAAATGTTTCCAGTACCGCGTTGCGTCCTTCCACCAGATTTTCATTCTGAGTATTTCTTTCCATAAGTCTCCTTTTATTCCAAACCAATTTTCACCAGATCGACAATCCTTTTCATATCGCCGGAAAGATACAGATAACCCATGACGGCCTCAAATCCTGTCGCCCTGTGATAATCTGAAAGGCTGGCATTCCTTGCAATCGTATGCGGCTTTGCGTTCTTCCCACGCTTATAAATCCGCTCCTCCTCTTCCGTCAGATGCAAAAGGATCTTTTCCATCATCTGTGACTGCCGGGCTGCCTTTACCAGACCGCTGGCTTTCCGGTGCAGCTGCTGTACCGGCATATTCCCTTCGCTCATGATCATCGTGCGGACCAAAAGATCATAGATACTGTCGCCGATATAGGCCAGCGCCAGCGGCGAATACGTCCTCACATCCACATCCGCCAGCTGAAACTGCTCTTTGAAATATCTCAGGCTCTCTTCCATTTTACTCCTTCTCTTGTATCTTCCAGAATAATGCCCTGTGCAAGAAGCTGATCCCGTATCTCGTCAGCCAGCTTAAAGTTTCTGGCCTTTCTGGCTTCCTGGCGTTTTTCAATTAACGCTTCAATCTCTTCATCCAGTACTTCTTCTCTTCGCTCAGCCTTCAGTCCTAAAATATCACACAGCGAAACGATTTCCTCTCTGACTGTCTGCAGATACTCTTTGGAATTTTCCTCGCCGCACTCCGTATTGGCAAATTTCACCAGTTCGAAAACTGCAGCAATAGCGTCTGCCGTATTCAGATCGTCGTCCATCGCCGCTTCGAATTTATTCCGGTATTCTTTTATCTGCTCCAGCAGCTCTTTTTCCCTGCCGTTTAATCCGGTTCCCTCCGCTTTGTCTGCCAGTTCTTTTAACCGGTCGGCAGCCGTCAGGATCCGCTCCAGAGAATTTTTGGCAGATTCCATGATTTCCGCGCTGAAATTCAGCGGACTGCGGTAATGGGCGTTCAGCATGAAGAACCGCAGCACCTGAAGATCGTATTTCTCACTGATCTCCCGCACGGTAAAGAAATTCCCCAGTGATTTTGACATCTTTCGATTGTCAATATTCAAAAATGCATTGTGCAGCCAGTATCTGGCAAAAGGCTTTCCGTTGCAGCACTCGCTCTGGGCGATTTCATTTTCATGATGGGGGAAAATCAGATCTTCGCCGCCTGCATGGATATCGATCTCTTCTCCCAGATATTTCTTTGCCATCTCGGAACACTCAATATGCCAGCCGGGACGTCCCTCCCCCCAGGGAGATTTCCAGAATGGTTCCCCTTCCTTTTTCGGTTTCCAGAGCACAAAGTCCAGCGGATCTTCCTTGGATTCCTCCCCTGTCACCAGAAGGGAACGACCGCCGCTTCGCAGATCATCCAGATTTTTGTGAGAAAGCTTGCCATACTCTTTGAATTTTCTCGTTCTGAAATATACGGTGCCGTCCACATTGTAAGCGTAGTCCTTATCGATCAGCGTCTGAATCATAGCAATCATACCGCCGATCTCCTGTGTCGCCAGCGGATGCGTCGTGGCCGGCTTCACATTCATGCCTTCCATATCCTTTTTGCATTCCGCAATGTAACGGGTGGAGATTTCTTCCGCCGTAACCCCTTCTTCATTGGCTTTTGCGATAATTTTATCGTCCACGTCCGTAAAATTGGACACAAAATTCACCTGGTATCCTTTGTACTCCATATATCGTCTGGCCGTATCGAATACAATCATCGGCCGGGCATTTCCGATATGGATAAAATTATATACCGTCGGTCCGCAGACATACATCTTTACCTGACCTTCTGTCAGCGGAACAAACTCCTCTTTTTTCTTTGTCAGCGTATTATACAGCTTCATCTTGTTTCTCCTTCTTTCCTATTTGTCCGCACCTGTCTGTCCTCCAGCAGACAGACTGCATGGGCGGATATTCCCTGAAGACTTCCTGTAAATCCCAGTCCCTCTTCCGTCGTCGCCTTGATATTGATCTGATTCTTTTCCAGGCCAAGGGCATGGGCCACATTGTTTTCCATCTGTTCAATGTAGGGCGCCACCTTTGGTTTCTGGGCAATGATGGTCACATCAATATTACTGATGACATAAGAATGCGCCTCCAGCAGCCTGCCCACATGTTCAAGCAGTGTGATACTGGATATCCCTTTGTACTGTGGATCACTGTCTGGAAAATGCGTACCGATATCCCGCAGTGCAGCCGCCCCCAAAAGGGCGTCCATGACGGCGTGAACCGCCACATCTGCATCCGAATGCCCAAGCAGGCCCTTCTCAAAGGGGATTTCCACTCCCCCAAGGATCAGTTTTCTTCCCTCTTCCAGACGGTGCACGTCATATCCCATTCCAATTCTCATTGTCCTTCCTCCATTGTATTCTATCATAACGTATTCTTATTGTCTTTTCAAATCATTTCTGCAAGTTCTGACTTTCTTCTCAGATCACAGCCCCAAAAGCGCCCTCCAGGTATTTTTCCCGACAATTCCATCGATGGACAGCCTTTTTTGTTTCTGGAATTCCATCACGGCCGCTTTCGTTGCCGATCCAAAGATTCCGTCCGCTCCGGCAGTACCGATGCCGATTTTATAAACTTGAGCCAGACGTTCCTGGATCAGTCTGGTAATGCCGCCTCTGGCTCCCTGCCGCACCGTTGGACATCCATTTAAGGTGTTGGGACCGGCAATCCCGTCCGCCGTCCCGGGATCATATCCCTGCCGGATCAGTTCCTGCTGAAGCCGCATCATCCAGCTGTCCTTTGCAGGAGATGGCTCACTCTCCTGATTCCCCCACGTTTTTTTAAAAGTATCGAAATTCCCATACCTCTTTTTCAGAATGGAAGGCGTACTTCCCCAGTCGGGCAGTTGAAAGTGAGGCCGGTCTACCGGCGAAGTCCAGTCGCCTCCCCATTCCAGCCCCAGCGTCTTCCCGATCTGTCCCACGTTTTCAAAAAAGTTCCCTGATTCATTATAGGCGCCTTTGCCGTCGTTTCGATAAAAGTCAAAAGCTATGCCCCACTGGTGCATGGAACTGTAGGAACTGCCTCTGGCGTTGGTGACGATCTGTCCTGGCTTGGTTCTTCCCTGCGCATACAGCGCATCCTGTTCCGCCGCACTTCGAAAGCTTTCTCCGATTTCTATTTTATACCCTCTGTCCGCACAGGTTTTTTTCAGTTCTGCCGCTTTTTTCTGCAGGCGGGGATGACATTTGCTGATATCTTGACCCATATACAAAATCTCCTTATTATTTCCTCACGGAACACCATTCCGTGATGCTATATAATATTCTTTTTATGACTTTTTGTCACCGTGGCAAAACGTTGCTGTTAAAAGAACGGATTCTGTTATATAATAAAAAGGAATCACCGGAGATTCTGATAAATGATTCCAGTACCTTCATATCTGGCTCTTCTGCCGCTTTGTATCTTTTATCTGCTGTTTTCATTTATCCACGACAGCACGGTCATCACCGAGAGCGCAGGACGGATGACGAAAGGGAATATTCCCACGCTGTTTTGTAAAGCAGATGTTCCTCCAGAATTTATTCATATTTTTTTATTTTTTCTATTGACAATTCATTTTTATAATTGTATAATGGCAAAGCAGGTTGCGGTTGGGACCTGTTGAAAAGGAAAAAATACGGGATCTTAGCTCAGCTGGGAGAGCATCTGCCTTACAAGCAGAGGGTCATAGGTTCGAGCCCTATAGGTCCCATTCCTTTCAAAAATCAATATGGCGAGATAGCTCAGTTGGCTAGAGCATACGGTTCATACCCGTAGTGTCGAGGGTTCGACTCCCCCTCTCGCTACTTCTTTTCAGTCTCGGAATCCTTGAATCTCAAGGGTTTCGGGATTTTTTTACATCAAAAGGCACGGGATCATATCCCATGCCTTTTATCCTTAAAACTCCCGCTGTATCATATCATCTTCTTATATGTTCCCATTAAGCAGCATCCGCATCACCGGCTGTGTCAAAGCTGCCGGAACTATTTGTGCCGTTATCGCTGTTTGTATCTTCATTATTCTTATCAGAATTGTCAGAACTGTCCGTACTGCTGTCCGCATTTTCATTCTCTGTGTCAGAACTGCTGTAACTGCCTGTACTGCTGTCCGTCGTGCTGTCGTCGGTTCCGCCGCATCCATAAAATGCGGCCATGGACAGCACCGCAACGCCTGCCAGCAGCAATACTCTCAATCGTTTCGTCATCATAATACTGTACTCCCTTCTGTCACATTTTGAAATCCTGGTTGCTTCCCCCCGTTTTTTCCACCTCCTTTTTCACATAGTATACAGACAAAGCGTGACCATTTTGTGGCAGTCATGTGACTATTCTGTGTAGACCGGTTCCGTCTTCAGCGCAGCAGGCAAAATCTCCGCCGCGCTGCGTGCCGTCCAGCGGGCTCCCTCTTCTTTTGCTTCCCCGGTTGTCCGAAACCCGAAACCATACGTTACAGCCAGAAAATCCACACCCGTTTCCCGGGCTCCCCGTGCATCGTAATGGGTATCTCCCACCAGCAAAGTTTCTTTTCCCCCTGCGCCTGCCTTTTTCATTCCCATATAGATTAGATCCGCCTTGGTAAAGCTGTCATCTTCATCTGCGCCGCAAACAGCATCCATACAGTGTAAAAGTCCCAGATGTTCCAGCATTTCCAAAGCGAAACTTTCTCTTTTCAGCGTAGCCACTGCCAGAAAACACCCTTTCTCTTTCAGAAGGCGCAGCGTCTCTGAAACTTCCGGATAGACGTAAACCTCGTACTTTCCTTTGCTTTGGTAATATTCCCGATAGGCTCTTACCGCCCTCTTCGTCTCCTGGATGGTCAGCTTTGCCAAGCCGGCAAAAGCCTGCGGCAGCGGCGCTCCTATGACTTTTCGTACAAACGCTTCGCCGGGAAAGGGTTTACTTACCGCCGCAAAAGCTGCCTGATAGGCATGACGAATGCCCTCAAAGGAATTTACCAGCGTGCCGTCCATATCAAAAAGAATACACTTATACATGATCCTTCTCCTCATACGCCGACCGGGTCAGAAAATGCAGTTCCATCTGCAGCTCTTTTATCTGTTTGCGGATCCGTTCCTGCCTAAGCGATGCCGTCTTTGCATCCGTCTGCAGATTCAGTTCCGGGCTGTAATAATGCCTTCCCCTGCGATGGCCGAATCCGTCAAATCCTGCCAGCGCAGCCTCGTTGACTTTGCATTCTTTCAGCAGTTTCAGCAGCATCAACCCGGCGTTGTCCAGGATCAGTTCGTCCCCGTTTGTATACCGTTTGTAATCCACCCTGAGACTGTTTTCTATTTTGGCCGGGATATTGGAGGTGAGAATCACCAGCACATCCTTCATACTGCGAATTTCCCGTTCAATGATGTCCATCCTTTTATGATTGCTCACAAAGCAGGCGTCCATCCGGTACGCCGTATCCACAAAATTTACGCTGATGACATAGGGATGCTCCCGACGGATAAATTCCATGATTTTTTCGTATTCTTCCTGCAGACTCTGTCCCGGCGCCAGAAGAAGAATCTTCCTGCCGCCAATCCGGTTTCTGATTTCTTCCACCGCCTTTGCGTCATCGATCTTTCTGTTCTGAAACTGCACATAAAGACGCTCAATTTTTGTTCGGTCGTAAAGCACCTTGTCCTCTCCCGGAATGGACTGAATGATTTCTTCGATATCTTTCATGGTCAGCGTCCTTTTGTTCATCAGATAGGAAGCATAGTTGGGATGACAGACATAGCTGGCCGCAATATGGTAGGGAATGGAATACCCCCAGTCGTATTGTCGGCGGATGGCTGAAATGTAATCGTCATAAATATCCATCACCATGGTCGTATCATAGCGGGAGACAATATTTTTATTGATATACTGGGTAATCAGCTCGGTGGGCAGATTTCCTGCTCCCCGGCCCATGCCGTAGACCGAAGCGTCCAGGATCAGCGTTCGCTTGGTCTGAATCTTCCCCAGCACCTGAGCGTTGGAAAACGCCAGCTGAAGATTGTTATGCCCATGAAATCCCAGATGGATTCCAGAATTCATATTTTTGTCAATCAGATAAAAGCAATGAGACACATCGTTGCGGTACATGCTGCCCAGGGTGTCTACAATATAAAACGCATAGGGATTCAGCCGGTTGATTTTCTCCACCAGCTTCAGCAGCTCCAGATCGCTGTAAAAGACTGTTCCCACCGGCTGCATAAAAACCCGGTAACCTTTTTCCATGATGATTTTCGCCCATTCAAAGGCTTTTTCCATCTCCATCTTGTGGAAAGTCAGGCGGATTCCTTCGATACTTTTGCCATCACATGGTTCCAGCAGCACCGGATGCAGTTCCTTTTCCCCGATGGCAATCATAGCCACAAACATGGAGATCCTCTGGCGCTTGGCAAGCAGTTCCCGGATAGCACCCACACTGTCAAACAGGGAAGATTCCCTGTCTTTTACCATGCCGGTCAAAAAACCGCATTCTATGATATCGATGCCGGCCCGTTCCAGCTTGTCCAAAATGGAGCAAATCGTTTTCCTGCCGAATCTCCAGTCGTTAATGTACCCTCCGTCCCGCAGGGTACAGTCCAGTACCTTTATGCTCACAGACGTCCCCTCCTCTCCCTCATGACCAGCCGCACATACTCCAGATCTCTGGCTGTGTCTACCGAAAGGGTGTCAGCTTGTACCGGGATCATCTTCAGCCGTCTTCCATTTTCGATGAACCGCAGTTCGTTAATATCCTCCACAGCCTCATTCTTTCCCCGCGGCGTCTCAGCAAAAAAACGAAGCGCCTGCAGGGAATAAGCCAGGACGCCCAGATGCTTATAGTAATCAAACAGTACGCTGGTCTTGGGATGGGGCAGGGGACTTCTGGACATGAAAAGAGCATTTCCCTGATGATCCGTCACCACCTTGATATTGGACTCATCCACCACTTCCACCGGGTGGCGGATCCTCGTCATCAGATTAGCTGCAAAAAATCCTGCCATATGCTCCGGAAGTACCTGTTCCATCACGCCGGCTTCCAGCAGCGGCTCATCTGCGTTGACACAGACGTAAATGTCCGCCGGAGTCTGCTGCGCCGCTTCATAAACCCGTTCCGTACTGGTTTTATGCTCCGGCGAGGTCATAATACAGTTCATTTCGTTCTCCCTGCAAACCCGCTGCACTTCCTCATGGTCTGCAGCCACATAGATTTCATCGATCCTGTCGGATTTTTTCATCTCCTGATAAACCCACCACACCATAGGTTTCCCCTCAATATCCGCCAGCGGTTTCCCCGGCAGCCGGCTGGAATGGTATCTGGCAGGTATGATCATCACTGTCCGCATAGTTTTCTCCTCTCATTTTCCAAAAATGCCGGCCAATGCCCGCAGCGGTCTGGTCAGTTTCCAGCAGGTGGAGTTTTCGTATGTTTCCGCCACCTGACGGATCTGCTCCTCCACATCCAGTGAATCTGCCGTCAAAACGGGAGGCGGCGCATTTTCCTGACCGGTTCTTTTCTCTTTTCTGTCCCGTTCCCGTTTATACAGATTCCAGTTTTCCATCAGCCGTGCAGACCACATCCGAAGCACCGCATCGCTCACCGCCTGATATCCGTCGGGCAGATCGCCTATCACTTTTTTACAGCAATTCTCCCCGTCCTGCATGTCAAAGGTCAGGATACTGGGCAGGTAGACGGCAATTTCTTCTTTCAGCAGCTGATTTCGTCCGTTGACTTTCAGATCAAAGTGCAGGATCAGGAAATCCCGGATCCGCTCTTTTAAGGGCAGCAGCGCCTGATTAAATATATTTTCCTCCTCGTAGGAATCCAGCAAAGCCCGGATCACATAATGCTCCTTTACCGCGCCCAGGCAGCCGCCGTTTATCTCCTCCTCGCTTTCAAATCCAAAGAAAATCCGGTTTAGCCGCATTCTTTTCAGATTCAGCTGTACCCGCATGTCCGGCTGCAGCAGGATGCCGCCCTGCTCATACAGGATCCTAAGTCCTGCATATTCCCGGACGAACTCCATATCGCCCTGTTCCATGGCCCGCTCTACGCAAGACGGGTACTTCTTTATCTCCTCTTTTTGAATTTCCCGAAGGGTAAGCTTGCCCCTGGGAAAATGCTCCTTAACCGCCTCTATAAATTTCTCAGAAATGTCTTCTTCTTTGCTGACGCAGATCAGATGCTCCGGTATCACATCCCGGTGGATAAAATCAAGGATTTTCCTGGTTTTCTGATCCTTTCGAAGATAGGGATTCAACCGGAAATCTTTCTCGTACTTTTTCAGAAATTCGATAAAATCCGCCTGAAAAAGAGCCCGGGACTGGAACATATTCCAGTACAGCTGCTTTGCCGTACAGTAAACCACTTCCTCCCGGAAATGCGGATCGCTGTCATCTAAAAAAGCCGAAAATGCATCGATAATATCGATCATGGAACCGGTAAAGGTGGTGGAAATAGTATTTGATCTTCGATAATAGCAGTAAAAAGGCTCCTGCACGTATCCGATGTGAGGATACCTGGTTACCAGAGCAGGGATTAAAGCGATATCCTCAAAAAGCATTTTTTTATACCGTTCTCGTTCCCAGATTCTCCTGGCATACAGTTTATTGACACTGTAAGTAATGTTGTTCCCCCGGATCAGGTATTCTGCCAGATCGATATCCTTTTCCGCAAAAGTCTGGACTACCGATTCCTTTCCTTCCTCCACATAAAGGATCCGCACGTCGCACATGACCATGTCGTAGTCTTCTTCCATGGCTTTTTCATACATTTTCTGATACATTTGGGGTTCCGCCGTATCATCGGAATCCAAAAAAGCGATATACTCTCCCCTGGCCAGTTCCACTCCGGTGTTGCGGGCCATACCAAGTCCCTCATTTTCCTTGTGGATTACCCGGATTTTCTGCGGATACGTTCTGGCATAACAGTCGCAGATCCATCCGGAAGCGTCTTCGCTTCCGTCGTCCACCAGGATAATCTCCAATTCATCCAGCGACTGGGCCAGTACGGAATCCACCGCCCGCTCCAGATACTGTTCCACCTGATAAACGGGTATAATCACCGAAACCTTGATTTTTTCTTCCATCATCTGCCTCCCAGATATTCCAGAATATTTCTCAGTTCATACACCGTACCCGGCACATAATAATGACGCCCGGAAAACTCCCGCCAAAATTTCCGCAGGTAGCGCATCAGCACCGCATCTTCTTTCCAGAGAACCTTCCCCAAAAACAGCCGATACAGCATAACCGTAGGGATATCCAGTCCAAACACCAGCCTGCCTGTCAGCGCAGCGTTGGAGCATACGGTCAGAAGATTCCATCGCCGTGCATCCCCGTTCAGTAAAATCAATTCCAACGGTACATCACAGTCATACTTTCTGGTCAGCCCCCGTTCAAAGGCCGTATTTTCTTTATTCCTGGGATGGGGTTTTACCAAAAATCTTCCTTCCCCTATGGTATGGCGGCACTCCTCCATCAGCGAAAGATCGTTGGTCGTGATCCCCTCCGCCCTGAAGGACTGCTCCAAAAACAGGAAGTCTTCCCACTGCCGCGGTTTTTGATAAGCAAAAACCGCGTTCATACATTCCCGCAAGCGCTGATTTCCAAGGGAGACCTTCGGCAGCCGCCTGTTGGGAATGCCGTCTCCCCGCATGGCAAGGCGTGGTTCGTACAGCAGCGTATTCGTCACCAGCTCACCTATCTTTTTCCCTTCTTCGGTCCGGTTGACCATCGCTCTGTCTTCTTTGAGGTAATCGATCACATAGGAAGAAAAACCGTCCTCATACCAGATAAACTGTGGATGCCTCTCATAGAGACGGCAGGCCAGCATCCGGGAAAAGGTATCAAAATTGGCGAAATATACCGCTTCATAATCTGCCGGTTCGTCATTTAAGATCCAGCGGAAAATACTGTCTGTTTTCTCATACCCTTCTTTGATTTTTTCTGCCTCTCCCGATACATACTGGCGGCATAGTTTTGCCGTCTTGGCATACAAGATACGCTCAAACAGTCTGCTTTCCTGTAATCGCTGTGTATAATCCGACGCCCCCGGCAAAAGATCCGTGAGCAGAAGTTCGGTCTGCTTCCCCCGCAGAAGTGTATGTCTGATATGCAAAGCGGTAAACAGCTGATAAACGGAATTCACGATCATCAATGTCGCTTTCTCTTTCATGGTCTTTCTCCTTCCTCTGATTCAGGATACAGCTTTTCGATCTGAAAATGGTGCCGGAGATTTTCACATGCTGTGGAATCCACCGTATAAACCACTTTTGGTTTTCGAAAAAAAACATAGGGCAAAAGCTCCGCAGGAAAAGGTTTTTTGATCACCCGTCCTTTGGGAAAAATACCGGTGTAATCCAGGCGATCATCCGGATGTCTTTTTATCAGCAGCCGTACCCCGCCAAGCGGCCCTTTTGCCAGTTCCCGGTACAGATGTTCCTGCTGCTTTTCATTCATCACATGCAGCCCGGCAAAATTCTGAGTCAGCAGGATCCCTTCCGCGCCGGTCCAGATTTTTCGGCACCTGAAAAAGCGCAGAATCTTTCGCCGTTTGGCAGATCCGATACGTTCCAACTGATCCTCAACGGAAAAGTCCACATAGTGTTTGCGGTCTTTTCTGACGCTTTGCGCCCGTTTCAGGCAGACGATCTCCTTGATCAGCGGATGTGATCCGTCGAACAGGCCGTACTTTTGCGCAATTGCGCTATGCAGAGGATATTTTTTTTCCAGCTCCCGGCGCAGCTTCTCCGGCCGGCTCAGCATCCCGGCTGCATCTTCCAAAAAGGAAAAGGGGATCCTTTTTTCAATCAGATAAAGGGTAAAGTAAAAGTGTGCCCCCGCCGCGTAAATATGGGAAAATCCGCCGATCCTTTCGGGAATCCTTTTTTCACAGCAGCGGATCACCCTCCGGACGATTCTTTCTTCCCGGTCATGGGGGATCTCCAGATAAGGAAACAGATGTACTCTGTCAAAAAAACCTTTTTCCAGTTTCCGGAACCAGGGGTATTTATCCTGTATAAAATCCGGAAGAATCAATACTGCTCTGTCTTTTGGATGACAGGTCATTCGATGCAGCATGACCTCCAGCAGCTGGTATGAGCTGACCGCATGGTAAAGAACATTACCCAACATGAATCACATCCATCAATCCCTTCAGCTCCTCCATAAATTTTTCGTTTTCCCGGCGGCACAGGTTCAGCATGGGGCCGCAGGCATCCCGCCCGCTGATGGGAATCTTACGCCCCATCCGCCTCTCTGCCTGCAGGTAAGCCTCTGTAAAGTCCAAAATCCCCTGATGAATCCGCCGGATTTTTTCCGCTCCGGCAGGGTTTTCCTTCAGTCGGCATCGGTATCCTCCCTTTCCGTCCGGATAAATTCCCTGCAGGCTGCCCCAAGGAGCTCCCAAAAGCAGTTCCCAGTACAGATTATGTTCTTTTGCGGGATCATGGAATTTCCACACATCCCTGTTTTCCCGCTGCGAATACAGATAGCTGACCAGACGCCCGCTCACCAAAAACGTCTCGCCCACCTCGCCTTGTCCGATCCGGGCAGAATCCGTCCCCGCCAGAATACCGGTAATCGGACAGTTCAGATTCCACAGGTGATTGACTGCCCGATCCAGCATCACCGCTCCGCTGCCCGCCCAGCCGACATCTACGGCAGCTGCGCTTCGGCAGCCGGCCAGCAGTTCCTGGTAATAAAGCCCCGCCGCCTCCCGCTGTCCCCGGTAACTTTCCAGAATCTGATCCCAACGCTTCATCAGATATTCTTTGACAATTTCCACATTTCTATGCGTCAGAAGATGATCCGGAAATTCTTTGTGCCTTCGACAAAAAGATGGCAAAAGAAAAGAAAGTTCCATACTTTCAAAAACCTGCCCCAGTGTAAAACTGTGACCGGTCTTATGATACAAAAAGCGCTGAAAGTATTCATGCTTATAGAAGGCGGCCGTCACCTTCAGCGCCGCCAGACGGGACCAGAAGGCATAACTGATCCGCTCCTTTTCTTCCGGATACATTTTCCGGTAAGCCTCCATCAGCACCGTTCCGTCTCTGGAAAAGAACAGGATCTTATCGATCCCATGGCTTCTGACATAATGGTGGATAAACCGGCAGTAGCCAGTTACAAAAAGCCCGCCGTATATATAGCCGTATTCATATTCCCTGGAAAAATTGCAAAGTCCGTTATGCATGTGACAGTTCACCAGACTGCGATAGAGACTGCCCGTTACCAAAGACATATCCTCCGGCCGATAGGGTGCTCCAGCCTCATTGACGTTCGGATAATGGTAAGCCGCAAAACCGTGGCGGCGAGCCTGATAAAAATCAGAATCCAGCTGATCGCCCACGTGGACATAGGACATCTCCTTCCCCAAGTGTGCCTTTACTTTCTCGTAAAGGCTGCCCTCCCATTTGGATGCCCCGCTGTCCGAGGAGACAAAACAGTATTTCACCGCTTCAAAACCGCAGCGATCCAAAAGTTCCCGAACCCGCTGTCCGCCAAGATACATATCGGACAGCGCCGCCAGACATTTTCCCTGCCTTTGCAGCCGTTTTACTACCTCCAGGAAATACGGGTTCCCGCTGCAGCATCTTTTTTCCATCTCCCATTCCGCCGCCATTCCCGTTTCCCGGTCAATGCCGGACTCCTCCTCCAGTATGTCCCAGATTTCCTCCAGGGTAACCTCGCCGCATCTGCCTTTTTCCATTCTGGCCTTTTTTTCTGCCCAGATGCGAAGTTTTCTAAAATCCGGATAATTCAGCGTCATTCCCACCAGATAAAACAGATCGGCCGGCCGGGAAACACAGCGCAGGATCAAAGTGTCAAACACGTCGAAGGATATCACATCAAAAGAAGAAAGACGAAGGGCCAGACTTTCCGGCGGCACCTTCGCGGACAGAGAAGACTCGCTGCCTCCGGTATAAAGGCGTTTCCCGTCTCCGATCCCACATTCCCGATCCGCTGCCCGACGGATCTGCTTTTTGACATACCCCGCCGTACGCCGGCAGTTTTCCACAAACCATTCTTTCATCCGCTTCCACCGTCCCTCATCCCTTCATAAGACGCACACACCCGATCCGGCGCGCCTGCCATCCGCAGCTTTCCTTTGTCCAGCCAGATCGCTTTCGTGCAGTTTTGCCGGATCACTGCCATAGAATGGGACACCATCAGCACCGTGGATCCGCCGTGGATCATTTCCCGGATCCGTTTTTCGCTTTTTTTGCGAAAGAAAAGGTCTCCCACGCTGAGCACTTCATCCAAAATCAGGATTTCCGGGGCATCCGCAGCTGTGGCAAGGGCAAATCCAAGCCTGGAAACCATGCCGGAGGAGTATTTGCGCACCTTCTCCTCCATAAATCCTTCCAGGCCGGCAAACTGTACGATAGCTTCATATTTTTCATCCAGAAATTCCTTTGACAAACCGGTAAGCGCACCGCTTAAGTAAATATTTTCCTTTCCGGTCAGTTCCGGATCAAATCCTGTTCCCAGCGTCAGCAGCTGAATCTTATCCCGGTCCGCCTCCACCCGTCCTTGTGTGGGCCGCAAAGCGCCGGCGATAATCTTCAAAAGGGTACTTTTCCCGGAACCATTGGCGCCGATGATGCCAGCCACTTCCCCTTCTCCCACCGTAAAGCTGACATGATCCAGCGCGGTAAACGTCTCATATCTGTCTCGTCTTCTGATCCGGCGGATAACCGCTTCTTTCAGGCTGGCAGCCTCTTCGCCGGCCCGCCGGAAGAGCATGGTCACATCACGAACGACGATATCCATCTCTCACCCCTCCTCCTTCAAAGCTTCTCTTTCACAGCCGCACCATGATCCTGTCTCTGTTTTTTTCAAATACAACCCATCCCGCCGCAAACAGACCGATTCCCCACAGAAACATCTGCGCAAACTGCCCGGCCGCCGGAATCTGTCCATACAGAATCACCTGCCGCATACCGTCGATGTACAGATACATGGGATTGTGAAACACAACTTGCCGGATCAATCCTCCCAGTTCTTCTGCAGGATAAAAAATCCCGGAACAGTACATCCACAGCGTCAGCGCCACCGTATACAGATGTTTCAGATCGCCGAAAAAAACGTACCCCACCGATAGAATCCAGGACATACCCAGGGAAAAAAGAAACAGCGGCAGCAGAATCACCGGCGCCATCAGCGCCGGCAGCCGGATCTTTATCTGAAAAACGATCAGCATAACCACGTACGCCGCCAACGAACAAAAAAAATTCACGATGGCCGTATATACTCTGGCCGTCACAAAAATTTCCATGGGAAATTTTACCCGCAGCAGCAAAAGCCGGTTGTCGGTCAAAGCGGTGAGCGAAGCGCTGGTAGCTCCTGTAAAGGTCTGCCACAGAAGATAGCCTGTCAGATAATAAACTGGAAAATTTGCAATGCTTTTTTGAAACATACGGGAAAAAATCAGAGAAAGCACCGTCATGGACAGCAGCGGATTTAAAATGCTCCAAAAAATCCCCAGGGCAGACCTGGCATACTTACGTTTCATCTCTCTTGCCGTCAGCTGCCGGATGACAAATCCGTACTGTTTTCGCTTCTCCCCCGCCGTCATGATCTCCCTCCTTTTTGCCGCTTTTTCCAAAAGCGGTACTGGTTTCCCAGAAATCGGATGTACAGGTAAATCCTGTGCTGTGCCAGATGATATTTCACGTGATGGTTACTTTGGATCACGCTCCCTTCATACCAGGCGCTTTCTTTGGCGTTACCCTTTCGCAGCCCCAGCATCGTCAAAAGACGCTTCGGCAAATGGAACCGGCCAAGATCCTCATTTTTCATAGGAAGCGCCACAGGCTGCTCCCCGCCTTCCACCATATCTTCAGAAAAAGGAAGCGCTCCGAAAATCTTTGCTTCCTGCCTGGAGGGCTGCCCCATAAACGCGCTCAGCAGCTGGCGGACCACATTCCGTTCCCGGATCATATCCGCTTTGCAGTAGCCGGTTTTTTTGATTTCCATGGCATATAAGGAAACGTATTCCATAAGACAGCGTTCGTTTTCCTGACGGAATCTTCTTACCTCCTCACGTATGGAACCGAAACGCGCAGCATAGACGTCCTTTTCCTTTTCATACCCTATGGTCATCCCGCAGGGCGCCGAAAACACCGCTTCAAATATGCAGTTGTTAAAATGCGCCTTCTCCCACAGCCCGTTTCCGGGGCCGAAATAGTACCAATGATACTCCCTTTGCAGCACATCCGGCGGCAGATCGTAAAGCCCCCAGTAATATCCTTCCATTCTGCGCTTCCGACCCATGTAAAGCAAAATCTCATTTAATGTTCTTTGCATGGAACCAACCCAGCCGCTGTCCACCACAGCATCCTCTTTTTCCTCCAACAGCCCTTCCTGGCGAAAATAACCAATCAATGCAGGAAGCGCTTTCTTCGAACGGTAATCCACAGCCTCCAGAAATTCTTCACAGCGGCTCAGCCTTTTTCTGATCATCGGCAGACTGCAAAAAGGAACCACTTCATCGTTTGCAAAGGGAAGTCCCAGGCGCTTTAGCACCTCTTTTCGCTCCCTTCCGGAAAGTCCCGCTCTTTGCAAGATCCGATCCGGCGTCACGCCAATCCCCCGGCGGCAGATAAAGTCAAGCGCTTCTTCCCGGTCAAGATGATACATGGGAATCCTCAAAGAATACCGGGAACAGTTCAGATACCGGCACTCTAAAGGAAGCTGCAGGGCGCCGCAGATCACAAGAGCGGCCCGGTACATGAACCAGCCATCCCGCGCCAGAAAATACAGACGCTTTTTTCCGCTCTTTACCGCATTTTCCAATACCCACATCACAAAACTTCCAAGAGCCGGCGCAAATACATGGCTGACCGCCAACATCCCTGGATCCTGCTCGGCAATCTTTACCTGCGCTGCCGCCTGGTACATCCTGGGATCTTCTTTCAAATATTTTCTGTACTGGTCTTTTCTCTTTTCTCCCATCCTTTCCAGCCTTTCATCCGCTTTTTAATATAATGCCGCGGTCCCGCCGGTATCGCCCCTGCCAGCAGCGGACGCAGTACATGATGGAAAGTCCCGCCGTTTAAAATTCCCAGCCGGCGAAAACCCTGGTACCGCATCTTCATCTCCCGGATGCGCCGACGATACGTCCGCTTCTTATGGGCTTTATAATCTTCCGTATACTGCAGCAGTGTATCCTGGATATTATAACCCTGGTATCCCCTTTTATGCAGACGCATAAACAGCTCATAGTCTTCACAGAGCAGATATTCCTTTGCCGTATTATAACCGCCGTTCTCCTGCAGCACCCTCTTATGAAACAGCACTGTGGGATGGATATAGGGTGAAGTAAAGAGAAAATCCCTCTTCCCCGGCACGGCAGGAACCTTTCGACATCCCCAGACGCCCCGTTTGTCGATCAGTTCCACATTTGATCCCACCCATTGATACCCGGGATGCAGTTCCAGAAAGCGAAGCTGCTTTTCCAGCCTGTCTTCCCGGGCGACATCGTCATCATCCATCCTGGCAATATACCTTCCGACCGCCCGGCGCAGACATTGATTCAGCCCATAAGCCAGACCGCGGTTTTTTTCTCCGCGGATCAAAACAATCCGTTTATCCATATCCGCCGCCTGGCGTATCGTCTGACGGTAAGGTTCCTCTGAGCCGTCGTCATAAAGGATCAGCTCCCAGTCAGAAAAAGTCTGGCTGACGATAGACCGTACCGCCCGGAAAAAACGTTCCGGATCTTTTGGATTGTAAACTCCCATGATTACGCTGATCTGTACGATTTCGCCCATAAAACCTTCCACTTCCCTTTTCCTTTCTATCTTTTGCAGGATTCTCGTCATTTATGTATTGCGTCTGCCCGGCGTTTTTGCTATAATGGAACAAATCTTAACATCATCTATTTTTTCTTTCGGATCTTCTTCCGAATATTCCATTTTATTAACATAGCGTTACCGCTCAAAAGACAGGTTTTTCCTGCAGCTATTATTATGCCCCGTTTTCCTTTTTATATAGATCATTTACCCGGAAAGGAGGAATGCCCGATCCCGCCATGATCCCTTGTGAAAAAAGCAAAAAAGAAAGGAGATTTTCATGAAAAAAAGAACTACTGTTTTATGCTGTGCCATCGCTTCTATCTGTCTGCTTTTCTTAAGCAGTCTTCTTGGCATCGCAGCCACTGCCTGGGCCGGCGTATCGCGCCCGGAAACACCGTCTGCCGCGCAGAAATTGTGGGATGAAACGACACATCCGGAACAGACGCCCAACATCCAGGTCATTTCCGAAGGCTCCGGCGAAACGCTGGACGGCGATTTTTTCGGCGCAAAAGTGATCGACGGCGTCACAAAGGCCGAACCCTTCGGCCCCTGGGATAACCTGGATACGGAAAAAACGGTCTATCCTGCGGATATCCTGACCTCTGTGCGGATCCATGCCTCAGACTATTCCATGCAGGGAGAAATCGGCATGTGGTACCGTAATGTAGGTACCTGGCAGGGACGTTCCGTGGATCTGAAAGCCACCCTCGCCGACTATGATTTTTACACAAAGGATGACGTTCCTTCGCAAATGATTCTGTGGGGAATGCGCGATCGTATCGGATTCTGTGTGGCCGGCGAATCCTACATCGATATCCGCTATGATTTTTCTGACAGCGAAACCGGAGAGCCTCTTTCTCTCCCTGCTTACATGACCTTCGACGATGTCGACTGGGGACAGGCCATCGAAATCACCGACAATCCGGGAACTTTTTATGTCCCTCCCCAATCCAGTCTTCGCTGTCTTGCCTCTGACAATGGTTCCGTCGTCTTTATCTCCGACGGCAGCTGGTATGACGACCGCTCCACGGCTGCCCATAATTCTGCCATCGAAGATTCCTTTATGACACGCTTCGAAGGAACCGGACAGACACAGCGTTTTTACTGCGGATATTACTTCCGTGAAGGATATGTGAGTACCTTGAATTTCCTCTCTGATTTTTCAGATACGGAGTCCATGGCGGTTTTCTGCGACTCCCTGGACTATTTCGGATACAGCGGACAGCCTCTGGCTCCCAGCGAACCCTCCACGCCGGTGAAGGAAGTCGCTGACCTGGATGAAAAAGGCCAGGAAAACACTCTGTCCGACCTCTGTGAAGCCTATACTTACTCTATCTACCATACCGTTCCCAATGAAGAACCCACCAGCTACTATGAATCTTATACCCTCACCGACCATCTGCCCGAGGGATTGGAACTGGTCAGTGCCGCCGTGTATGACGAAACCGGAACAGAAGTGACCGGAGATTTCACGATTCAGACGCAGGGACAGACGGTTACCTTCACTGCCAACGATACAAACCGCGCCGGATTTTACTATGATACTTACCGATTCGACCTGCAGGTAAAAATCCGTGAAGATGCCGATCTTACGCCCTATCTTGTTTCCAGAGAAAACGGACCGGAATACGTTCTGCCAAACCGAGCATCCGTATCCATTCTGCGGGACGGCGCTATCGAAAAAGAAACCAATGAAACGCAGACACATATCCGCACCCTTTATCAGAACGGACTGGTGCAGATCCATAAAAGTGACGAATTTTCCGGCGTTTCTCTGCCGGACGCAGAATTTACGCTGTACGAATGGGATAGCGCCGCGCAGGAATACCGTGAACGGGAAACTCTGGTCTACGATGAATCTGCAGAAATATATCTTTCCCGCGCTCTTTGCGCCACTTTAGATAACGAAGGACGGTTCAAAATCGTCGAAACCAGAACACCGGATCAGTATCAGGGCAGCTGGGAAGAAGAATTTACTCTTACAGAAAATGATCAGATACTTTCTTTCGATGTGACCAACACTCCCATGGCGGATCACACCATCACCAAAACCGCCGTGGTCATCCGGGACGGCGGTATCATCAAAGAAGCGCCCGATACCTTCGATCCGCCGGTTGATGTTCTTGCCGGTGACATCATCGAATATCAGATCGATGTGGTGCGAAACTGCACCCCCGGATACCGTTCCGGCACGTTCACCGTCACCGATGAAATTCCCAGTGAAGCCGTATGGGAAGAGGAAACCTTAAAAATTACCGGTGAGATCACCAATCCTTCCCCCAACTGCGCCGCATCCATCGACTCCATGTCGGAAGAAGACGGCGTGATCACCTGGGAAATCACGGATCTGGACAACGGCGAAGGAGCGCATCTGACCTTCCAGGTAAAAGCTCCAAATGAAGACGCTCTGCTGACCAACGCCGCCTGGCTGCATTTTCCCGGAAAAGAGGATCAGCAGTCCAATGAAACGGCACATCAGGTACAGCCCCTTCCGGAAACGGACGAAACGCCGGAAAATCCCGAGGAACAAAAAACCGTCACGGACTCTGGAAAAGGCTCTGACACTTCTGCCACGAAAAAGACAACGGTGACAAAACCTTCGTCTTCTTCTGCATCTCCCGCTTCATCTTCTCCAAAAACAGGCGACAGCCATCCGGTTGTAATCCTGTCTGTCCTCCTTCTCGGATCACTGGGACTTATCCTTTCCCTTCTTATCCGGAAAAAATATCGTCATAAAAAATCCAGTTGAATATGTTAAAAAAACAGTGCCGGAAGGAAGTCATTTTTCCTTCCGGCACTGCCGCATACGCTCTTCTCTATTCATCTGTCTGGGCTCTCGTCACGTGCTTTACCCATTTCCAGCTGTGCAGCCGGATGGTAACCGGTATAATCTTGTAGATCTGATCCCATTTCAGCAAAAAGAACACCACCACCGGCGCACAGTGAAACACAAAGGCAGCCAGCGCGGAAAAGGGAACGATGATCAGCCACATGCTGAACAGGTTCATCTTCATACTGAAAGAAGTATCGCCGCCGCCCCGGATGATACCGTTGTCACAGGGCAGCTGGAACGAAGTGCCAACCGTGGTTATCGCCATGACTGTGATGAACTGAAGCGCCAGCTGATACGCTTCCTGTGAAATATTGTACAGCGACAATACCGGATAGCGGGACAGATAGATAAGGATACCGGTGACAATTCCAATCCCGCAAAAAAGCAGTTCCATGGTGTGCACCATTACTTTCAGCCGTTCTTCTTTTCCCTCCCCGATGGTTTTTCCCACGATAATGCTGGAGGCGCTGGTGGAACCATAGGCCACTACAGAAATAATCTGATAAACAATGGTGGCAATGGAATTGGCCGCGATGGCGGCCGCTCCCATGTGGCCAAGAATTCCCGTCTGCACCATCTGGGCAATGCCCCACTGAGCCTGATTCAAAAGAACAGGAAGCGCCACTTTTTTATAATCGCGGTGGTAGGAATGATCGATAAAGATCAGTTTCTTCAGGTTCAGATTCAGATCATGTTCACGGTATTTCAGATACCAGATCACAATCAGCAGTTCCACACAGCGGGAAATCAGTGTGGCGATGGCCGCACCCCGGATTCCCAGCCGCGGCATACCCAGATGGCCGTAAATCAGCAGGTAATTCAGCGCCACGTTAATGCACAGGGTGGTGGCGGAAATAATATAACCGATTTTTACGATTCCCACCGCCCGCAAAGAAGCGGTAAGGATATTGGTTGCCGTAAAAATCAGATAGGTAAAGCAGATGATCTGCAGATATTTCACACCTTCCGCAATCACCGCCGGATCATTGGTCAGCAGTCCCAGCGCCTGCGACGGGAAAAACAGCACCAGCAGAAACATCACTGCCGCCAGTCCCACTCCATAGCGCAGCGCCACACCGATGATATGGGGAATGGGCTTCAGATTTTTTTTGCCCCAGTACTGCGTACCCAGCACGACCACGCCCTCGCCGGCTCCCATCACCAGCATCTGCAAAAGGAACTGGAACTGATTACACAGGGCGGAACCGGAAAGCGCCGTCTCGCTGTAAGCTCCCAGCATCACATTGTCCATCAGATTCACGCTGTAAGTCAGCAGATTCTGCAAAGCCAGAGACGCCGTCAATACCGCAAAGGTTTTATAAAAACTCTTTTCTTTTATCAGCTTCATCTCCTCCTCCCCCCTGTATATCTGTCATTTTCTTTATTTTAGCCATACCGGGAAAAAAAGGCAATTATAATTCATTGCGTATGATTAATATTTTGTGCTATGATCAGATCATACTCTGTGGAAATTTTACCCGCTTTGAGAAAGGAGCACCCATGAAAGTCATCACTGAACCAGGCGTATTATCCCAGTCGGAACGTTATTTTTCCACGCCTTCTGCCCTGGCGCAGCAGCTTTTTTTCTATCTGACCCGCTGCGGCCATTATTACTGTGATCACCATTACCATTTCCTTGATTCCTGCGATGTGGGAAAACTGGAAAGTCATAAAAACTTTCTGCTGGACTACATCCGCAAAGGTTCCATGGAAATCGAAGCCGACGGCAAAACGTATCTGGCAGAAGCCGGACAGATCGCCCTGACAGACTGCCGCCGCCCCCACCGTTTCCGGGTATCCCGCTATGCAGAACGAATCTGGATCCACATAGACGGCAGACAGGTCCGCCCTTTTTTCGAGCAGATCATCGCCTTTCACGCAGGCCGCCCGGTGTTTACTCCCCATCCGGAAAGCCGGACGGAACGCCATATGACGGAACTGGTTTCCCTGTTAAAAAACGGCATTCACACGGAAGCAGATCTGTCCAAACGGATCTATGCCCTGCTGTGCGATCTTCTGATCCCGCCGGCACAACCGTCTGCAGACTGCCAGGATCCCGTTAGTCTGGCCCTGGACTACATGAAGCGCCACTTGTTTGAAGACCTCTCTGTCCGGGAAATCGCCTCTGCGGCCGGCTTAAGTCCCTCCCATTTTTCCCGGCAGTTTCGCAGCCGCACCGGATTCTCTCCCCACGAATATCTTATCCTCCATCGAATCGACGAGGCTAAATCTCTGCTTCACACCACGGATCTGTCTGTCAAGGAAATCGCCTACCGGACCGGCTACCACAGCGAAGTGAATTTCATCTCTTCTTTCACCGGAAAAGTGGGACTATCCCCATCAGCCTTTCGCAACACCCGATTTTTCTGAAAAAAGATCCCCGGCAACGGGATGTACCGTCGCCGGGGATTCTGTGATCTGCTATCTTTATTTAAAATATTCCACCCCGGACTCAAAGATCTGAATATCCTGCTGTCCGTAGATGTTGATGGCTACGCCGTCATCACGCCGTTCACTGTGAGCCATCTTGCCCAGAATTCTGCCATCCGGACTGGTGATTCCTTCGATGGCACGGTAGGAACCGTTTACGTTCCACTCCTCATCCATGGAAACATTTCCCATGGGGTCGCAATACTGGGTGGCCACCTGGCCGTTGGCAAACAGTCTGTCCAGCCATTCGTCACTGGCCACAAACCGTCCTTCTCCGTGGGAAGCAGGATTGGTATAGACGCCGCCCAGCTGTGCTTTTCTCAGCCAGGGTGAATGACTGGTCACCACTTTGGTATAAACCATTCGGGAAATATGACGGCCGATGGTATTGTATGTCAGGGTAGGTGAATCCGCACTCTGTCCCACGATCTTTCCATAGGGCACCAGACCCAGTTTGATCAGCGCCTGGAATCCGTTGCAGATACCAAGAGCCAGCCCGTCTCTTTCCTCCAAAAGCTTCATCACCGCCTCCTGGATCTTTTCATTGCGAAATGCCGTGGCAAAGAACTTGGCAGATCCGTCCGGCTCGTCGCCCGCGGAGAATCCGCCGGGGAACATGATGATCTGCGCCTGTCCGATGGCCTTTTCAAACACCTGCACAGAATCCAGGATGTCCGCTTCCGTCATGTTTTTAAACACCCTGGTAACCACGTCCGCTCCGGCCCGTTCAAAGGCTTTTTTACTGTCATATTCACAGTTGGTACCCGGGAATACGGGGATGAAAACCGTGGGCCGCGCCGTTTTGTGGCGGCAGATATAAACGGAACTGTCTTCATAGAGTGGGCTTTCCACCGGATTTCTGCGATCCGTTCCTCTGGTTTTGAACACCTTCTCCAGCGTTCCCGTCCAGGCTTCCAGCGCCTCGTCCACCGGGATGATCACATCTGCGTATGCAAAGACATCTTTGTCTGTCACCTCGCCGATCACCCGGTAGGTGCAGGCCAGTTCTCCCACTTTCCCATCAGGAACTTCACAGATGAGATCGCCGAATCCCGGCGCAAAGAAATCTCTCGGATCCAGATCGTGTTCGATCTTCACACCCTTGCGGTTTCCGAAGGCCATCTTGCTGACCGCGGCAGCGATTCCGTGGCGGTCCAGCGCATAGGCGGACACCACCCGGCCAGCCTGTATATCCTGATACAGCCGGTCGTAAAGATCCATAACCTGCGGATAATCCGGGAGATCGTACTCATCCTTGGGCAGGCGGATCCATACCAGACGGTTCCCTGCTTTTTTCAGCTCCGGTGTGATGATATCCTGCTGTTTTGCCACATCCACGGCAAAGGAAACCAGCGTGGGAGGCACGTCGATATCATTGAACGTTCCGGACATACTGTCCTTGCCGCCGATGGAGGGCAGACCGAATCCAAGCTGTGCATTATACGCTCCCAAAAGCGCCGCAAAGGGCTGGCTCCAGCGGGAAGGATCTTCCGTCATACGGCGGAAGTATTCCTGGAAGGTGAAACGAATCTTCCGGTAATCTCCGCCGGAGGCGATAATCCGGGCAATGGACTCCGTCACCGCATAGACGGCGCCGTGGTAGGGGCTCCAACTGGATACGTAGGGATCGAAACCATAACTCATCATGGTCACCGTATTGGTCTTTCCATTCTGTACCGGAACCTTGGCCACCATGGCCTGGGTTTCCGTCATCTGGAACTGTCCACCGTAGGGCATCAGTACGCTGCCGGCTCCGATGGAAGAGTCAAACATTTCCACCAGGCCTTTCTGAGAACACACATTCAGATCTTTCAGCATATTCAGCCATGTCTCCCGCACATCCGGCATTTCCTCCCGGCGGTTCAGCACATTTCCTTCCCGGGACGGAATATCCACCAGCACCTGCGTTTCCTGATGAGCGCCGTTGGTATCCAGGAACGCTCTGGAAATGTTGACGATCTCCTTTCCTCTCCATTTCAGCACCAGACGGGGACTTTCTGTCACCACAGCCACTTCCACGGCTTCCAGATTCTCCTCGTGAGCGTATTTCAGGAATTCAGCCACATTGGAAGGATCCACCACCACAGCCATACGCTCCTGGGACTCGGAAATAGCGATTTCCGTTCCATCCAGGCCGGCATATTTTTTCGGAACTTTATCCAGGTTGACCTCCAGGCCGTCCGCCAGCTCTCCAATGGCTACGGATACGCCGCCGGCTCCGAAATCGTTGCATTTTTTGATCAGACGGCTTACTTCCTCCCGGCGGAACATTCTTTGAATCTTTCTCTCCGTGGGAGCATTTCCTTTCTGCACCTCAGCGCCGCAGGTCTCGATGGACTCTTCCGTATGCACTTTGGAGGAACCGGTGGCTCCTCCGCAGCCGTCGCGGCCGGTGCGGCCTCCCAGAAGAATGATGATATCGCCCGGATCAGAAGACTGCCGGATCACGGCACGGCGGGGGGCAGCGCCCATCACGGCCCCGATTTCCATACGTTTGGCCACGTAATCCGGATGATAAATTTCTTTTACGTATCCGGTGGCCAGTCCGATCTGATTTCCATAGGAACTATATCCGTGAGCCGCAGAGCGGACCAGTTTCTTCTGCGGCAGTTTCCCTTTCATGGTTTCCTTTACGGAAACCGTGGGATCGGCCGCACCGGTCACACGCATGGCCTGATATACGTATGTTCTTCCGGAAAGGGGATCCCGGATGGCTCCGCCAAGACAGGTGGCGGCACCGCCGAAGGGCTCGATCTCCGTGGGGTGATTGTGGGTTTCGTTTTTAAAGTTGATCAGCCACTCTTCTTCCACTCCGTCCACATCCACCGGAACCACGATGCTGCAGGCATTGATTTCCTCGGACTCTTCCTGATCCTGCAGTTTCCCTTCCGCTTTCAGTTTTCTCATGGCCATCAAGGCCAGATCCATCAGGCAGACAAACTTATCTTCTCTTCCTTTGAAGATTTCTTCCCGATCCGCCAGATACTGCTGATACGTTCTGACGATGGGCACCTTGTAGTCGCCTTCCTTGAAATCCACCTTCGTCAGTTCTGTGGAGAAGGTGGTGTGGCGGCAGTGATCGGACCAGTAGGTATCCAGCACGCGGATCTCCGTCATGGTGGGATCCCGCTTTTCCTCTCCGCAGAAATAACGATGGATGTGAAGGAAATCTTTAAAGGTCATGGCCAGATTCAAAGACTGATACAGCTCTTTCAGCTGCGATTCGTCCATAGTCATAAAACCGTCGAAGATTTTCACATCCGCCGGCTCCTCAAACACGGTAACCAGGGTATCCGGCTTTTCCATCGCTGTCTCTCTGGAATCCACCGGGTTGATACAGTGGTTTTTGACCGCATCAAACTCTTCATCGGAAATGCCGCCTTCCAGCACGTAGGTGGTGGCGGAACGGATAATGGGTTTTTCATCCTCTTTCAGGAACTGAATGCACTGCACGGCGGAATCCGCCCTCTGGTCAAACTGTCCCGGCAGATATTCCACTGAAAACACTCTGGCTCCATCTGCCGCTTCAAAATTTTCCCGGTAAAGGATATCCACCGGCGGCTCGGAAAATACGCTGACGCACGCTTTTTCAAATACCTCGTCCGAGATATTTTCCACATCGTAACGGATCAGCACCCGCACATTCGTCACATCGGTGATTCCCAGATAGCTGCTGATCTCATGGCTCAATTCTCTGGCCTGCACTGCGTAATCCGGTTTTTTCTCCACGTATACTCGTCTTACCATATCTATTTCTCCTCTCCCTCTTATCCTAAGGCTGCAATAACTTCCACTTCACAGAGCACGTCTTTTGGCAGTGTCTTCACTGCTACGCAGGAACGGGCCGGACGTCCGGTGAAGTATTCTGCGTACACCTCGTTGAAGGCCGCAAAATCCTCCATATCGGCCAGAAAACAGGTGGTTTTCACCGCCTGCTCATAGGTGCATCCCGCTTCTTTTAAAACCTCTCCCAGATTCATCATTACCTGACGTGCCTGCTCCCGGATCCCCCCTTCCACAATATTTCCCGTGACCGGATCGATGGGAATCTGTCCCGAAGTAAAAACCAGACTTCCTGTGATTACCGCCTGGGAATAGGGGCCGATGGCCGCCGGCGCTTTTGTCGTGCTGACTGTTTTCATGATTGCTCTCCTCTCTTAAGGTCCATTGGATCTTCTTGCTTGTCTATAAAAACCATTATAGCGAATAACAGCTGTTCGCGTCAAGAAAAGCAGGAATCTGACCAGAACTCTTTGAGGATAACCTCCATCTCTCCTATCCGGCAGGAATGATACTCCTTCCATTCTCTGGGAAACAGCCGCAGATATTCCTCCGTCAAGAAACGGTCGTCCAGCAGCGCCACCACGCCTCTGTCACGTCCTGTACGAATCACCCTCCCGGCCGCCTGCAGCACCTTGTTCATACCAGGATAGCGGTAGGCGTAATCGAATCCCTTTTCACCGTGTTCATCGTAATACTTCATCAAAATTTCCCGTTCCACACCCAGGCCGGGGAGCCCGGTTCCCACCAGCACCGCTCCGATCAGCTTTTCTCCGGTCAGATCGATACCCTCGGAGAAAATCCCGCCCATGACGCAAAAACCTGCCAGCGTGTAATCATGACTTTCCTCGAAACGCTGCAGGAACTCTTCCCGCTGCGCTTCCTGCATAGAGGGGGACTGGATCAGATACTGCAGGCCTTCCTCCCCCTGATACCGTTGCCGAAATACGTCCAGTACTTCTTCCATCATCTGATAAGAAGGGAAAAAAATCAGATAGTTCCCCCTGCGCGCCGACAAAATCTCATGAATATAACAGGCGATCTTCTCATATTCCCGGGGGCCTCTGCGCCGGTAGCGGCTGCTGACCTCCCGGCCGATGAGAATTTTACGGTTTTCTTCGGGAAAAGGAGATTCCACATAGATGGCGTAATCTTCGCCGTCGGCGCTTCCCAAAAGCTTCCGGTAATAAGCGATGGGCAGCAGCGTGGCGGAAAAGAATACCGTTCCTTTGCCATCTGACAGCACCTGCTGCAGATTACCTGCCGGATTGACACAGAAAAGGCGCAGGTAAAAACGTCCCGCCCCATCATGATACGTGTAGACCACATAGTTTTCATCCAGAAGATCACAGACATTTAAGAAAGTGTTCACCTGGAAATAAAATTCCAACACCTCTTTTCGCAGTTCTCCTTCCGGTACTTCTTCCAGATAATTCTCCAACTCCGCCTGCAGTCCCGCCACGGATACGGGAAGGGCTCCAGGACCTGGAAGTACCCGGAAGGAGTCGCTGCATTCCCGCTTCATTTCCAGCAGCTGGCGGTTGCATTTTTCCAGCGCCCGGAGCAGCTTTTTGCTTCCGGTCTCTTTCACCTTTGACCGGATCTTCAGGATATCCTCTTTGCAGATCAGAGCGCTGTACATCTCACGTCCCCGTTCCGCCAGATTATGGGCTTCATCAATAAGAAAGAGATATTCCCCTTTTTTGCTTTCGCCAAAAAAACGCCGCAGGTGCGCCCTGGGATCAAAGACGTAATTGTAGTCGCAGATCACCGCATCCGTCCACACCGCCAGATCCAGACTCAGCTCATAGGGACAGACATTCCATTTTTCACTGTGCTTTTCCAGCACTTCCCTCGTGTACTCGTCCCGCCCGGTCAATAATTCGTAGAGCGCATCATTGATCCGGTCAAAATGCCCTCTGGCCCGGGGACAGGAAAGAGGGGTACACTGGGGTTCTTCACAGACGCACATCTTTTCCTTGGCCGTCAGCGTGATCACCTTATACTGCAGCCCATGATCTTTCAGGATGGAAAATGCTTCCTCGGCCACGGTACGGGCGATGGTACGGGCTGTGAGATAAAAAATCTTATCGCCCAATCCTTCCCCCACGGCGCGCACTGCAGGGAAAATCACGGACATCGTCTTGCCCACGCCGGTAGGCGCCTGCACAAAAAGCTCTTTGTTGCGGCGAATGGTCTGATAGACACTGGTGACGATGGTTTTTTGCCCTTCCCGGTAGGGAAATGGAAATTCCAGTCCTTCCATGGACGCGCTCCGGATCCTGTGCCAGCTGCACTGAAACAGCGCCCATGGACGATACCGCTCCAGCAGACTGTCAAACCACAGTTCCAGTTCCCCTGGCTCATATTCCTTGGCAAAGCGGCGGATATCCTCCCCCTCCAGCTGACAGTAAGTGATCTGTATGGTTACCCGGCTGCAGTCATGATCCCGGGCATACATCCAGCCGTAACACATGGCCTGGGCCTCATGGAGCGGATCGACCCCGTCCATCTGTTCCAGCAGACGGTTTGTGCCTTTGATCTCATCGATGAGCACACCGTCCTCCCCTGCCACGATACCGTCAGCCCTTCCTTCCAGCCGCAGGCGATACTCGTCATACTCTTTTTCATAGCGCAGCGTCACTTCCGGCTGATAATCCTCTCCCATACTCTTTTGAATCTTCCGGTGCACCTTGGCCCCCAGCTGCATGGCTTCCCGGTCCGGCGCCCCTGTCCTTGCACTGTCCAGATCACCGCAGCGCAGGATAAATTCCACCAGAGCGCGCACCGACAGTTTGATCGTCTCTTTTTTTTCCATCTCTTAAAAAACAAATGCAGAATGCCTCCACGGCATCCTGCACCTTTCTTTCCTCTCTGATACTATATTCAGGCAATCGCAAACTTTTTCAGCGTGCGGTTAAACTCCTGGTTCTCACCGTAACACTGTACCGTGAGCGGCTTTGTAAGATCCATACTCAGAATTCCCAGAAGGGATTTTGCATCGATCACCACCCGATTATAGAAAATGTCAATATCAAAATCACATTTTCCGGCAGCAGCTACAAACTCACGGACATCCTCTGTGGCATTCAATCTGATTTTACATTCTGCCATAATATCATTCCTCTCTTCATAAGACATATAAAATTTTTTCGTTTAGCATATTATGGCATTGTGTTTTCTGAAAGTCAATCGCATTCCTGCCTAATTTTTACCTCTGAAACCAACTTTTTCCGGTAAATATTTACTAAATTTCAGAATTCCTGTCATCCGAGAATACTTTTCAGTTCTTCCATTTTGATCCGATGGAACGTTCCCTCATCAGCTGCCTGGGCATATTCCGGATGTACCGGGATCTTACCCAGCACGGGAAGCTGATATTCTGCCGCCACCTGATCGATCTGGCTTTCTCCAAAGATGGAAATCTTTTTCCCGCAGTCCGGACATACCACGTAGCTGTAGTTTTCCACCACGCCAAGAACCGGAATTTTCATCATTTCCGCCATCTTCACCGCTTTTTTCACGATCATCTTCACCAGATCCTGAGGCGACGTCACCACCACGACGCCGTCTACGGGAAGGGACTGGAATACCGTCAGCGGTACATCGCCGGTTCCCGGAGGCATATCCACCAGCAGGAAATCCAGTTCACCCCAGATGACGTCGGTCCAGAACTGTTTTACCATGTTGGCGATCACCGGACCTCTCCAGATCACCGGGTCATCTTCATGCTTCAGCAATAGATTGATGGACATGATTTTGATCCCGTTTTCCGCCGTTCTGGGTTCGATTCCCTTTTCACTGGCCATGGCCGCCTCTTTGATCCCATACATTCTGGGAATAGACGGGCCTGTGATATCCGCGTCCAGAATTCCCACCTTAAATCCCTGAGCTGCCAGCTGATTGGCAAAGGACGCGGTGATCAGAGATTTCCCCACGCCTCCTTTTCCGCTGATGACGCCGATCACCTTTTTAATATTGGAATCCTGGTTCATCCTGGCCCGGAAATCATTTTTCGCCGGTCTGCTGGAGCATCCCTCACAACTTTCTTTGGTACATGATGTATTGCTGCATTCTTTCGCCATGTTTCTCCCTCTTTCCTCTTTATTTGATAAACCTGTCAATGGCTTTCTGAAGCTCTTTTAGCGTTTCCCGGTCGCCGCTTTCGATGGCGTCCACGATACAATGCTCGATATGATCCTGTAGAATCACCTTTCCCGTGTTATTGATCGCTGCCTTCACCGCCGACAGCTGGATCAGCACCTCACTGCAGTCCCGGCCGTCCTCCACCATACGTTTGATGGACTCCAGATGGCCGATGGCCCTGGACAGACGGTTCAGCACCGCCTTGGTATTCTGATGGGTATGGGTGTGGGTGTGAAGGTGGGAATGTTCCACTACCGTCCCGTCCTCCATCACATGGGTATGTGTTCTGCTGTTTTCCGTCAATCCTTTTCCTCCTGTATTTCGGGAAACATTAACATTCTGTAAACGTCATCCTTTGTTTGATGCCGGAAGTTACGATGTCAAACACGATATTTCCATTTCCCTGGTCGATCATATCGTATTTCAGCACCTTGTCTTTAAATTTGTTCTTCACATATTCCTCCGGATTATCTGTCTCGATCTCGTCAAAGAACACGTCACGCATCTGATTGTTGGCACATTGATTAAAAATTTCCCAGATTACTTCATACGTTTTCAAATTTTTCCTCCACTATTATACCAGTATATCCTTTATCCCACAACCTTAACCGGGGGATATCCTTATACCTCTTCTTCGTCAAACTCCACCATGGTGTAATATCCTCTGTCTGTCACATTGATTTCCCGCACGATTCCCGTTCTTGCTTTCAGCCTTTCATGGGGGCCATAGTTTTTGCTCATGGCCACCGCCGGAATGATCGTATAATAATAGGAAGTGGGAAGGGCGCTTTCCGTTACCTCCACTTCCTGCCCTACCTCCAGCAAACCGTGGCGTTCCATCTTAAATTCCATGCTTCTCACTGCTTTTTCCTCCATCCATGCAAGAAAATTGTAAGAGAGTTTTCGACATTTGTCAAGTATCCTCCTCTTTTCTTTCCAAAAGAAAAAGGAACGCGGATTCTCTCCACATTCCTTCATTTTCTCTTTTTATCCGATGACTTTTCGCATAATCTGTGACCACTGTGTCAGTCGCTGCGGTTCATAGCAGATGGTGGAAATGTCCTTCAGTGTAAATTCCACCGGGCAGTTATATTTCTGCGCCGCATGAAGACGTATTTTCAAATCTTCCTCCACTGTCTCCGGATTCCAGCTTGGAGCGGCGATAAGAGCAGGCGCAGGTTTATTGGAATAGACATATTTCCCCTCCATAGCCTCTGCCATTTTCTCGAAGTCTTTTACCCAGGCGCTGACAGAAATTTTATGAATTCCTTTGATCTGCTTTACGTATTCCATCCGGTCATCCAGCGGTTCGCAGCAGCCGTAATATCCCAGGCCAAATTTATCATACCATTCGCTGGCGTACTGAAACTCAAATTCGTTGTGCATTTCCGGCGAAACGGTATAGAGGATCTGGGCCATTCCATAAGTCCATACGTCTTTCAATTCCGGTTTTTCCGGATTTTCCGGCAGAAGATCTGTCCAGGCGCCGGTACAGTGTACTACCTGCTGCTGTCTCATCAGACAGTCCATATCTTTCAGCTTGTTGATCGTCGCCAGGTGCACGTCGAGGGTACGACGCATCAGAGCATGCACCCAGTCCTCATCGTACAGCATTTTATCGTATAACGTATCGATATCCGACCATTCCATAAAGTGATCCCAGGGACGGTATTCATACTCCGGTCCATCCATGATCACCTTCAGAATATCTCCCACAGCCTCGTTGGCCATGGCCTCTCTGCGGTTTGTCTCCTCTTCGTCCAGATAGAAGTTCGGCACATTAATCTTATTAATATCATCCCAGTCCTGCAGCTGACTGAAATAGGAATGCGCTTCCACCACATTTCCATCGTCCCTGGTCAGCTTTTCTTCGATGATATCCAGACCGAAATTCAACCCCCGGATGACCTTGGGAATATAGATAAAAGGTTCGTATACCCAGTCATCCTGAATATGTTTGTTGCGGTAGAGAAGCTGCCGTAAAGTCGTCTCCATCTCGCGATAAAAAGGATCTTCGCACTGCAGCGTCAGTTCATCGTCAATATTCATCTCGTTCCAGGGAAATTCGCCCATGAGAAACATAGGTTTGTCCACTTTTCTGGCATTCAGATGATACCACTGCTGTTTTCTCTCTTTTTGAATCGGCAGCTGTGAAAGCTCCGCCAGCTGATCTGCCAGTCTTCTCAATACTTCAATATCTTTTTTCAACATAGCGTTTCCTCCTGCATTTTATTTCAGAAATACGTCCTTTTGTTTCCTGAAATCAGAATAGCACAGGAATGTACCAAAGTGTTAGGACGTTGCGGAGGAAAACTTGGACAAAACACAGATTACCGTCTAAAATATCTGGGCGGATATCCCATGATCTTTTTAAAGAGACGGCTGTAATAAGCCGGATCCAGATACCCTACTCGCTCAGCTGCTTCGGATACATTCAGTCCTTCCTTCTGCATATATTCCAGTGATTTCAAGATTCGCAGCCGATTCAGATACTCGGTGGGTGTCAGGCCGGTCACATCTTTGAAGACGGTACGAAAATGCCCCACGCTCCAGCCGGCCTTTCCGGCAATCCTGTGGAAATCCGGTTCCTCTGCCAGATTTTTCTCAATAAACGCCAGAATCTCATAGATCTTTTCCTTTTTACTTTCCTTATACTGTCCGGTCTGCTGTGCCTTTCTTCTCCGATTTCTTCCAAATTTTATCAGGATCGTCTGCAGACAGGCCATCTTTATATCAGCCATGCCACCCTGGTGATTCTCCTGCTCTTCCATCATCATACGCAGCAGAAACTCGACCTCTTTTTGTTCTTTTACATCAAGATGAATGATTCCCTGCCGATTCAGTTGACTTTGCCGGGAATCAGAACCATATGTTTCACCGCCGTTATCCACCCGCCGCATCTGTTTTCGATACTCTTTTTGCAATTTTCTGGGATAAAACTGGCAGTTGATCAGCTCCACAGGCGCCTGAATCTCATAGCCGTGTTCTTCATCCGGTTCGATCAGAAATACATCGCCGGGAATCAACGGTACCGATACCTCTTTATAAATGTGGATACAATACCCTTTTGTGATAAGAGCAAATTCATGAAATTTATGGCGGTGAGGTTTCACTGATATGATATGATTCCAGACGGTAACTGCAATGGGCGTATCATCCTGCGCCGGAAATTCCAGATACCCGTTGTGGCTTGGTACCATCCAGCCGTTTTTATCCTGTATATTCATCTTAACGCCTCGATTCATTTTCCCAGCAAAGTTCTATGTTTTCAACTGCATATAAAGGGAAATTGATTAAACCGTCTTCTTCTTTATAATCAGCCATAGACACACGTACAGAAACTGAAGGATGATATTTCTCCCGGAATACTTTCAGACTTTTTGCCTTAAGATTCACCTGGGCCTTTACCTCCACCGGCACGATTTTCTCTCCCGTATCCAGAATAAAATCCACCTCCGCAGAATTGCGGTCATTTGTATAATAATAAATTCCCAAATCCTTCAATGTTTTAAGCTGCTGACATACATACTGCTCCGTCAATGCTCCTTTAAATTCTGTAAATAAATCATTGCCATCCAACAAAACTCCCCGCCCTAATCCTGACATACAGCTTAAAAGCCCGACATCAAGAAGAAACAATTTAAAAGCTTTCAGATCTTCATAGGCTTTCAGTGGAATTCCCGCCGCGTTTACCCGATTGATGCGATGAATTAATCCGCAATCACAAAGCCACATAATTGCGGTTTCAAACTCCTTTGCTCTGCCTCCTTCACGTACAAGACCATAAACAAATTTCCTGTGCTCTCTGGAAAGCTGTGATGGAAGACTGTTCCAGACCATGCGGATTCGCGGAACCAATTCAGAAGGAGCATGTTTGGAAAAATCCTGTTCATATGCCGTCAATATCCGTTTCTGAATATTACGGACTTCGTTAAAATTTTTCTCATCTATAAAACTCTGAACTGCCTCCGGCATACCCCCTACAAAATAATACTGTTTTAGCACATCAAGATACGTCTGTTTAAAGGCAGTAATCATCGAATAATCGCCCTGGTCAAGCAAATGCATAAACCGCTCTCCCAAAACAGCCATCAGAAATTCACGGAAGGACAACGGATAAAGGCTGAGGAAATCTACTTTCCCCACGGGAAAGGAAGTTCCTCCATGCAATGCTATTCCAAGCAAAGAACCTGCGCAGACGATATGATACTGCGGTGCATTTTCATAAAAATATTTTAAAGATGAGAGCGCTCTTGGTACTTCCTGCACTTCATCAAAAATTAATAACGTATGATCAGGTCTTATTTTTTTTCCCGCATACAGTTCAATTCCCATGATAAGGCGATCCGTATCCAAATCCGAATCAAAAAGCTCTGTCATTCTGGAATTTGAATCAAAATTAATATAGACCGTATCTTCATAAGCTTTTTTCCCAAATTCTTTCATCAGCCAGGTTTTCCCCACCTGTCTTGCCCCTTCTATAAGCAAAGGTTTTCTATCCTTTTTTTCTTTCCATTTGTATAGTTTTTCTATTGCAATCCGATACACGATTTATCCCCTCCATTTTTTACATACTTACAGTATAACACTTCATCCACAAAAAATACACGGAAAATTCGTTATTATAAACATTTTTTTCAATGAAAAAATGAAACTATTTCCTTTTTTTACAATGAAAAAGTGAAAAAGCGCTGCCTTTCAGCAGCGCCTGAAAAATCTTTCTTAAATATCTCTCCCTTTTGTCCCGATAGCATGAATCACAAAAGGAATAAAAAGTGTAATAAGAGCCGCATATCCCAGATATGCATATCCCTTGCTGACCACCGCCATCAGACCAAACTGAGCGATGCCAAAGGCGATAAAGACAAAAATCAGCGTAAATACCGCGTTTCTGAGCAGATGACCTTTTTGCTTCTTCGCCGGAGAATCCATACGGCGCTCCACCGCGTTGACACAGCGGGTAACGATGCCGGAAATCATATTGACCGCTGTGGAAATAGCTCCCAAGATAATCAGCAGTGAGATGACCGGCGTCAGGACGCCCGCGCCCACACCGTTCTGCACCAGCACCAACATAGGAACGGATGCCGTTGCCAGTTCCGCCACATAGGAAACCGCCAGTAAGCCCACGATGGACAGCTCCATGGCGAAAAAGTTGCAGACAAACATACCGATAGCCGCACGGTTAATCTGTTTCACATCCGTCACCGGTTCCACATGCTGGTACATGACAGAAACTGATGCCAGCTGGAAGAAGAAGTACAGCACCGCTGACCACAGAGCCGGCCCGAAAGCGCCGCTCTCCTTGGAGAGCACCGTCATCTCGCCTGCACTCATCCGCGCCGCGGAAGCCACGATGCTGTCCCATTGAGCAATGATATTGGGCACCAGTACCAACAAAAGGCCGATGATAATCAACACGCTCAGTGTGGACGCACATTTGCGCACCACTTCCGTGCCGAACAGAGCGATGACAAAGATGAATGCCGCCACCAGTACCGTGCACAGCCAGTAGGGCAGGCCGAACAAGGTCTCCAGCGTGGAACCGCCGGTGGCAAAAGCCGCGGCGGAAGCCGTTCCGATCATGATCAAATAGCAGATTTCATAGAGGTTTGACATCACATGTCTGGTTTTTCCATAGAAACTGTCGGAAAAGCTGCGGTAATCATAAGTTTTATGTTTGTATGCGTAGCGCATACCGTACCAGAAAAACAGAGAATACAGACCCTGCGTCAGAAGGGGCAGGATAAGACACCATATTCCGTAATTGATAAAGTATTGATAGATCTGTGCGCCGGAGGCGAAACCGCCTCCAAACTGGGTGGTGAAGGCCACGAAGGCTATTCCCATGGCCAGAGGCATTTTGTTTTTATCCACAAGCAGTGTGTTCTTTCCACTCATTATATTACCCTCACTATTTCTCTTTATTAAACTCGACCACTTTTCCCGGATTCAGGATCAGTCGGTCGTCAAAGGCCAGCTTGATAGCCTTATAAAGCCGGATCATCCTGGGACCGACAAATTCCTCCAGGAATTCCAGCCGTCCGTTTCCGATGCCGTGTTCGCCGGACAACTGTCCGCCCAGTTCTTTGGAAAGAGCGTACAACTCTTTCAGGCAGGCGTGGGTGGCGCTTTTCCACTCTTCATCACTCATGGAAGCATCCCGCAGCATCTCCGTGTGGATGTTTCCATCGCCGCAATGTCCGCAGGGCTCCACACGGATCCCGTGGGACAGGGCGATCCGTTTGGCCGCCTTCACATATCCGGCGATCTGTGAACGAGGAACCACCACATCACATTCTTCCTGGGAAACAGAATCCGCTTTCATGCCCTCCAGGATGCCGCCCCGCACTTCCCAGACGGTTCCGGCCCGCTCCGGGGTGTCGGCGATACAGCAGTCATAGGCGCCGTTGGCCAGCGCCGCCTCAGCGGCCGCTTCCACCGCGCTGTCCAGCTCCTGACGGCTGGAAGCGTCATACATGACGATCAGCACAGCTTCCCCCTGCTTCACCGGAAACTGCTTGTTCAGCGTCCGCTCCACGATATCGATCAGTTCCCGTTCCAGGAATTCGATGGCTGTGGGGACAAAGGGCAGTTCCAGAACCTTGGGCACCATATCCGCACAGGCCTCCAGACTGGCAAAGGGCATCACCAGCGTGCAGGAGCAGGTGGGCGCGGGCAGAAGCTTCAGCGTCACCTCTGTGAGAATACACAGCGTTCCCTCGGAACCAATGATCAGATCTTTCACCGCATAACCGGTGGTATTTTTCACCACATTGGAAGAAAAATTCATGATGGAACCATCCGGCAGCACCGCTTCAATACAGCGGACGAAATCCCGGGTCAGGCCGTAGCGGACCGCCTTCATACCGCCCGCATTGGTGATCACATTGCCGCCGATGGAAGCCGTTTTTTCTCCCGGATCCGGCGGATAGAACAGTCCTTCCGCCGCTGCCGCCGCCTGGATGTCCAGCAGAAGGGCGCCCGGCTGCGCTGTGATAGTCTGGTTTTTATGATCCACCGGAAAGATCCGGTTCATCCGCATCACCGACAGCATGATGCCGCCGTACTTACAGGTGGCTCCTCCGGCCAGACCGGTGCCGGCTCCGCGGCAGACCACGGGAATATTCTTTTCATAGGCGTATGCCATGATGGCCGACACCTCTTCTTTATCGATCACTTCCACATAAAGCTCCGGCGGATAGACGCCGTACTCCGGCATCTCGTCCCGGTAATATTCTTTCTCGATCTCTTCGCCCACCCATACGCGGTCGTCGGCAGTCACCGAACGAATATAGGCGAAATCAGATTCATCCATCTTTTTATAAGGATAGGCCATCTTTTTCTTCCTCCTTTCGTCTGACTGCCAGTTCTGTCAGTCTGGGAACCACCTGATACAGATCGTCCGTAATACAGTAATGAGCCGTCTTGAATATCTGTGCCTCGGGATTCTGATTAATGGCAACGATACATTCCGACTGATTCATACAGGAAGTAAACTGAATCGCTCCTGATACGCCGCAGGTGATGATCAATTTGGGCCGTACCGTTCTGCCGGACAGTCCGATCTGATGAGCCGTATCTCCATATCCATTCTCCACCATAGGCCTGGTGAAGGCCAGCTGTCCTCCCAGCGCCTGCGCCAGTTTCCGGCAAAGAGATACGCCGATTTCGCTCTGTGCTCCCCGTCCGGCCACCACGATGATCTCTTCTTCTTCCAGACTTTTCTTCTTCTCCAGAATTTCCGAAGAGAGAACCTCGATCCGCGAAGAGAGCATTTTTTCATTTACCGGACAGACGATCACTTCCCCCTTGGGCTCTTCCACTTTCTGCGCCCGATCCATGACACGGTAACGTACGGTGGCAAACTGGGGCCGGGACTTGGCGATGGCGATCTGTGCCATGATATTTCCGCCAAAGGCCGGCCGGATCTGAATCATGTCAGAGTTTTCTTTGATGTCCAGCTGCGTACAGTCTGCCGTCAGTCCCGTATGAAAACGGGTGGAAAGTCTGGGCGCCAGGGATCTCCCCAGTTCGGTAGCTCCGATCAGCACGGAACTGGGCCTGGTGGCCGCAATACAGTCCGCAACCACATCCGTATAACAATCCGCCCGGAAATACTCCAGATTTTTATCTTCATAGACGTAAACCCGGTGAACGCCGTACTGCAGAAGCCGCCTGGCATTTGCCTGCGTACCTTCCCCGCCTGCAATCACACAGTTTACCTGATATCCGGCCTTTTTCGCCAGCTTGTCTGCTTCCCCGATCAGTTCAAATACCACGGGATGAATTTCCTGCTGCTCCTGTTCTGCAAAAATCAGAAAATCCTTCCACTGCTCTTTATCCACTTCATTGGCCTTCTGCTCGAAATGTATGGCTTTTTCCGGACATTGGCGCACACACAGGCCGCACATGCGGCAGGTATCCCCCACGGTAATGCCCTGCTTTTCAATCTTCAGCGCTCCGAAGGGACAGACGTCCACACACTGACCGCAAAGCGTACAGATGTCTTTGTCAAACGTTAAAAATTCCATTTTCTTCTCTCCCTCAGATGATTTTCTTTTCTGTTAATATCGCAAACAGAGCATCCGCCTTCTCCTGCGCGTCGCCTTCTATGTATACCTGCTTTTCCCGTTCCGGAGGAGCAAACATCCGCTCCACAGTAGTAGGAGATCCGATCAGACCGTATCGGGTCAGATCCTGATTGGGCAGATCAGCAAATCCCAGTACACGGACCTCTTTATCTCTGGTTGCTTTTTTCAACAGATAGGAGGGCAGCCTTGGAACACAACTGTCCTTATCTACCGTGATCAGACAGGGGAAGGGAATCCTGGATACCTGGGTTACTCTTCCCAGCTTTTGCCGCACACATACGGCCTTCTCATCCACGTCCTCGATCCCAGCCACCCAGGCGGCATGGGGAATATGCATATGCTCCGCGATAGCCGGACCCACCTGCGCCGTATCGCCGTCTGTGGTCTGCTTTCCGCAGATGATCAGATCCGCTCCCCCCAGCACTTTAATTCCCTGATACAGGGTATAGGAAGTACTCAGGACATCCGCGCCTGCAAATTTGCGGTCAGAGAGAATCACCGCCTCATCGGCTCCCATGGCGTACGCGTCCCGCATCATACTCTCTGCCTGAGCCGGACCCATGGTCAGTACCGTGACCGTTCCTCCCGTTTTCTCCCGGATCTGCAGCGCCGCCTCCAGCGCAAACAGATCATAGGGATTCGTCCTGGTTTCACTGGTAAGCCTCTTCATGGTTCCCGTCTCCGGGTCAATATCCACTTTGGTACCTGCCGGTACCTGTTTCATACATACCACTATTTTCATGATCTTTGTTCCTTTGCACTTTATTGCTTTGTCACGCTAAAATGACAAATTCATTATAGCACTAATAAATGCAAATGTCTATCCAACTAACACAATTTATGCATGCTTTTCTCACAGAAATCAGGCCTGTCCCCGGTTTTGTTCGATCAGATAGTAAGACAGCAACAGGCGGAATTTTTCCCTGGGCTCCTCCAGTTCCAGCCCTGTCATCTCTTTGATTCGTCCGATCCGATAAAGCAGCGTGCTCCTGTGAATCTGCAGAATTTCTGCCGTCCTGGCCAGATTGCGGTCCTGTTCCAGATATATTTTCAGCGTCCGGCTCAACTCAGCGGTATGGGTCGCGTCGTATTCCCGCAGACGGAGGATTTCTGGGCTGCACAAAAGAGAAGCCGGCAGTTTTTCCAGAGCATTTTCCAGCACAAAGTCCATCTGATAATCTTCAAACCGATAACTCCAGAAGGTATCGTTGATTTTTTGTCCGGTCTCATAAGCACAGACTGCCTGTTCATAATAAAGAGGAAACATCTGCAGATCACTGCTCAGCGCACTGATCCCCGCCTTCATCAATCCTTCTCTTAGCATAACTGCAATCCGGTTACCGAAAGACCCTGGATTCATATCACTCAATGTACTGTTCACCAGCATGACCACACATTTTTCATAGAGAAAGGCACAGGAATCCGGAAAATGATCCATCAGACGGCTGCAGAAATACTGTACAGAATTGGTATGAATATCCCTTTCCTCAGGGAAAAAGCAAACGCAGAAATAATCATCTTTCGCCGTCCAGCCATACTGCAGCAGCGCCCGATCCAAAGCCTGCATATCCTCCTGTTCGCCTTCCAGCATTTGAAAGAGAACTCTGGATAAGGACATGGCATGGTTCATGACCAGACCCTCCCCAGCCTTTAACACCTCCAGCACAATGCCGGAGAAAAAGTCCAGCAGGTAAAAATCTCCCGGACGGATTCTTCTTTTAATCTCATTGACACAGATCCTTCCCCGATACTTTTTGTTATACCAAAGATTCTGGTAAAGAATGGCATAACCAAAGGTTTCCGCCGGAAATACGGAAGGCCCGGTGGTATGCATGGTGGCCAGATAATCTTCATTTACTTTAAAATCGTTGAGGATATCCAGCGGCAGGATATAACCTCCCTGCGCGTCATCGTACTCCCACCGGTGGAAACGGTGAAAGACGGATTGTATCCTGACAAAGACTTCCTCCAGAGACACTACTTCCCCGAAACATAAGATTTCGTTATTTTTTCGCAGAGATGGCGCCGGCGCACCGATACAGATCAGCCCCTTTCCCCTGATCTCCGGCAGAAAATCTTCCGTCCGTCCAAAATAGATCACATCGTCATACAGTTCTGCTTCCGGATTATACCACATCACCTGATACCAAAGACCCGGAGCGCCTTTCGTTCCCGGTATCAGAGTACCATGATACTCTTCCATGGAATCTGCAATCAGCTGCATCGTTAATTTCATAATTCGACACCTCCTATATTATGTAGGAATAGAGTCCGGAAAATTCAGGCAAATTACGGACTATACTTTTTCTTTTTTTATAAATATAATGAATTTAACAGATAAAATCAAGATTTCAGATTTTTCTCGTGTAACTTGTTGTCGTTTAGTATGTATGAATGGAGGATTGTTATGTTAACACCAAGACAAAACATGATGGAAGTCATCAAAGGAGGAAACCCGGATCGCTTTGTAAAACAGTATGAAGCGCTGGAATTTGTCATGACCACCCCTTACCTGCTGGAGTACCCCACCATGCCGGAAGGACCGGGCGCAGATCCTGTCGTCTGCGGATGGGGCTACACCAATGCCTGGCCTGCAGGACAGATCGGCGCATTTCCGGTTCACGATGCAGAGCATCTGGTATGCCCGGACATCACCCGCTGGAAAGAGTACGTGAAAGCGCCCAATATTGATTATCCCGAAGAAGCCTGGAAAAAATGTCAGGAAGATGTAGCAAAGGTGAACCGTGACGAAAAATTCGTAACCGCTTTTGTTGCGCCCGGCCTGTTTGAGATGCCCATTATCTCTGCGAAATCCAAAACGCCATGGTAAACTTCTATGATGAACCGGAAGCCATGCACGAACTGATCGAATACATCGCCGACTGGGAGCTGAAACTGGCGGAGGATACCTGCAAATATATGAAACCGGACGTTCTGTTCCATCATGACGACTGGGGAACACAAAGATCCACTTTCCTCAGCACAGAAATGTTCCGTGAATTCTTCCTGGATCCCTACAAGAGAATCTATAAATATTATCACGACCACGGAGTGGAACTGGTGATCCATCACAACGACTGTTACTGCGCTCCCTTCGTTCCCACCATGATCGAAATGGGGATCGATGTATGGCAGGGATGTATGTCCGTAAATAATCTGCCGGAGCTGATCAAAGAATACGGAAAAGACATCACCTTCATGGGCGGTATCGACAACGGTCTGGTTGACCGTGCCGACTGGACACAGGAAATGATCGCAAACGCCACAGATCAGCTTTGCCGCGACTGCGGGAAACTGTACTTCATCCCCTGTACCACCCATGGTCTGAGCTTTTCCTGTATCCCCGAAGTTTATCCGGCTGTTGATCTGGAAATCGAAAAAATGACAAAAGAAATGTTTTAATCATAATTTTAGACTATTACAACTGCTTCCTACGAGAGAAAACCCCCGGTATGACAACCGTCATACCGGGGGTTTCTCTTATACATTAACCTTGTTTTTAGAAAGGAGGTTCTACTTTTCCTTAACCGGTCCGATCAGACCTTCTCTGTAAGCGCTGATGTATTCCATGCAGTAGTCGTCCAGACCAAGCAGGGCTTCTGTCGCATAGATCAGACCCATCATGTCTCTGTTCAGCGGATCCAGGATCGCGCTGTCCAGTCCTGCGTTCATCGCCAGTACGGTAAAGCCAAGGTTTACCAGCTTTCTTACCGGCAGGTTGAAGGAGATGTTGCTGACTGCCGCTGTGATGTGGATCGTCGGATACTGTTTCCGGATGGTGGAGATAACTTCCACGATCATGGAAATACCGTCCTCTGAGGTACACAGCATTTCAATCAACGGATCAATGTGGATTCTGCTGGGATCGATATTGTACTGTTTTGCTTTCTCCATGATTTCCGCAAATACAGCCAGACGTTTCTCTGCCGTCTGGGGAATTCCCGTATCATCGCACAGCAGGGCTACGACTTCCCAGCCCGGGTTGGCTGCTACGATGGGGAACAGGATATCGATCTTGTCGCCTTCCATGGATACGGAGTTGATGATACCCGGTTTGCTGCAGAACTTATAGGCTTCTGCCAGCACACGGGGGCTGGGGCTGTCCACTGCGATGGGCAGATCGGAAACGCTTTCCACCAGTCCGATCATCCATTTCAGAGTATCCACTTCCACTTCTTCGTCAACAGACGCGCACACGTCAATATAAGTTGCGCCTGCTTCTGTCTGTTTCTTGGCAATATCTTTGATCCATTCTTCATCTCTGGCAGCGATTGCTTTGGCCATGGAAGGAATGGAACCGTTGATTTTTTCACCGATAATAATCATTCGGATAATCCTCCTAGAATCTGTGTTTCCTTACTTATTTTGCTTTGCGGGAAAGTACCTTTTTCACTTTTCTTACGATATGATCAGCAGTCAGATCAAATCTTTCTCTCAGATAATCCTGAGGACCAACTTCACCGTACACATCTTCCACTGCCACGTACTCAACCGGAACTTCGATTTCTCCGGCCAGAGTTTCCACTACTGCGCTGTACAGTCCGCCGATTTTGTTGTGGTTTTCTGCTGTCACAACAGCACCGGTCTCTTTGGCATATTTCAGAGCGCACTCTTTATCCAGCGGCTTCACTGTGAACATATCAACGATCGCCACTTCGATACCTTCTTTAGCCAGAATATCAGCAGCCATGAATGCTTCATGGATCATGATGCCGGTGGCAAAGATAACCGCATCTTTACCTTCTCTTAAAGTAACGCCTTTTCCTACCGGTACGGTCTCGCCGTCAGCGTATACTTTAGCAGCGCTCTTACGGCTGCAGCGGATATATTTCACACCTTTGATATCGGATACCTGATGCAGAACGCTTTCCAGCTGGTTTGCATCCGCGATATCGATTACCGTCGCTGTCGGGATGGCACGATACAGAGCCATATCTTCAAAAGGCATGTGTGTACCGCCGTTGAAAGCTGCGCAGATACCTGCATCCGTACCGATTACGGTGATATCGTTTCCGGTGTAGCCGGCTGCCAGGAATACCTGGTCGAAGCAGCGGCGGGAAGCAAACGGTCCAAAAGTATGGCAGATCGGTTTGAATCCCTGAGAAGCCAGACCAGCTGCAACACCGATCATATTTGCTTCTGCGATACCGCAGTTGATTGCTTTGTCAGGATGTGCAGCACCCCATTTTGCCGTACCGATACAGCTCATAAGGTCAGCATCCAGGTAAATAACGTCAGGATCATTTTCTGCTAATTCCGGAATTGTCTTTCCGAGAACATCTTTGAATGCGCGGGAATCCATTTCCCCATTATATACAATATTCATCTCTTACCCTCCGCTTATTCCATAGCAGCGAGTTTTTCGTTCAGCTCGCTTAACCATGCGTCAAACTTGTCTGCACCAACAGTCATACTATGATTGCTCATAGTCTCTTCTACTTCTTTCACACCACAGCCTTTAATGGTATCCATTACGATAGCGTACGGTTTGTCTCCGCCCTTTTTCGTGTTTTCCAGAGCGTCGTAGAGAGCTTCCACATCGTTGCCGTTGATTCTGACAGTTTCAAAACCAAAAGCTGCCATTTTTCCATCCAGATTTTCATTGTTGAGAACGTCTTTGGTATAACCGTCCAGCTGTTTCTTATTCCAGTCAATCAGTACAACCAGATTTGACAGCTTTTTGGCGGCTGCGAACATAAACGCCTCCCAGCACTGTCCTTCATTGATCTCGCCGTCGCCAACGATCAGGAAAGTACGGCAGTCATGATTTCTCAGCTTGTCAGCAAGGGCAATACCGCATGCGGTAGATGTTCCCTGTCCCAGAGAACCGGTTGTCATATCGATACCCGGCGTTTTGTTGGTGTCACAGTGGCTGGGGAAGTTGGTGCCTGGCTGGTTCAGCGTTTTGATTTCATCATAGGGATAGAAACCTTTCAGAGCCAATGTAGCATATACAGCCGGGCCGGCATGACCTTTGGAGCATACCAGTTTATCTCTTTCCGGCATCTTCGGATTTTTGGGATCTACCGTCATCTGTGATCCATAGAGTACCGCAAGTGCATCGCATATGCTAAGTGATCCGCCGATGTGTCCGAAACCACGAGATTTGATAGACTCAACGGCGCCGATACGGATCTGTGTTGCAAACTTCTGTAAGCTTTTCTTTAATTCAGCATCCATTTTCTTTTCTCCTTATTTTATAAATTATCTTAGATTCTGGCTACGCCAGATTTTCTAGCTGCTTCTGCTACAGCTGCTGCCACGGCTTTTCCTACGCGGGGATCAAATGCTGCCGGAAGAATATACTCTTCATTCAGCTCATCATCACTGATCAGACCTGCGATGGCGTCAGCTGCTGCGATCTTCATCTCATCGTTGATGTCTTTTGCACGTACGTCGAAAGTTCCGCGGAAGATACCCGGGAATGCCAGTACGTTGTTGCACTGGTTCGGGAAATCACTTCTTCCGGTAGCGATTACTCTCGCGCCGCCTGCTTTCGCGTCTTCCGGGAAGATTTCCGGTGTCGGGTTAGCACATGCGAAAATAATAGCGTCTTTTGCCATGGTCTTCACCATATCTGTGGTAACTACGCCCGGTGCGCTCACGCCGATAAATACGTCGGCGCCTACCAGCATATCAGCCAGGCTGCCGGATTTTTTTTCCAGGTTGGTGATCTTGGCCATCTCTTCTTTTACAGGGTTCATGCCCTCTGCTCTTCCATCATAGATCGCGCCTTTTCTGTCGCAGAGAACTGCATTCTTCACGCCTGCTGAAAGAAGAAGTTTTGTAATGGAGATGGCTGCGGCGCCGGCTCCGTTTACCACTACCTTGATCTCGTCAATTTTCTTGCCCACCAGTTTCAGAGCATTTTTTATACCTGCCAGAGTGATAACGGCTGTTCCGTGCTGGTCGTCATGGAAAATCGGAATATCGCATTTTTCTTTCAGTTTCTTTTCGATCTCGAAACATCTGGGAGCTGCGATGTCTTCCAGGTTAACGCCGCCGAAGCTGCCGGAGATCATATAGATGGTATTTACGATTTCATCCACATCTTTGCTCTTAATGCACAGCGGGAATGCGTCCACATCGCCAAAAGCTTTGAACAGCACGCATTTTCCTTCCATAACCGGCATACCTGCTTCCGGTCCGATATCGCCCAGACCCAGTACGGCAGATCCGTCCGTTACAACCAGACACATATTGTGGCGTCTTGTGTATTCATAGCTCTTGTCCACATCCTTCTGAATTTCAAGACAAGGCTGTGCAACACCCGGTGTATAAGCCAGAGACAGATCCTCTTTGGTTGCAACCGGCACTCTAGATACCACTTCGATTTTGCCCTTCCACTCTCCATGAAGTCTCAGGGACTCTTTTGCATAATCCATTCTTTTTACGCTCCTTGATCAATATTTTTATTCTGCGACGCAGGGAAGTGTTGACCCGCCGTAAGGCATTGCCAGAACTTTTGCATCTTTTCCCAGTTTCTCAAAGGCACAGTCCAGCGCTTCCTGAACAGAAGGCTTGGGCTCCAGAAAGATCTTCCGTACGAAATCATCCGGCAGATCAGATACCAGATATATATCTGCATTCTCGAGAACCATGGCAATGGCTGCCGCCTTATGTCCTCCGAGCTGGAAATCCTTTTCGATTCGGGTAATCATGGATGCCGGATCCGGAGATGTGGTCATCCACTCTTCAAACACATGCTCACCCAGTCCCTCTTTGCAGGATCCGATGAGAATGATGATACCGCCTTTTTTCACAGCGTGCTTAGCGTTGTCCAGCGCTTTCTGCGTCTGATACAGGTTCAGATCTTTGGGCGCTCCGCCCTGGGATACCAGGACAATGTCCGCCCGCTGCGGAATTTCTTTTCTGTAAATCTTATCCAGGAAACGGCAGGCCTCTCTGTGAGCTTTTACCGCATCGCCCGCAGCCGCCATGATAACTTTTTTATGTTCATCCAGCACCACGTTGACGATATAATCGATACCGCAGATCGCACCGGCTTCCTCGATATCCTCCCGCACCGGATTGCCTTCCAGCCTTCCCGCGCAGGCCTCCGGTTTTACCATCTGGCTGTGGTTGGACTGAATGGCGTCCCGGGTGGATACGCCCGGCATGATCGCTTTTGCGCCGCCGCTGTAGCCCGCGAAATAATGATACTCAATATTGCCAAGACAGATCCTTCTGTCCGCCTCGGCAACCACGCGAACCACATCCACCGGAGTGCCGTGGGAAGTCGTTCCCATATGTACGCAGTCGGATGCATCGCCGTCCATGCAGGTGATCTCCTCATAGGCACGCTCGCCGGCCAGCTTCTTCATCTCCTCCGGGGTATGCTTTCTGTGGCTCCCCAGCGCAAATACCAGAGTGATGTCCTCTTTTTTCACACCCGCCTCATAAAGAGCATCCAGAAGAGGGGGCATCACCACGTAAGTGGGCATGGGCCGTGTGATATCGCTGGTAACGATCGCGATTTTCTCACCGGGTTTTACCACATCCTTCAAAAGAGGCGCGCCAATGGGATGAGAAAGTGCGCGGCGCACTTCCTCCTCTCCCATCAGTTCATGTGCCACTTCATTTGCATGAAGTACGCCGATAACATTCTCATCGGGCACTTCCACGGTCTGAACCGTAGTTCCTAAACCAAATTCTAATTTCATGTTATTCTCCTAAGCAAAAGTCTTAGCCGCGTGGCGCAGAGCTTTCACCACCGGCAGTTCCTCGCCGGATACGAAACGGATCAGGGCTCCGCCCGCTGTACAGATATAAGACATCTTATCCTTCAGACCATACTTTTCGGTAGCCGTCACACTGTCGCCGCCGCCGATCAGCGTATAGCCTTCGGTTCTGGCCATGGCTTCCCATACCATTTTGGTTCCGTATTCTGTGATCTCTTCTTCAAAGATTCCCATAGGACCGTTTACAAATACCGTTTTGGCGCCGAGGATAATCTTTTCGTATTCCTCCACCGCTTTATGGCCGATATCCACCAGTCCCGCATGAGCCGGGATGGAACCTACGCTTGCTTCCTTGCGCTGCCCGTCTTCCACGTAAGCCAGATCGCAGGGCAGCACGATTTTGTCTTTATATTTCTCATAGAGAGGTTTGGCTTTTTCGATCCACTCGGCGTAGTTGGATTTTACAATGAAATCCATACTTCCTTTGCCAATTTCTTCTCCTGCCGCTGCCAGCAGAATATTGGCTACCAGACCGCCTGTCAGAACTTTGTCTGCAACGCCGCGGCTTAATACAGTCTCCATCATCATGAAAGCGTCGGAGATTTTGGAACCTCCCAGGATAAACACGCAGGGATGCTCCGGCGTTTCCATAACGGAAGATACAGCACAGTATTCCGCCTCAAACAGCCTGCCCATGGCGGAAGGCATCACCTGCTCGAAACCGCACAGAGACGGCTGATCGCGGTGAGCCGCTGCGAAAGCATCGCAAACGTACAGATCGCCCAGGGGAGCCAGTTTCCGGACCAGAAGCGTCTGAGCCTGTTCCTCATGGGACAGTTTCAGTTTCATCTCAAACAGCGTCTGCTCTTCTGACACAAAGCGAACGTTATCCAGAAGAAGCACTTCCCCGTCCTGCAGATCGGCAATCGCTTTGCGTGCGGCCGGTCCGCATACATCGTCGATGAATTTCACCTGCTGACCCAGCAGCTCCGTCAGAACTTTCGCATGAGGCTCGGTGGTGTAGAAATTCTTATATTCGATATCGCTTCCCTGATGGGCCATCAGAACCACTTTTGCTCCTTTATCCACCAGTTCTTTGATGGTGGGAACGCAGGCCTGGATCCGGTTGATGCTCTTCAATGTGTTGTGCTCTCTGTCCACCGGCTGGTTGATATCCACACGGCAGAGAACGGTCTTGCCTTTCAGCTCATATTCGTCTAAAGTTTTAATTCCGAAACGCATATTTTTCCCTCACAAAATCTTTTTTGTCCTATTACAAAACCCAGACGGCTCGTGCTGTGCACTGCCGCCGTCCGGGATATGATCAGTTTCAATTAAAGATTTTTGAAGGCGCCGATGTTCAGGTATTTATTGGTCATTGCAGTTCCCTCTTCACGGGTTGTCTGCATACCGCAGGCTGCACGGATACCGTCCATAGTCTCCGGAATCGTTACAGATTCCTGCGGAATATGGATCGCATACATGATGTCGTTTCCGCTTTCTACGATACTGTCAGCCCACAGACCGATCTCGTACATATCTCCTCTGGTGTGGCCAAGGTCACGTGCGTATTTGAAGAAGGAGGCGTTGCCCAGGAATCCTTCATCCATGGTTACGACACGGATACGCGGATGTTTCTCAAATGCTTCCAGAGCCATCTCTTTGGTAATCTTTTCTTTTCCGGTTGCCACTACGGTGATAAAGTGTCCGTGGGTTACCGGTGTATGTACCAGGATACCGGTTGCATTCACATGCGGCATGATGGTCATCAGGTCAACTGCCTGGTGTGTGGGAGCTTTTTCCATCTGCAGAGCGTTGGTCAGGCCACGGTTGTAATCGCCCGGGTCAGCTACGCGGCGAACGATGGTGATGGCAACTTTTTCGATGCCGTATGCACGGTCCAGACAATCAACGGAACGGATCAGGCCGGTTGTATTACATGAAGTCAGTTTCAGATAGTCTTTATTAACACCTTTTTCGAAGTTTGCATATCCATGGAAGAATACATCGGCAACGTCGTTTTTCTCACCGCCCTGGAAAATTGCTTTTACGCCTTTTTTCAGGTAGAGTTCTTTGTTCTTCGCACCGATACCTGCCGGAGCAGAGTCAAGCATGATATCAACTTTGTCAAGAATGTCATCCATGGTTCCGCTGACCGGAATATTATATTTCTCAAAGGGTGCTTTGTCAGCGCCGTTTACCAGATACAGGTCATAGGGCATTCCTTTTTCTTTCAGGGCACGCACTGCAAGGGTAGGAGCGGCGTCAACAACGCCTACCAGTTCCATATCTTCCTGACGCGCAACACCGTCAGCAAGACGCTGTCCGATTGTACCATAACCTGCTACTCCAACTTTTACTTTTCCCATTTAAAAACTTCCTCCTTGAAAAATTTTTACAACAACTGCCGTACTGATTACCCGAAAAAAACGCTGTATTTTCATGGTTTTGCAACATTTTTGTCTGATAATAACCCGATTATCAATCGTTGTACGCTACTAATATTATATTCTGTCGTCACAAGCATGTCAACACTTTCTTTGGCTGTATTCCACAATATGCAATATGGAAAAAACACGGTTTTTACCGCATCTTTGCCAATAATTTATCATTCTCCCTTGTAAACATTCGTGACTTTTTTTGATTTTTTTTGACTGTTTCATCAAAGAAGCGTCACATTCGTCAAATTTTGACTTGAAAAATATCTGGCTTTTCCAGAAAACCTGTTTTATAATGGCGGTAAAGATATGAACCAGAATGGTAAAAGGTAGAAAGGACCGATATTATGATTCAGTGTTTTGCCAAAAATTCGTTTACTCCTTCTTTTCAGGAAGGCAAGATGCCCCGTTTGCTGTCTGCCAGCTATATCACCATCGGCTTCAGCCAGCATTCCCGGATTCTTCACAACCATAAAGACCGCCTGGAGCTTTTGTTTATCCGCACCGGCTCCGGTTCCTATATCGTAGATGACGAATGTTACGATATCAAAGCCGGCAACATCATCATCTGCAACGCAGGCGTTCTCCACGATGAAGTTCCCCAGTACAACCATGAGCTCTCCATGCTCTCCATCGCCATCGACAACCTGCAGCTGGAGGGTCTGCCGGAAAATCATCTGATTTCAGAGGATATCAAGCCCATTTTAAAACTGGAAAAGCACTTTGTGCTCATGGACGCCATCTTCCAGTCCATCTTTGATTCCCTGGCATTCGAAAATGAAGAGCACCAGGAGACCAATCAGTATCTGACCCAGGCGCTTTTATCCCTTTTGATCCACGCTTTCAAGCAGTACGGACAGCCCCACGCGGAACATTCCAAAGAAGATCCGCTTTTGAAGAGCATCAAACAGTATATCGACGAAAACTACTACGAGGATCTTTCCCTTCAGAAAATCAGCGAACAGTTTTTCATCAGCCCATCCTATTTGTCCCATCTGTTCAAAAAGAAACTGGGCTATTCTCCCATGCACTATATTGTAAGGCGAAGGATCGGAGAAGCCCAGTCTATGCTGATCATGTCATCCCGTTCCATTACGGACATCGCTTCTTCTGTGGGATTTGACAATTTAAGCCACTTCAACGTGCAGTTTAAAAAATACGTAGGATTATCCCCCATGACGTACCGCAAGAAATATACCCTGCCGGATACGGAGGAAAGTGAATAGTCTGATCTGCAGAATTTAAGGGCGCCGCATCCGGCGCCCTTAAATTCTGCTTACGCTTTTCTTGCGTTCTTTCTCATATCCAGAGCTACGGCTCCGATGATGATCAGACCTTTGATGATGTTGGTATAGTTATCGTTTACACCGATCAGAACCAGACCGTTGTTGATAACACCCAGGATCAGGATACCACAGAATACTCCTGTTACACGGCAGATACCACCGGTATGGGAAGTTCCACCTACCGTTGCTGCTGCGATAGCATCCAGCTCGTAGTTCAGACCGGAGTTTGCCGGGTCAGCAGATCCTGCACGTCCTGCCAGCAGAATACCGCCCAGAGCTGCACAGGCGCCGCACCAGATGTATGTCAGCACCAGGTTACGCTCTACGTTGATACCGGCTACACGGGCTGCCTGGTCATTTCCGCCGATGGCATACAGGGATTTCCCGAAACGGGTCTGTCCCAGGATGAAGGCTGCCAGAGCAAAGACAATCAGGAATACCACTACGATTACCGGGATCGGGCCGATCATGCCGCTTCCCAGCCAGCGGTAACCGTCGGACAGGTTGGATACCGGACGGGTGGTGAAGATTTTAGCCGCCGCACGGCAGATCAGCTGGCCGCCCAGAGTGGCGATGAAGGCCGGCATCTTGGTGTAGGCGATCAGGAGGCCCTGCAGGGCGCCGATGATCACACCCATTACCATACCAAGCAGGATCGCTGCGATGGCCGGCACCTGTACGCCGAAGTTTGCCAGCGCTTTTGTTGCCAGGTCCACAGGCTGTACCAGAGCACCGGTTACACAGGCGATCAGCGCTGCGCTGGCACCGATGGACAGGTCGATACCTTTTGTCAGGATGGCGAATGCCACACCGAAGGCCATGATACCTTTGATGGACTCACCGGTTAACAGGGTTCTTAAGTTCGCGATCGTGAAAAACTTCGGGTTCGCGATGCTCATGATGATGACCAGCACTACCAGCACCAGCCAGATCATGTTATCTGATAACTTTTTCTTTGTGTTTGCGTTCATTTGGTTACCCCCTTATTCTGCTTTCGCTTCCCCGTGTTCTTCATGGGAAGTCGCATATTTCATAATCAGTTCCTGGGAAAATTCCGACCGGTTCAGCACGCCGCTTACGTGCCCTTCATGCATCACCACGATCCGGTCCGCCACACCCATGACTTCCGGCATCTCCGATGATACCACGATGATCGCTTTTCCCTGCCCTGCCAGTTCGGACAGCAGCGCATGGATCTCAGATTTCGCACCTACGTCGATTCCCCTGGTGGGTTCATCCACGATCAGCACGTCCGGATCCGTCAGCAGCCAACGGCCTACCAGCACTTTCTGCTGGTTACCGCCTGACAGGTTCTGGATTGGGGTATCCATAGTCGGTGTCTTGATTCGTATTTTTTCGATATATTGCTGCGTATCGGAACGCATCTTCTTGTCATTCAACGGCATGCCGTAGGCTTTCAGGTTCATGTTGGCCAGCACCATGTTCTCCTTGATGCTCAGAAGGCCTACAATACCATTTCCACGGCGGTCTTCCGTCAGCAGACTGATATGGTTCTCAATCGCGTCCTTCGGGCTCTTGATATCCAGTTCCTTGCCGTCTTTGATAATCTTTCCGGAGGTCTTCTTCCTCATGCCGAAGATCGTCTCCATGGTCTCGGTACGGCCTGCGCCTACCAGTCCGGCAAAACCAAGGATCTCCCCTTTGCGGATATCAAAGGATACATCCTGCACCATACGGCCCGCGTTCAGATGCTCCACTTTCATGACCACATCCCCGATGGGGCATTCCGTCTTCGGGAACATATCCGTGATCTCACGGCCTACCATCAGCTTGATCACCTTATCCTGGGTCAGGTTGGCCGCACGGTCCGTGGCGATGTACTCGCCGTCCCGGTATACCGTGATGTCGTCACTGATCCGGAAAATCTCATCCATCTTGTGGGAGATATAGATAATGGCTACGCCTTTTTTCTTCAGATCTTCAATGATCTTGAACAGATCCTCTACCTCCGCTTCCGTCAGGGAGGAGGTCGGCTCATCCATGATTACGATGGAAGAGTCATAGGAAACCGCCTTTACGATTTCCACCATCTGCATGTTCGCCACCGTCAGGTTTTTCATCTTTTCCTTCGGGTCGATCTTCAGTCCCATCCGCTGGAACAGCTCCACGCAGTCGTCATACATTTTCTTGTGGTCGGTCAGGATGCCTTTTTTCGGCTCGCGGCCCAGCCACACGTTATCGCATACAGAACGCTCCATAACCGGGGACAGCTCCTGGTGGATCATGGAAATCCCATGGTCCAGGGCGTCCTGGGTACTCTTGAAGCTGACTTCTTTTCCTTTATATATAATCTTTCCCGATGTCGCCGGATGGATGCCGATCAGACATTTCATCAGAGTGGATTTCCCCGCTCCGTTTTCCCCCATCAGCGTATGTACCGTACCCGGCCGCACCTTCAGCTGTACGCCCTTCAGGGCGCGCACACCTGGAAACTCTTTTACGATATCATGCATTTCCAGTACATATTCTTCACTCAAATCTGCTTCACCTCTCACTTCTCTTAAACACAACAGGCGCCGGCTGTTGGCCGACGCCTGCATTCCTGACGCCTTTGATTAACCAATATTCAGTTCATAATTGTCGTACTCATCCACATTGTCAATGGTCACCGGCTCAAAGGGAATCCATACGGTATGTTTCTCTGCATCCAGATCCCACTCTGTTCCCTCATTGGGAGCCTTTCCGGATACCAGGTTAGCCGCTGCCATCAGACAGCCGTATCCCTGGCCTTTCGCATTCTGGAATACCGTCATATACATATCGCCATCGTGAATCGCCTGCCGTCCATCTGTGGTGGCGTCGATTCCCACGATCGGAATAGAAGAAGGATCCAATCCCTGAGACTTCATGGCTTCCACTGCTCCCAGAGCCAGCGCGTCACAGTTTCCTATGATACAGTCGTACTCTGTGGTGGTCAAAAGCGGAGTAACCATATCCTGAGCCGTTGCACGATCCCAGTCCGCAACCAGAGGAGCGGTTGCTTCTTCCGCGTTGATTCCATTATCTTCAAAAGCCTGGAGCAAAGATTCCGTACGTTTGGTGGTAGATACCTGACCCAGAGTACCCTGAATCAGAATATATTTGATATCTGTCTTCCCCTGTTCTTTGAAGTAATCCGTCAGATACTGTCCCTGGTAATATCCAGAGGTGGTTTCATCGGAACCTACGTAAACTACATTTTCATTCAGTACCGTGTTGGCATCAAAGATATCATCCGGCGGACGGTTTACAAATACTACTTTCATATCACCGGCCGCGTCCACGATCTGCTGGCAGGCATCCGCCGCCGCATCCACGGGATTTACGACAATGACTTTCTGTCCGTCATTCTTTGCCGTCTCTACAAACTGAAGAAGCTTACTCTGGTCATTCTGCGCATCCACAGTCGTTAATTTAATTCCCAGCTGTTCCGCCGCAGCGATGGCGCCGCTTTCCATCTCGGAAAGGAACTCATCTCTGTTGGCAATTACCAGTGTAACCTCACCAAGTTCATCGGAACCTTCCGAACTTTCGGATGATGCACTGCCGCTGTTTTCGCTTTCCGTCGTCTCTTCTGTCTCAGATGAAGCTGTTGTCTCTTCCTGCGAACCGCCGCATCCTGCAAGAGTTCCAAGCACCATCACGCCCGCAAGCAGACTTGCTAATAATCTCTTCTTCATGAAAAGTCCTCCCAATTCATAATACATATGGTTTTCTTACTCTCTTTTTTGTATCGATACTGGTTATATTATACTGTTTTCAGAAAATATCCACACCCTGTTTTCTGCTGAAAACAGCGGTTATTTTCACATCTGTGATAGTATTTTTTTATTATTCTGCACTTTTCATGTTATTTTTTACATTTTCACTCATGTTTTTCTTCTATTTTTTGTACATTATGCCATGCCTTTTTCCAGTCTGTCCAAAATTGCTTTTGGCATTTTTCGAAGAAATCTGCTATGATAAACGAAGAAAAATGACCTTCAGGAGGAGACCGCCATGATTTTAAGCTTTGCTAAAAATACCGTATCAACTTCTTTCGAAAAAGGATGCATTCCCCGTCTTCTGACCGCCAGCAATATTACCGTCGGATTCAGCCAGCATCCCCGGATTCTTCACAATCATGATGACCGTATGGAACTTCTGTATATACGCACCGGCTCCGGCTCCTATATCGTCGGCGATGAATGCTACGATATCCGCCCGGGCAATATCATCGTCTGCAATCCGGGTATTCTTCATGATGAGCTTCCGGAACATAACCGCCACCTGTCTATGCTCTCACTGGCTGTGACAGATCTGAAAATCAAAGGACTCCCCAAAAACCATCTGATTCCCGACACCATAAAACCCATTTTAAAAATGGACAAAAGCATGGTGCTGATGGATGCCATCTTCCAGTCCATCTTTGACTCTCTGGCATTTGGAAGCGAATCTTCCCAGGAAACCAACATTTATCTGACGCAGGCCCTATTAAGCCTGGTTCTTCACGCCTTTGAAGAATACGGCAATCCCGTCCCGCCTCTCGCCCCCGGTGAAAAGCCTGACCTTCTTCACGAGATCAAACGATATATCGACCAGAATTATATGGAAAAACTGTCGATTCCCCAAATCAGCGAAAAATTCTATATCAGTCAGTCGCATCTGTCTCATCTTTTTAAGAAAAAGCTGGGGTTTTCCCCCATGCAGTATATCGCCCGCCGGCGCATCGGGGAAGCGCAGTCCATGCTCGTACTTTCTACCAGATCTATCACTGAGATCGCCACGGAAGTGGGCTTTGACAATTTAAGCCATTTTAACGTGCAGTTTAAAAAGTATGTAGGACTGTCTCCTCTCACCTACCGGAAAAAGTATATCCTGCCAGATCCGGAAAACGACGAAGAATTTTATGAATAGCAAAAAGAGGATCTCCCCTAAACCGCGTCAGGTACAGGGAAAATCCTCTTTTTTTGCATGGGATTATTTATCGCCGTTATATTCGTGGATGGCGTCGATCATCGCCACAATATTTTCCAGCGGAACGTTGCACTGAACGATATGAATCGACGCGCAGATGTAGCCGCCGTTTTTCGAAAAGATCTCACAGCGCTGCTTCACCTGATCTTTTACTTCCTGAACCGTTCCAAAAGGCAGAACTTTCTGCGTATCCACACATCCGCCCCAGAATACGATCTGATCGCCGTAGGTATCTTTCAGACGCTGCGGATCCATACCAGCCGCTGAACACTGCACCGGATTGATGGAATCGAAACCGCTTTCAATCAATTTGGGCAGCACGTCAAAAATTGCTCCGCAGGAATGCTTCAAAGTGTTCCATCCGGCTGTCTGGTGAACCCAGCTGTTCATTTTCTGATAGTATGGTTTGTAAAACTCTTCAAAGGTATCCAGAGAACACATCAGGGAAAGCTGATTGCCGAAATCGGTTCCGCAGATATAGGCGATATCCACCACATCTCCCAGGATCTCATACATCTTCGTCCAGTTTTTGATCATCATATCCGTCTGATAGGTAAACACCTCATGGACATAATCCGGGTAAAGGATCGGCGCCATATACCAGTCGGACACGGTACGGATTCCTTTGGGGTGTTTCAGGGAAGGTCCCGCAATAAATGCGGCGTCCCCGAGAGCCGCTCCGCCGGGATCAAAAACGACCGCACGTCCTTTGTCACTTTTGCCGCTTCTGTATTCTTCCGCAACTTTTTTCAGATAGTCCAGATGTTCCTGCGGCACATCGCAGTACTCTTCACAGTTATCCATAAAATTCATGTTGTCTTCATCGATGGGCTGCGGCCGCTCCACGTTGTCAAAATAAAATCCTCCTGCCGGCATGTGACCGCTGGGCGCAACGCTGGTGTCTCCCTGGGGATAAATATACCAGCCTCCCTTTCCGTCGTCGGTAATCTGGCACTCCGCCGGCACCAGAAGATCTACTCCCATATAAGTCATCTCTTTCCAGTCTCTGTCTGTGCGAAGCCCAAAACTGGCGTTAAAAGGAGTGATCTGCTCCACATCGGTTCCAATGGCTTCTTTTAAATCCTCATCCATGGCGCCTGTCATTCCGAAAATATCAAAAACTTTTACCGGCCGCTTCTCCAGCCCATAGTACTCTCTTAATTTCGCCACATTGGTTACATGAGTGGTGGAACATCCCATTCCGCCAAAATCCATCGGCACTTTATCCGGCTGTTTATGGGCAAAGGCCGTTTTTACTCTTTCTTTTGAAGTCATAACAATCCCTCTTATTCTTTCTTATTTTCTTCAGCATCGATACATTCTGATTATACTGTTCTCTGTCTCTTTTTACTAATACAATTCTGTAGGATTTCCCGGTAATATTTCCTGTTTTCCATCTGTTTTTGTATATTTCTGCTTATCGTTTCAATGAAGCAAAAAACGGAAAGGAAATCCCCCGGACAGGCTTTCTTACAGCCTTTCCGGGGGATTTCCCTGCATTTTTCATATTAAGGATAAAGGTTTTAAATGAATATTATTTCTGAAGTCTCGGGTATTCAGTGGAAACAAGCACTTTACCTGCTGTGATCTTCATGCCTTCTTCAATGTCTTCCAGATTAAAGCGTCCCGTTACCATCTTACGCATATCGATACGTCCGGAAGCCATCAGGGCGATTACATCCGGATAGATTCCCTGTCCGGACTGTCCGTTGGAACCGGAAATGGTCGCTGCATTCCACTGCCATCCATAGATATCCACCGGTGTCAGACCTACGGTGTGTCCGATCTGTACCGTCTTTCCGCCGATGGCCAGAGATTTCGCCATAACCGGATAAGTAAATTTAGTAGCTCCCGCACATTCTGCGAACAGTGAGATACCTGCGCCATTGGTCAGATCCATCAGCATTTCAGCCTGATCTTCCGGGCTCTTGAAGGAAGCCGGATCAAATACATAGTCAGCTCCGCAGGCTTTTGCCAATTCTACACGCTCCGGAATGCCCTCGAAAGCGATCAGTTTGGCTGCGCCGGCTGTTTTCATCAAAGAGATGGCTGCAAGACCAATGGGGCCTGCGCCGAATACTACCACGTGTCCGCCGGGACGGATGCCGCCGCCGCGAACGAAAAGTCCGTTATAGGCAACGCCGGTGGGCTCGATCATAGCGCCCAGCTCGAAAGCGGTCATCTTATCGCCACCATAGAAATTCATAATATCATTCAGCTTATAGCAGTATTTGTGATGGATGGTTGCATACTCTGCAAATCCTCCGTCATAGGTAAGGCCCGGCTCTTCCAGTTCTTTACACTGGTTGAACATACCGCGGCGGCATGCGTCACATTCGCCGCACCAATGCATGGATTCCACGGAAACCAGGTCGCCGACTTTCAGTTTCTTTACATTTTTGCCCACTTCCACGATCTCACCGGCAAACTCATGACCTGTGATGATGGGATATTTGCTGTGTCCGTCGTACATGGAGTATCCCATGTCATCTTTTCTCAGCAGGTGCGCATCGGTACCGCAGATACCTGCAGCGCCGACTTTTATCTTAACCTGGTCGTCTCCGCATACCGGCTCCGGACGATCTGTCACAGAACCACGGATATTTTTCCAGATCTGATTTCCTCTCATAGCACGGCCTGTGCTTTTTTCACGCTCGGATAATTTATAGCCTTCCTTGGGCACGAAATCCGCTTCTACGTAAAAAGCTCTCATACTCTTTCTCCTTTTCATTCTCTCTTATTTGGGTTTATGCCGGTTACCTCATATAAGATAACCGGCAAAAGGTAAAAGGTAGTAGGATTTATTCATCGAAGGTTAACATAACCTTGCGAGCAACAGCTTTGTTTCTTGCCATTTCCATAGCTTCAGCAAGATCTTCGAATTTATAGTAGTGAGATACCAGTCCTTCGAAATCATATTTGTCTTTGATCTTGGACATGAAACGGATCGTTCTGGGGAACCAGTTGGTTGTTCCGCCGCTTCCTGCGATGTGCAGTGTTTTCCAGATCGTTTTACCGATTTCAACAGGAACTTTTCTTCCGATGGAGTGTCCAACACAGCCAACTCTTGCGCTGTGGCCGGCGATATCAAACAGAGAAGCGATACCGATATCATTACCGGAGCACTCGATTACCACGTCAGCGCCGCGTCCGTTGGTCAGCTCTTTAATCTGCTGCTCTACGTCGCCTGCAGTAGGATCTACTGTATAGTCTGCGCCATATTTCATAGCGTTTTCTCTTCTGGATTCGACAGGGTCAACAACGATTACCGTAGCGCCGGAAGTTGCGCATACCATGGATGCAGAACAGCCGATGGGGCCGCCGCCGATGATTACGCATACGTCAGAAGCGTCCGGATTACATCCGTTGCCCCATACTCCCCAGTAACCTACGTTGAAGTTCTCAACGAAGATACCAACTTCATTGGACCAGTCTTCCGGAATGACATGGGTATAAGCTTCTTCCAGAATCATGTATTCGCCGAATCCTCCTGGTGAGTCAGGACGGAAACCAACTTCACGCATGTTCAGGCAGGCAGATGACATCTTGCCGTCTTTACAGTTTGCACACTGATGGCAGGGAAGTACACAGTCGCCGACTACTTTATCACCGATTTTAACAGATGTAACGTTCTTTCCAAGTTCAACGGCTCTTCCTACCCATTCATGACCCGGTGTGTAGGGGCCAAGGTCGTAACGTCCTTCTGCGGATTCTCCTTCGAAGCACTCTACGTCAGACTGGCAGATACCGCATGCGATCAGTTTGATCAGGATCTGGTCGTCTCTTAAAGGCGGCAGTTCTACTTCTTCGATTCTCAGGTCATGAGGTCCGTACATAAAAGCCTGTTTGCATTTCATAATTCATATCCTCCATTTTCTTTTTTGATATTCTTTTTACAGGCCGGACAGCTTTACGCTGCCCCGGCCGTTTCCCTTTCAATTAGTAAGTCAGCGTATAGATATGACGTCCGCCAGGAGCGTTCGGGCCTTTGATAACGGCTTCGATATCTTCGCGTTTTCTCTGGGTCATCATATCGATAGGCGGAAGTTCTCCGGCCGGATATTTCTCCAGAATATCGTTAACCAGTTTTTCCAGGTAATCCAGAGTTCTTTCCACACCGGCGCGTGCTTTTTCAGCATCTGCCAGCTTCGGATTTCCGATAACGCCTTCCGGCTGTACAATACATTCCATTGCGCAGGAACCAAATGCATTGTACCATTTGATCGGGCCTACGCCGCGCTCTGCAGAGTTGTTAATGTGTCCCGGAGGAAGCAGCGGATATGCTTTTGTTACTACTTCATCTTCTCTCTTGATGAATTCCGGGAACAGCGCCAGTGACCAGGACTGCTCTACTTCGTCTGCATGTACGAAGGGTGTGTCGTATGGGCCGCCGCCTTCTTTCACATCCAGCTGTTCTTTGGCTGCATTCCAGAAGTGTGTATACAGGATGATACCGGGAACCTGGAATTTCTTACCGAATTTATGAATAGCCAGCGGAATTACGTAATCCTGTCCATGGCCGTTTACCACGATCATTTTACGGAAACCGGTGTTCCAGAATCCAGCGAATACGTAGCAGAGATAATCAGCCAGCACTTCTTCCGGAATCATGATAGTACCTTTCTGTCCCAGATGATGGTAGGGATGAGAACCATACCAGATGGGCTGAGCTACGGTACATCCTGTCGCCTTTGCAACCTGCTCGCAAAGACGAGTATCCAGATAAGTATCTTCTCCGTAGGGAGCAGAAGGTCCGTGATTCTCTGTGGAACCCACCGGAATCAGGATAACGTCATTTTTTTTCAGACGTTCTGCCACTTCTTTGTTGGTCATGTTCTGGTAATAGATACCGTTTGCAGCTTCCATGTTGCCGCCCTGTGCGGGAATTTGCCATTTTGACATGTTGTAATCCTCCTTGATTTGAATTTTTTATTATGTAAAACTTAATTAGATTCTACCTGTTTCATATAGGCGAGCGCTCCTTTTGCCGCTTCCAGTTCGCTGGGCCAGGGGAAGCACTCCACGGACAGGTATCCGTCGTACCCTGCCGCTTCCAAAGCGTTCAGGATCTTTTTGAAATCAAACTGTCCCGTTCCCGGATATCTTCTGGAATTGTCCGCCAGATGGAAATATCCGATTTTTCCCTTGCAGCGCTGGATCGCTTTCACCGGATCGCATTCATCGATCCCCATGTGGAAGGTATCCAGATGTACGTAGAGGTTGTCGATATGGTATTCCTCCAGGAAATCCATCACCTCGTCCGCCGTGGTGAAAATATTCACTTCATAGTGATTGATCACTTCCAGATTCAGTTTAACGTCCCGCTCCTTCGCATAGGATGCCAGCACTCTTAAGTTTCTGGCCAGGCGGTCGATATATTTTTTCCGGTTTCCGCCTGCAGGCACATTGCCTTTGATCCATCCGATTACCAGATCCGCTTTCATCTTTTCTGCGATATCCACGTAATCTTTCATGCCTTTCATCGCGGCATCTGTCACATAGGGCCTGTCATCCACCAGACTGCATAAGCCTTCTGTATTCAGTCTGCCCGTGATAATCATGGCCACTTTTACGCCATACTGCTCTTCTGCTTTGCGGATGGCTTCGTAATCAAACTCCTCATCCGGTCTGGTATGCACTTCGATCGCCTGGTATCCCAGTTCCGATGCTGTCTTCAGATTCTCACAAATAGAACCCTTCAGCAGGATCGGTGCGGAAGAAGGTGCATCGTCAGCGGAAGATACAGAATATTTCCACTTTTTCACCAGTTTGCCTCCCTTTTCAGAAACAACTTTTTATTTTCTTTTTTTGTCGTTCCCCTTGTTGTTAAGACTATTATAGGTTGAAAATGGCTTTCCCGCTATAGATATCCTGCTTTAAAAAACGGCAAAATCAGGTGCTTTTTCTTTCCCGCCGCCGCACAATTTATAATTCTTGCAAAGACTCTTCCCTCGCCAGACATATTTCCACCCTGTTGTCATTCAGTGTGGTCGCCTCCCCGCAGTCCGACAGTCTCTGATGGTGCAGAGCGTTGACCGTTTGCCCATTCAGCGAATGTGCCAGGTCATAAACCCCTTCTGCTGCAACTGTTCCCGGCAAAAGTCCCGGGGTCAGCCGCGCGATAAACTCCACCCTTGCCAGATCGTTATAACAGAAAATTCTCTGTCCATCTGTAATTTTTCGCGGCTTCGCATCGTCTGGATGGATTTTGAGGGTCATCGGTCCTCTTGCTTTTACCAGTTCCTCTCTGTCGGCAAATTCACTGTTCAGCGTATATTCAGAGGGAACCGCCACAAGATGGAGGGGATACTCCTCTTCCCTTTCCACCGGCAGATAGCGCGGCATTCTCTCCTTTTCTTTTTCATTGACAAACAGAATTTTCCCGCTTTTTGTCTCTATCCGAAGATGATCCTCCCTGGGCATTTTCAAGCTTCCCCCTTTTCTCAGAGCTTCCCTCTCCTCCTTCTTCGCCCGCATCAGCTGGTCTGTCGGATCGTCAAGAAGATGGCGAGCCATTTCTTCTTCACTCCATCCAAAAAAATCTTCTTCAAATCCCATCGCTTTTGCCAGCACACAAAAAGTGTTCCAGTTACTTTTGCACTCTCCGGCCGGTTCCACCGCTTTGGGAGCAAATCCGATGGAGGGATAACCGTAAGCCCTGTAAATATCCGTCTGCTCCACCGAAAATGTGGCCGGCAGCACAATATCTGCATACCGGGCCGTATCTGTCAAAAAGCGCTCATGAACCACCGTGAACAGATCTTCCCGCATCAGGCCTTTTCGCAATGCATTCTGATCGCTGACCGTATCGACAGGATTCAGCCCGTACACATACAGACTTTGGATCGGATCTTTTTCATCCAAGAGCGCTCCGGCCAGCTGATTGATATTAACGCTTTTCGCCGGTTTTTTCCGAAAATCCGGCCGTCTGATCTGATCCAGATCCGTCAGTCCTCCCCTGGTCACCCGGCACCCGCACAATCCGCCTCCCGGCTTTTTCCATGCTCCTGCCACAGCGGGCAGCAGCGTAATCAGCCGAACCGTCATCGCTCCGTTTCGATAGCGGGAATTTCCGCTTCCCAGCAGAATCGACGGCGCCTGCGCCCTGCCATACTCCAGAGCCAACTGTTCAATCACATCCGCCCTCACCCCGGTGATGCGTTCCGCCTTTTGGACCGTGTATTCCCTCAGCGTCTCTTTGAATTCATCAAATCCCTGTGCCTTTTCTCTCAGAAATTCCTCATCCGCCAGGTGTTCCCGCACCAGAACATGCATCATCGCCAGTGCAAGCATGCCGTCCGTTCCCGGCCGGACCAGCACCACCTGGTCTGCATAGGAAGCCGTATCATTTTGATAAACATCGATCAAAACCGTCCGGCCTTTGTCTTTTTTCTTATTCACCCGGTCTATCAAACTGTGTATTCTGGTCGCTTTGGCATGGCATCCCCAGACCAGGCAGAAGTCACTGTCCTTTAGTTCCTCCGGCGACAGGCTGGGCGTATTTCCCATTACCTGGCGGTATCCCTCTCCCTTGGCAGACGAACACAGCGTCATCACAATGCGCGAAGCGCCTAACCGATTGAAAAAGGCATGGCCGCAGTTTCTTTGGATGTCGCTCATAACGCCGGAATAGACAGCCGGCAGGATCGTCTCACTTCCCCATTTCTCTATGATATCTTTCCAACGGCTGCTGATTTCTTCCACGGCCTCTTCCCAGGAAATCCTGCAGAATTTCCCTTCTCCCTTTTTCCCGGTTCTTCTCATCGGGTAAAGAATCCTTTCAGAATGATAAACCGAAGCCGGATACCCCTTCATTTTCCTGCAGATGATTCCCCCGGAAACCGGATGGCCCAAATCCCCCTTGACTTCTGTTATTTTTCCATTCTCCACCTTCACCAACAGCCCGCAGCTTGCCGGGCAATCATAAGGACAAATCGCTTTTTCCCACATACGCCTCTCCTTTCATCGCACATATAAAAAAAACTGTTATGAATGTCATCCATCGCTGACATCCATAACAGCTTTGTTTACTCAAATAAATCGCTTCGCACGTAACCGGTCTGCTCTTCGTAAGTGATCTCAATCCAGTCGCCTTCGCTTCCCATCTTAGTCACCTGCTGACCTTCTCCCAGCTTGCCCAGGATCTCACCCTCTTCACTGGGTTCAGACCGCACATTGCAGTCGCTTTTTACTGTGAGCTGATCACCCTCGGCAGCCGAGGCTGCTTTCGAAGTACCTACGCCGATATTTTCAATAAAATCTCTCAGATTCTCATCACTTTCCAGCGCAGTCTCATAATCGGCTTCCACCTCTTCTCTGAGCTCCTGCACTTCCTGCAGATCCAAAGTGTTCTCTATATACTCCTGCGTCTGCTGATCCTGCTCCCGTGTGGCAATATAAAGCTTGCCGTCTTCATCGGTACAGACATACAGCTGACTCAGTCCCGGCACCGCCGTATCAATATCTTTGAATTTGTAAGTGTATCTGGCGAACACCACATAAGTTCCTTCCGACGGCCCCTCCACTGTATAAGTTTCCACATCACCGTAATCCTCAATATAAGGATCCTTCGTGATCTTTGCTTCCTCTGTGGCATCCAGACTGTCCACCACACTTTTAATTCCTGCCGTATCCTTATTTCCCAGCGCCGTATAGTAAGTCTGAATCACAGTCGTCACTTCCGGATAAGCTTCTTTTTCCAGAGGAACCTTTTCCGGAGCAACCGTCCCTTCTGGCGCTGCCGTTGGCTCGTTCGCCGCTGCATCCGCGGAAGCATCTTCTTTTATCTCATCGTCTGACGCCTCCTGCTGCACCTGGGCTGTTTCATCATCGCTGCCAACTCTGGATGAAAGGAAACGGATGCCAAGAAAAATCACAGCCAACGCAAGTATAATAAAAAGTCCAAGCAGGATATATCTGAGATTGTCGGAAAGCCATTCTCTAAAATTATCCAAACTTATATGACCTCCTTTTCACCAGGTACTTCAAACCCGCTGAAATACCAACACATCTGGAGGGATTCGAACCCCCGACACGTGGCACCGGAAACCACTGCTCTATCCCCTGAGCTACAGATGCACACATGTGTTTTCACATCATGCTTGATTATCATACCACATTCTCAGGGAATTGTAAAGAAAAAGCTTACATTTCTATTTTTAAATTTTCCTCCTCCCGGTCATAATAATAAATCTGGTCGGAGAGTATCTCCTCCTCAGCTACGGCGCGCCGGTTGACATCCTGTACGATTACTCTGAGATCTTCTGGATTAAAACGCCCGGAATCGGGCACGATGATAGACTCGTGAATACTGCTGGGCAATATAAAGAAGCTGCTTTTAAAAAATGAACTGATCTGTTCCAACGCCCGGGGATAGAGGAAACATACGGATCCGAAATATTTTTCCTTATTGGTCAGCACATACATCGTTTCCGTCTCTTCCTCATCCGCTGGAAAGATATCTCTCCCTGCGATTCCCCGGATCAGCTGCCTCATCCCCACTATATGAGGCGGGAGCAGCCGGCAGGTATTTTCTTTGGCTCTTTTAAACAGTTCCTCCTCTGTCACCTTCCACCATTCCATATGGGCGTTGTTGATCAAAGAAGACGCGATATGGCCGGAAAAACCCTCTACGCGGAAATAATAGATCATCGCCAGATCCAGGATTTTTCGATGGGGGATCTGCTCCAGAAGTTTTCTGTTTCTTTCATAATTAATCAGCCTGGCGCAGATGAAAGGAGTTACGTTATCGTATCTGGAAAATCCTTCCTCTCCCATAACTGTCGACTGCAGATGATCCTCATAAACGGCAGTCACCTTATCCGCCAGTCCTTCCAGTGAAGCGCCCCGCAGGAAGCTGGCGTAATAGCCTTTCATGCCGATAGCCGGTACTGCGGTTTCTCCGCTTCGCCAGATCATCAGCATATCCTGGGAAATACCGTTATTCTGCGGCACCTCCCGCAGAAAAACTACATACTCCGGCCCCAGCGCCTCTTCTACCAGTTCCCTGAGTTTTTCTTTGAATGTGTTGTAATCCAAACAATCATCCTTTCTTTTTTTATATTTTTTCAATGGCAGCGCAGACGAATCTCCAAAGCCATGGAAAATCTTTAAAATTGAAAATAAAAAAGGGAAAATAACAAGCACGATTGTGCCAAAATGAAATATAGAATAAGACGCCGCTCAGGCAGACGCCTGAGCAGTCATTCTTTTTGAACAGTTCTGTCCGTTAAACGCGTGACAAATATTCGCCGCTTCTGGTATCGATCTTGATCTTGTCACCAGTGTTCACAAACAAGGGAACGTTTACCGTAGCTCCGGTCTCCACCGTCGCCGGCTTTGTTGCGCCCTGGGCGGTATCGCCCTTGAATCCAGGTTCTGTCTCCGTAACCTCCAGCTCTACAAACAGCGGAGCTTCCACTGCGAACACGTTGCCGTTATGGGAGCAGATTTTCACCATCTCGTTTTCTTTTACAAACTTCAGCGCGTCCCCGATGGTCTCTTTGTTCAGTGCGATCTGATCATAAGTTTCCATATTCATGAAATTATAGAGATCTCCGTCGCTGTAAAGATACTGCATATCCTGACGCTCGATACGAGCCTGCGGGAATTTCTCCGTGGGGCGGAAGGTTTTCTCCACCACGCCGCCGTTGATAACGTTTTTCAGTTTCGCACGGACGAAAGCCGCGCCTTTACCCGGTTTTACATGCTGAAATTCAATAATCTGAACGACATTTCCATCTATTTCCAGTGTAACACCGTTTTTAAAATCTCCTGCTGAAATCATACAGCTATTCCTCCTTAAATCCGCATATAACTTCGCTACGCTCTATTTTATATGATATCCCGTATTTTTTCAACTAATTTTTTCCACGGCAGCGCGAATTTCCTCTGTAATCTGCAAAAAATCTTTTTTATCCGTCGCAATCCGCACATCGCAGACCTGCTCGTAAACCGCTTTTCTCTGTTTTTGAAGCGTCGTAATCCGCTCCTTTAAATCTCCGCCCTCCAGCATAGGACGGGTATTATCGTTTTTCAGCCGCTCTGCCAGCGTCTCCACAGACGCCTCCAGCAGAACCACCGTTCCCATCCCGCGCAGTATGGGCTGGTTTTCCGGCTCCACCGGCATACCTCCTCCGGCGGAAATCACCATCCGTTTCGAGCTTTCTCCCAGCCGGCGCAGCGTCTGCGTCTCCAGCCGCCGGAAATATCTTTCGCCATACCGATGAAAAATTTCTGTGATCTCCATGCCGGCTTCCTCCCGGATCAGATCATCCATGTCCACAAAAGGCAGTCCCATATCCTTTGCCAGCCTGCTTCCCACACTGGTCTTTCCGCAGCCCATGAATCCGATCAAGATAATATGATTCACCCTTTTCTCTCCTTCCTCTTTCGTTTATAAAAGAAAAGTACGATTCTCTCCAGATATCGTTTAAAGACGATCTGGATCTCTTCTTTTGGATGGATGGGGCGAACCAGAACCGTTCGAATCCCCGCCCGTTTGGCGCCGTACACGTCCGTAAAAAGCTGATCTCCGATAAAAAGAGTGTTCTTCTCATCCGTACCCATCATTTCCATGGCCCTGCGGTAATTTTTTGCCGAGGGCTTGTGAGCATTTTCAATGAAAAAAACCTGAATCGGTTCATTAAAGGAGGACACCCGTTCCATCTGGTTATTGGAGAGCAGGCAGCAGGAAAATCCCAGATTTTTCAGACGCGCAAAAAGAGCGATCGCCCGCTCATCCGCCGGCGCCCCGTGGGGCACCAGCGTGTTGTCAATATCAAAGATCAGTCCCCGGTATCCGCGGTCATATATTTTTTCATAATCGATCTGATAGGCGGAGTCCACCCAATCATCCGGATAAAACCGACTCAGCATGCTTCATTTCTCCTGTTATCTTTCATGGAGAGGAATATACCGCTCCTCATCCTTTACGTTTTTATAGGCAGGACGGATGATCTTGTCCGTATTAATCAGCTCCTCCATCCTGTGCGCGCTCCAACCCGCGATACGGGCGATGGCAAACATGGGCGTATACAGCTCCATGGGCAGATCCAGCATACTGTACACAAAGCCGCTGTAAAAATCCACGTTGGCGCTGACGCCTTTGTAAATATGACGCTCTCTGGCAATGATTTTCGGCGCCATCTCTTCGATCATGGAATACAGTTCAAAGTCATCATGACGTCCTTTTTCATCCGCCAGCTGCTCCACAAATTTCTTGAACAGCTTCGCCCTGGGATCGGATATGGAATAAACGGCATGACCCATGCCGTAAATCAGTCCTCTGCGGTCAAAGGCTTCCCTGTGAAGCAGACGGGTCAGATAATCCGCCACTTCTTCCCGGTCTTTGGGGTCATGCAGCGTATTTTTCATATCTTCAAACATCTTCATGACTTTGATATTAGCGCCGCCATGCTTGGGTCCTTTCAGCGAACCGAGAGCTGCGGCAATGGCAGAATACGTATCCGTCCCCGATGAAGAAACCACGTGAGTGGTAAAAGTGGAGTTATTTCCGCCTCCATGCTCCGCATGAAGCACCAAAGCCAGATCCAGGATCGTCGCCTCCAGAGGCGAATATTTCTTATCCGGCCGCAGCATCCTTAATATATTTTCCGCTGTGGAAAGATTCCGGGCCGGATGGTGAATATACAGACTTTTGCCGCGGATATAGTGATTATAAGCCTGGTATCCGTACACGGACAACATAGGAAACACACTGATAAGATTCAGACACTGCCGCAGCACATTGGGCAGAGAAATATCGTCCGCATTGTTGTCATAAGCGTAAAGCGTAAGCACACTGCGGGAGAGGGTGTTCATCATATCCCGGCTGGGCGCCTTCATGACCACGTCCCGCACAAAATTGGTGGGCAGAGATCTCTGGGATGCCAGGATCTTTTTAAAGTCGGCCAGCTGCTGTTCGTCCGGCAGTCTGCCAAAGAGGAGCAGATACGTCACTTCCTCAAAGCCCTGGCGTTTCTCGCTTAAAAATCCCTGTGTTAAGTCCTCGATATTATAGCCGCGGTAATACAGCCGCCCATCACAGGGGACCTGTTTCCCATCCACTTCTTCGTAAGCCACAATATTGGAAATCTGCGTCAGACCCGCCAGAACGCCTTTCCCGTTGACATCCCTCAAGCCTCTTTTCACATCGTATTTTGCATAAAGAGACACGTCCATCTTGCTGTTCTGCACACAGATATCGGTCAGCGCCTCCATTTCCGGTGTAACTTTCAATTTAAAAGCCATACGTTCCTACCCCTTTCTGTCGCTTCTCCCCTTCATCATTAATCCAGACACTGTATTAAGTATACCATTTTTCCATCCATAGATACAACTCTACAATTCTTAATATTTTGTGAATATTTAGAATTATCACTGTACGGAAAGCTTTTTCTTAATGAAACGGAGAAACTCTTCTCCCAGAGGACTCAGTCCATCTCTCATCCTTTGCACATATCCAAAATAAACCTCGCTTCCGTCAGAAAGGATGGGAACAGCATGGATTCCTTCCCGGGAAAATCTCTCTTTCATCTGATAATTTCCCACGTATGCCAGCGCTGTGGATTTAAGCATCTGTATAATCAAGTCACCACTGTCGGTAACCAACGTCTTTGGTATTCTTTCAAAAACATCCATGCTGCTTTTCAAATGGCGGCTGGAAGAAAAGAACTCTTCTTTGGGTACGATGAGTTTCATACTTTTCAGCTGCGGGGCATTTACTTTTTCTTCTCCATACAGAGGATGGGAAGGTCCCACAAAAAGGCAGGAATGGGTTTTTTTCAACAGATGAAAGCTAAGTCTTTTATAGCGCAGGATGTCCTGGAAAGCAAAGTACTGGTTCTGTGCGATGGATACGAATCCCATTCCGGACCGGTGTTTATGAAGATCCTGCATAACCGCCTCTACCGTACCTTCCAGATACTGAAATCGGATATTTTTCTCCAGATTTCTGGCATAAAACTCCGTATACAGCCGGGACAGACCGGTGCCAAAACTCGCCGACACAGCAAAATGATCGGATCTTTTTTCCTCCTGAACCATTCCGATCATTTCCATATTGCGCAGTATCCCGGCCGCATACTCATAAACTTTTCGTCCCTCCTCTGTCATCACCACCCCTTTGGCCTTTCTGTTCAAAAGGGGAAAGTCCAGTTCTTCTTCCAAAGCCTTAATTGTCTTACTTATATGGGGCTGAGACGTATACAACACTTCTGACGCCGCCTTAAAACTGCCCATGTCAACGCTCACTACAAAAAACTGCAATTGCTTTAACTGCATCTTCTTTTTGTCTCCTTTTTTGTATTTAAAGATGTTTCCTGATCTTCACCCAGCATGCCGTCAGACAGACTGCCGCCGCCAGCCAGGCGCAGGGATAAACCGCCGCCACTGCTTCCAGGCTTCCAAAGAGCCGGTTAAATACCAGCAGCAAAACCGTGCGCAGTCCGCAGATACATATCAGAATCAGCGCCATGGGTGGTATTGACCGCCCGATCCCCCGCAGAGCATCTGCGTGAACTTCCAGAAGCACATACAGCCAGTAAAAAGGGAACGTCACCCTAATAATCCGTATACCCAGAGCAATCACACTGTCATCGGATGTAAACAGCCCCAAAACTGCTTTTCCCTGCCAGATCAGCAGCATCGCCATAATCACAGCATAAGCGCATCCCATGACAATGCAGTTAATAACACCTTTTTGGATTCTTGTTTTTTCTCCGGCTCCGAAATTCTGTCCGACAAAAGTCGTGGCCGCCTGTCCAAAAGCCACAATCGGCAAATAAATCAGACATTCCACCTTGAAATAAGCGGTAAAAGCGGCAATCACCGACACACCCAGACTATTAATGGCAGTCTGCACAAAAATATTAGACAATGTAATCACCATATTCTGGCATCCGGCCGGAACACCAATTTTCATGACGGAACGCAGAATATCCCTGGAAATTCCGATTTTTTTCCAGTTCAGGCGATATTCATCCGAGCGTCGGATTAGATAAACGACTGTACCGGCAGCCGCTGCCAACTGAGATAAAAAAGTGGCCCAGGCAGCGCCTTCCACCCCCATCCCAAAATGAGCCAGACTGATCCAGTCCAACAGAATATTAATCAATGCGCCTGTCAGCTGAAACACCATCGGCGTCCGGGAATCCCCACGGGCACGGATGACGCCGGCATTCATATTATACACAAAAAGAGGAGTCATGCCCAACAGATAAATTCTTATATAAAGAAGACTCTGCTCCAGAATCTCCAAAGGCGTATTCATCCACAGAAGGATCTGCCGCGACAGCGCCAGACCCAGTAAAGTCAGAACCGCGCCTCCGGCCAGGGAAAGCCCCATGGCGGTGTGAATGACTTTATGGATTCTCTTTTTATTATTTTCTCCCACTGATATGGAAATAATCACCCCTGTTCCCAGGGAAAGACCTGTAAAAAAGCCGACCATACAATTGGTCAGCAGAGAACTTGCGCCCACCGCCGCCGTGGCCTGTGTGCCAAGAAAATTTCCTACAAAAAACAGATCCACCGTATTATACAACTGCTGGATCAGGCTGGTCCCCAGTAGGGGCAGCGCAAACAACAGCAGCTGTTTTCCGATGGAACCCTTCGTCAGTTCGCTTTTCTTTTTCATCTTTAAAAACTGTTTTCCTGCTCTTTCAACTCGCAATAGGAAAGCACAGACCCTCCCTTCAACACATTCAGACTGACAGTCTGGATAAGCAGGATACCGGGTACTCCCATACTTCCTGCCTGGTTATAGGAACCGCCGGAGGGGTTCTGCGACGGATAACGGAATTTTACATTTACCGCGCGGGCCATGGCATCAGAAGCCTGATTTACTTTCGGAGAGGCTGCACCCAGTGTATAAACATGAGGATACAGTTCCTCGTATCCGTCCCCACAGTGCAGGTCAATGTAATAATCGACCTGCGGAAAGACTTTATCAACAAATGTGTGACAAATCTGTTCCGTCAACGTGCCGGATGGATCACCCGGAAATTCCCGGTTGATATTTTTACCGTCTTCATAGACCATGCTCATGGTCCGGTGTTCAAACCCGGTACGATTCACCAGCGGAAAAAGGATCACTTTTCCCCTCATCTGTGAAGGTTTTAGTTCTTCCCGCAATTCTATAGCCGCCTGGATACCAACGTATTCCGCATTATGGATTCCTCCGGTTACAAGAACCGTTGGCCCGTCCTGCATGCCGCAGATCAGAGACACCGGAATCTCCAGTCCGGAATCTGCGATATGCAGCCAGCCGGAAACCTTCTCCCCAGGCTTTGCCGTCAACTCTCCCAATGTCAGATTTTTTCCCATATAAACTTTTGTCTCCTTTCCTGCCCCATCTTTTAGGGACAGGCCTTTTTTATATTCTGATACAGATGGCAGGCCACCTGATGATCTTCGCTCACATTCTGAAGCGCCGGGCGAACCTTCCTGCAGGTTTCCATACAATGCACGCACCGTTCCTGGAAGGGGCATCCCTCAGGAACATCCAGAGGGCTTGGTACATCTCCTTTAAGACTTTCGATTTTTTTATGAAAATCCATATGAATATCAAACAAAGACCCCATCAAAGCTTTCGTATAGGGATGCTGTGCTTCTGTCCCCAGTTTTATCCCTGGGATCACCTCCACCAGATTTCCCAGATACATAACGGCAACATCATCGGAAATGGAAGCCACCAGGGCAATATCATGACAGATAAAACCAATGGCCAGATTCAGCTCTTTTTGCAGTCTGCCAAGCAGTTGAATCACAGTTTTCTGTACCGACACATCCAGCGCCGATGTGGCTTCATCCAGGATGAGAACCTCCGGCTTTAATGCCAGCGCCCGGGCGATTGCCACTCTCTGTCTCTGCCCGCCGCTTAAACTGTGGGGATAGCGGTCCATGAATTCTTCCGGAAGTTCTACCATTTTCAGAAGACTGCTGCAGATCTTATCTTTCTCACCGGATTTTATCTTTCCGTAATTCATCAGCGGTTCGCAGACGATATCCCGAATCCGCATTTTAGGATTAAAGGATGTATTGGGATCCTGAAAGACCATCTGTATATGCCGGCGGCTCTGCCGCAGTTTCTCACCTCTTAACCCAGACAGACTTTCCCCCTGAAAAATGATGTCGCCGCGATCAGGCCTTTCAAGCGCCACTAGAAGCCGCATAAAAGTACTTTTTCCGCATCCGGATTCTCCAACAAGCCCAAGGGTTCTTCCACGGTAAAACTTTAAATTTATATCATTATTTGCCATCAGACTTTTCCCTCCTTCGGCAGGAAAAGTCTTTACGATATGTTTCGCTTCCAGAATCAGTTCCTCAGTGCTCAAGCCATTCACCTCCCACAGACGGCACGGAAGCAATCAGTTTTCTTGTATATTCATTTCGGGAACCGTGAAGAATCTGCTCTCTGTCCCCCTGATCTTCAATCCTGCCATTTCGCATCACGATAATGTGATCCGCCATATAAGCAGCGACGCCGATATTATGCGTTACAATAATAATTCCTGTATGATAGTCCTCCCGCAGCTCCATCATCTGCCGGACAATCTGCGCCTGTGTCGTCACATCCAATGCAGAAGTAGGTTCATCCGCCAGTAAAAGCCTTGGCTGATAAGTCATACCCATGGCAATTCCCACTCTCTGGCGCATACCTCCCGAGAGTTGAAATGGATAAGAGCGCATCACATGGTCTCCGTCGGGAAGACGCATCCGTTCCAACATGGCAGCGCCCTTCTTCCATGCCTCCTTTTTACTGATTTTTTCATGGGTTCTGAGATACTCCACAAATACACTGCCTACACGGCGGGTAGGATTCATCATTGCTCCGCTGTCCTGGAAAATCATGGAAATTTCTCTGCCCCGAAAGGTACGCCACTGTTCCGGACCGTAACTCAAAAGGGATTTCCCATCAAACACAATGTCGCCTTCCGTCACTTTGCCAGCGGCCGGAAGAAGACCCATCACCGCACGGATCACCGTCGTCTTTCCGCTGCCGCTCTCCCCCACCAGCGCAATGATCTGACCCGGTTTCATATCCATGGAAAAATCCAGCACTGTTGGAACATTTTTATATGCCACTGTCATATGATCAATTTTTAACATCTTCCCGTCTCCTCGTTCCCTACTCATCCCTGGGATCCATGATGTCCCTCAGAGAATCCCCCAGCATATTAAATACTACAACAACCAGGAAGATTGCCAGGCCGGGGAAAATCATCATCCACGGCGCACTCTGTATCAGTCCGCGCCCCTCGTTCAGCATGTAACCCCACTCCGGTGTGGGCGGCTTTGCACCGAATCCCAGGAAGGATAATGCGGCAAGCTCCAGCATCATACTTCCAACGTCCGTCGCAGCCGTTATGATCAGAATCGGCAGCGCATTGGGCAGCATATAGGACCGGATAATATGAGATGTCCTGGCTCCGGAAACAATCGCCGCAGACACATAATCCCGGTCTTTGATTTTCAGTACCAGTGACCGCGCCAGCCTGGCATACTTTGTCCAACTGACAATGGTAATGGCAATAATTGCGTTTTTCATGCTGGATCCTATAATGCCTGCTACTGCAAGAGCAAGAACCAGTCCTGGGAAGGCTACCATCATATCCGCAACGCGCATAAGCGCCGCGTCCACAATACCGCCAAAACATCCGGCAATTATTCCTACCGCAGTACCGATCAGAAAAATCAGAAGAACTACGCCAAAGGTAGAAATCAAAGAAGCGCGGGCACCGTAGATCACCCGGGTAAAAATATCCCTTCCCATTTTGTCTGTTCCGAAAATATGCGCTTTACAGGGAGCCTGTAAAGCGTCATCCATACTCCCTTCCAAAGGATCTACGCCTTGCGTTATAACAGGAGCAAACACAGCTGCCAAAATGATGAGTACTGCCAGAATAAAAAAGATCACAAATTGCTTTTTTTTCAGAAAATCATTTATCCTTACCATGCTTATCTCCTCTTTATACGCATCCTGGGATCTATGTATACATAAGAAGCGTCCACGATCAGATTGATCACCATATAAATCAGCGCCATCCAGAGTACATAACCCTGGATCAGGTTATAGTCGCTGGAGGTAATGGCAGACACCGCAAGGTTACCAAGACCCGGATAAGAAAAGATGATCTCCACCACCGAAGTTCCGCCCAAAAGGCTTCCCACTGACAGACCAAGCATGGTCACAAGGGGCAGCAACGCATTGGGGAACACATTTGCCCAGATGATCCTGCTTTTTCTGATGCCCCTTGCCTGCGCTCCGATCACATAATCCTGATTCAGTTCTTCCAGTACCGCAGCACGCACCTGTCGGGTATATTTGGACGCCATGGCAATGGCCAGCGTCAATGCCGGCAGAAAAAGGCTTCTGAAGTCACCCTGCGCGCTGATGACCGGAAAAAATGTAAATTTTACGCAAAACGCCAGCATCAGCAGGAGCGCTACCCAGAAATTAGGCATGGCGCATCCCAGAAAGGTAACTCCCCTTGCCAGGTAGTCCACCCAGGAATCTTTGTATAACGCCGAAACAACACCCAGGGGAACCGACAAAAGCAGCATCATTATCAGCGCCATCGCCGTCAGCCTCAGTGTCGGCCCCACCCGCTCCAGCAACAATTCCGTCACAGGCTGGTGAAGCGAGTAAGACGTGCCGAAATCACCATGGAGACAGTTTCCCAGCCACCGGATATACTGGGTAAGAAATGGGTCATTCAGCCCCATCTCTTCCCTGGTCTGTTCCACAATCTCTTCTGAAGGCATCTGTCCCATGGAGATATACATATTTTCCACCGGGTCACCGGGCGACAGGTAGGTCAGAAAAAAAGTGATAAAGCTGATTCCCACCAGAACCACCACAATCTGCAGCAGGCGGGAGAGCAGTTGCTTTTTACTCAATTCAATCACACCTCATTTATAGTCAACATCATTCGGCCGGAACAATTTCCGTCGTCAACCAATAATAATCCGCCGTGTGGATATGAGCATATCCCACGCTTTTATTGGAATAAACCATGGAGCTGTTATAATATCCGTCAACCAAAACCAACGCATCGTCTATGATAATCTGCTGCATTTCTTTTACCAGCTCTTTTCTTTTTTCCGGATCCAACTCATTCTGCAGAGATTCATACAGCTTGTCATATTCTGGATTGGAATATCCGCAGTATGTTGTTTTGGAATACCAGTTGCCCAGATACTCCAGCGGATCGCCGGTTCCCACGGTAATCCAGTTATTATTGTTCAGATCGTAATCTCCCGCGGCCAGTTTGCTCCACTGATCGTCAGAGCTGCCGTACTCTGCGGTAACTCCGATCCCAATTTCCGCCAGATACTGAGTATGGGCATCGGAAAAGTCATTCAGCAACCGGTTTTCATAGGAAACATAACGCAGGTTAATATTCTGCCCATCCAGTTCACGGATGCCGTCGCCGTCCGTATCTACGATTCCAGCATCATCCAGCACTTTCTTTGCGCCTTCCGGATCATAGGGATACGGGTCATTCAGATCATCGTATCCATAATCCAGATTGGAGGGCAATACAGAAATACCCGCCGTATACAAACCTCCGATGGTCGTAGACTCACAAATCCCTTCTTTATCAATCGCCATGATCATCGCCTGGCGAAGCGCTTCGTTGGATAAAACACCCTCCAGATTCATCCAGGAAAATCCACAGCGTACGCCGGTGGCAATGTCCACCGTAAAGTCAGAATTCTCCTGGAAATCCTGAATATCCGCTACATTTGTAATATTTTCCACTAAATCTACCTGACCGCTCTGAAGAGCCATAGTCTTTGCCGATGCATCTCCCATGAAAAGAATATTCACTTTATCATAAGGCACTTCTTCATAATAGTTGGGATTGGCCGCCATCTCATACCCGACTCCCACGCCGTTAAACTGATTTACCATATAAGGGCCGGTTCCGATGACATTATTCATAAAATCCTCGGTATGCTCAATATCAACAACCGCCATAACCGGGTAGGCCAGCTGCCCCGGCAAGTCATTATAAGGCTTGCTCGTCACAATAGTCAGTGTATTCGCTTCGTCATCCGCAGTAATTTCCGCTTCAAATTCCAGGTACTTTTCTGCATTCGCCGAAGACCCTTCGGAAACCTCCTTCAGATATTCAAAACATTCCTTTACTTTCGAAGGCGTCACCGGACAGCCGTCTGAAAAACAAATATCATCTCTCAGGGTAAACACCCACTCGGTATGTTCATCGTTTACCGTATAACTTTTTGCAAGCCATGGTTCCGTACTCATGTCGTCATTAAACTTAAACAAACTCTCCGTAATGCCATAACGCATGGCATTCCAGGCGCTGCTGGGCGCCAGAGCAAAATTCAAAGAACCGTCATCGTACATCTGACATCCAAAATTTAAAACCTCTTCCCCGGCAGTGTCTGCCTGTTCATCACCTGTGTTTTCACTGTCTGCGAAACTGCTGCATCCCGAAAACAGAGAAAGCGACAGAACTGCTGCTATTCCCATAACAAGGTACTTTTTACTGTGTTTCATTTTTCCTTCCTCTTTCTCTTTTTTCACAAAGTCACAAAAAAAGATCTGATGCCCTGCATCAGATCTGATCGTCTTATCCACACACAAAACACTGTTATGCCGCCCTTCTTTCCAGGCAAAATAACACTTTCATGATAGAATAAAGATTTCCCGTCTTCCGCAGGAATCTTTGCTGAAAAATAAGCAGGTCTCCTGACTTAAGCATTCTCATTCTCAGCGCCTTCCCAGGGTAGACACCCCAGTGGCATCGTGCTTTGAACCAGCTAATACAGTGACGGGATCGCTCCGGATTCTCACCGGATTCCCTTTTAATCAGACCGCGTCTGAACTTATTCCCCATGGCGTAACCGCCGACTTTATGATGGTTTATTATAGCATCGGCGCTGGGTTATGTCTACATTTTGCCCGATTTGTCGTATTCCAATTTGTTATACCTTATGACCGCCCTGAAACAGGAAAAACTGCAGATTCTTCTCTCTTTCTCCACAAAAAAATCAGCGGAAAAATAGCTTTCCGCTGATTTCATCTGGTTCATGATATAACAATCTGTTATATCAAAAAGACGTATTCTCTCAATCCATGTCACTTTCCGCAGTGACCGTGACGGCATTCCCCGTCGCCATGACCACAATCGCCGTGGTGCTCATGTTCATGATGACTGCATGCCACATCCGGATTATAAGAAAGGTTTCCTTCCAAAAAAGCTTTCACCGCCGCATCCGCGCCGCCGGTTACGCCGCCGTAAAGGCTGATGCCTGCCTGTGCCAGGGCATCTTTGGCTCCCTGCCCGATACCGCCGCAGATCAGCGTATCCACCTTCTGGCCGGAAAGCATGCCGGCCAGAGCGCCATGGCCGCTGCCATTGGTATCCACTATCTCAGAAGAAAGGATCTCTTTTTCTTCCGTCACATAGATTTTAAACTGCTCCGTATGGCCAAAATGCTGATATACTTCCCCGTTTTCATAAGTTACTGCTACTCTCACTGATACCGCCTCCAAGCTTATTATTTTTTCCGCCGGCGTGACACCGCCTGCAGTGGCATCCTGTCAGTTCTCCTTCACAGAGCACGTAATCTCCGCCGTCCACCCGCAGTTCTTTCCCTTCCACCAGACACTGAGCCAGTTTTTTCCTGGCAGAATTGTAAATGGCCTGCACCGTGGTCCTGGCTACGCCCATCCTGCCGGCGCATTCCTCCTGGTTCAGGTTTTCCAGATCGATCAGACGGATGGTTTCATACTCATCCACCGCCAGCAGAATCACGGGACGATCCTGCAGATTTTCTCCCATCGGGCCAAAACTGCAGTGCTTCGGCATCTCGCAGATCCGCCTTCTTTTACAGGGTCTTGGCAAAGAAATCACTCCTTTTCTGACATATGCCGGATATAGGTATACTGTACACCTATATCCGGCATATGTCAATAACTTTCCTTTTGGTTTTATACGGCATTTCCGTCCGTTTTTATGCCAGCATCATCCGGTCGTTGGCGAATTCACCGCCGCTGGCCTGTCCGAATTTCTCCAGCAGATCCTCCACTTTCAGTTTCTGCTTTTCTTCTCCGCTCACATTGTAAATGATCCGCCCTTCATGCATCATGATCAGACGGTTCCCCAAACGAATGGCGTCTTTCATATTATGGGTCACCATCATGGCTGTCAGATGATGCTCGCGGATAATCTCCTCCGTAAGCTCCAGCACCTTGGCCGCCGTCTTGGGATCCAGAGCCGCCGTATGCTCATCCAGCAGCAGCAGCTTTGGTTTTTGCAGGGACGCCATCAAAAGTGTCAGCGCCTGACGCTGACCGCCGGAAAGCAGGCCCACCTTGGAGGTCATCCGTTCTTCCAGACCAAGCCCCAGTGTTTTCAGTTCTTCATAATACCGCTGGCGCTCTGCCTTGGTGATGCCCCAGCGCAGCCCTCTTTTCTGCCCTCTTCGGTATGCCAGCGCCAGGTTTTCCTGGATTTCCATGGTGGCGGCCGTACCCTTCATGGGATCCTGGAACACCCTTCCCAGGAATTTGGCCCTTTTATGCTCCGGAGCCCTGGAGACGTCTTCTCCGTCCAGGATAATCCTGCCCGCATCGATGGGATAAACCCCGGCAATCATATTCAGCATAGTGGATTTCCCGGCGCCGTTTCCGCCGATGATGGTCACAAAATCTCCTTCTTTCAGATGGAGATCGATTCCCGTCAGCGCTTTCTTCTCATTGATGGTCCCTTTATTAAAGGTTTTCTGTACCCCTGTCAGCTTCAGCATGTTTATTTTCCCCCTTCCGCATAGGAGCGTCTCAGCTTCCATTTATCCACTGCCACCGGAACGCACAGTGCCAGCGCCACGATGATGGCGGAAAGCAGCTTCATATCGTTGGCATCCATACCCATCTGCAAAACGATGGCGCGGATGAGGAAATAGACTACAGAACCCACCACCGCAGAAGTCAGTTTGCTGCCGAAAGAGCGCAACCGCCCCAGAAGCACGTCGCCGATGACGATGGCTGCCAGGCCGATCACGATGGCGCCGGTACCGTTGTTGATATCGCCGTACTTCTGACTCTCGCAGACCAATCCTCCGGAAAGGGCCACCAGACCGTTGCTGATCATCAGCGCCAGCATTTTCGTTTTCTTGATATTTACGCCCAGAGCGCGGATCATATCTTCATTATCTCCTGTCGCGCGAAGCGCCGCTCCTAATTCCGTCCCGAAGAACCAGTAAAGGAAAATGATCAGCGCCACAGCAAACACGATGCCGATGATCAGGCTCACCATCGACTGGGAAAGCCCTGTGGCATCCACCAGCCAGGAAAAAATCGTATCTGATTTCAGCAGCGGAACGTTGCTTTTGCCGCCCATGATTCTTAAGTTTATGGACCACAGGGAAATCTGTGTCAGAATCCCCGCAAGGATGGCAGGGATTTCAAAAACCGTATGTAAAAATCCAGTCACAGCTCCCGCCAGCAGACCGGCTGCCAGAGAAATCACCAGAGCCGCCAGGGGATTCCAGCCTCCCTCCACGATCAGCGTGGCGCAGACGCAGCCGCCCAGGGCAAAGCTTCCATCCACCGTCAGGTCGGCAATATTCAGTATCTTATAAGTGATGTACACGCCCAGTACCATGATTCCCCAGAGAACGCCCTGGGAAACGGCGCCCTGCATGGAAAGTAAAAACCCACTCATTTTTTATTTCCTCCTAAACTGCCTGTAGAAACGCCAAGGGAGCATCCGCTGCTCCCTTGGCCTTCTTTATCGGGTTTATCTTCTTATTCCTCTTCCAGTGAGGAAAGATCAAGCTGCAGTGCAGCGGCAGTTTCTTCGTTGACTGCCAGTTCGCATTTATCCGCATCCAGATATTCAATCGGCATCTCGGCCGGGTTTTTGCCGTCCACCAGGATCTCGGCGGCCATCTGGCCTGCCATATAGCCCAGCTCATAATAGTCGATGCCGTAGGTGGCCAGTCCGCCTTCATCCACCATGCCGCTTTCGCCGCAGATCACCGGAATGCCATTGTCGCTGGCAACCATACCTACCGTCGCCATACCGGCTGCGATAACGTTATCCGTGGGGGCATAGAGCGCATCCACTTTTCCGATGGCGGACTCTACTACCGTCTGGATCTCATTGGAGGAAGACACCGTGTAGTCCTCCGCAGTCATTCCCAGTTCCTCGCATGCTTCGCGGGCCATGGAAGCCTGGATCTCAGAGTTGGACTCCGCGGAACAGTAAAGGATTCCCACATTCTTGGCATCCGGCAGAATCTGTTTAAGCAGATCGATCTGCTCCGCTACCGGCGTCAGGTCGGAAGTTCCCGTTACATTCCCGCCGGGAGCTTCATTGGATTCCACCAGACCGGACTGGGCCGGATCTGTCACCGCCGTCAGTACGATGGGAATATCCGAGGTCACGCCGGCCACAGCCTGTGCCGCCGGTGTTCCGATGGCAAAGATCAGATCATTCTGATCGTTTACCAGAGTCTGGGAAATCGTCTGGCAGGAAGCCGTCTCACCGGCCGCGTTCTGCTGATCCGCCTCGTAGGAGATCCCCATCTCGTCCAGCGCCGCAAAGAAACCTTCGTTGCTGGCATCCAGCGCGTCATGCTGGGTATACTGGATCACACCGATCTTATATGTCTCACCGCCGGCTTCGCCAGCGCTTTCCTCTGTGGTCTCTTCTTCCGCCTCTGTGTCTGCCGATTCCTCCTGAGCCGGTTCAGAAGCCTGCTCCTGTGTGTCCTTGGAACCGCATCCGGCCAGCATACCTGCTGCCATCACCGTCGAAAGAGCCACAGCCAGAATCTTTTTCACTGTTTTGTTTTTCATCGTTTCCTTCCTTTCTCATACAGCTTTTCCGCTTTGTCGATTTAAAGCGGCAATTCATAATATGTGAATTATATCACATGACCCGAAAAAGGGCAACTATTTCCACTTATTTCAGGATCTTTTTCAGTTCGTCCATAAAAGTATTGACGTCCTTGAATTCCCGGTAGACGGAAGCGAATCTTACATAGGCCACCGCCTCCAGATCTTTCAGCCGATCCATCACCATCTCGCCGATCTCGCTGCTGGAAATCTCCCTTAACTCTTTATTGAAAATCTCCGTCTCCACAGAATCCACCAGTTCCGTGATCTTTTCGGTGGGAATGGGACGTTTATGACAGGCCCGCAGGACGCCGGCCTCGATTTTGGCCCGGTCGTACGGTTCCCTGTTCTGATCCTTTTTGATGACAATCAGCGGGATCGTCTCTACTTTTTCATAAGTGGTAAACCGTTTGCCGCAGGCGTCGCACATCCTTCTTCTGCGGATGGCGTTGCTGTCCTCCACCGGCCTGGAATCCACCACTCTTGTATTATCCTGATTACAAAATGGGCATCTCATAACTGCACTTATCCTCCAAAACTGATATGGACTATATTACCATGACCCGGCCCTTTTTTCAAACCGGCGCCGGTTATTCCTCACCCCAGGCATCCATCAGATGCGCCGCCACGAAACCGACGGCAAAGCAGACGGCCGCCAGCAGAAACTGGAGAACGCCTGTAAACGATGTGGGCAGGATCAGGATCACAGAAGAAATCACAAAGCCAAGGATCATCTTGGAGATAATACCGTGATACCTGTTCAGCAGACTGTTCACCAGCCGGGACAGCGCCGCCAGGGTAAGCAAAAACCCGATTCCCAGCGGAATGCAGACCGCCATATCCAGCTTGGCGATTCCCGCAGCCATGGGCTGATACAGACCCATAAACAGAAGAACAGAGGATGAACTCAGCCCCGGAACGATCATACTCAGCCCCCAGATGCAGCCGCAGAAAACATACCAGCCAAAGTTGGGCTGGATATTGCCGCCCATGCCGGTTTCCATGATATTAAAAAAGATAAAAGCCACCGCCAGCGTCACAATGAAAAAGGACCAGCCTTTTTTGGGTGAATCATCCACAGATCCTCTCAGCAGCCCCGGCACCGTCCCGCAGATCAGTCCGGAAAAAAGGGCCGTAGCCAGCACCGCATAATTGTTAAAGAACACCTCTACCACTTTTGCCACCAGCACAAAGCCCACAAGTCCTCCCAGGATCACGCTGATCAGCAAAGATTTATTCTTTTTGAACGTTGATATGGGATGGCTTAGAAACTCCATGATCGGCTCGTAAATGCCAAAAGCGACGCAGAGCACTCCTCCGCTGACGCCCGGCAGGATCGCTCCCGTACCGATCAGTATCCCCTGCAGGAAACGTAAAAGCCAATTGTTCGACTTCTTTTTTACAGACTCCATTACACTTATCCTCCTGAATTACTCTTCCTTATTTTTCCCCTTTTTGCGTCTTTTGCCTCTTTGGTCGTTTCAACTTAAGTAACTTTTCATACTCCGCAGCGCATTCTTTTCCAGCCTGGAAACCTGAGCCTGGGAAATGCCGATTTCTCCGGCCACCTCCATCTGCGTCTTCCCCTCGAAAAAACGCAGTTCGATGATATGTCGTTCCCTCTCCCCCAGCCGTCCCATGGCTTCCTGCAGCGACAGATCCTCGATCCAGTTTTCTTCCCGGTTTTTCCGGTCGCTGATCTGATCCATCACATAAAGGGTATCGCCCCCTTCCGTATAAACAGGCTCATACAGACTCATGGGGCTTTGAATGGCATCCAGCGCATAGACGATATCCTCCTTTTGAATCCCCACTTCCTGCGCGATTTCCGCGATGGTCGGTTCCTTCAGGTGGTTTTTCACGTAATTTTCTCTGGCGAAAATCGCTTTGTAAGCCGTGTCCCGCAGGGAACGGCTGACCCGGATGCTGTTATTATCCCGCAGATAGCGGCGGATTTCCCCGATAATCATGGGCACCGCGTAGGTGCTGAACTTCACGTTCAAAGTGGTGTCAAAATTGTCGATGGCCTTCATCAGACCGATACATCCGATCTGGAAAAGGTCGTCCGCCGCCTCGCTGCTGTTGGAAAACCGTTTGATCACGCTTAAGACCAGACGCAGATTCCCCTTGATATAGAGTTCCCTCGCCTCTTTGTCTCCCTGCTTGATCCGCCGGAACAGTTCCGTTTTTTCCTCTTCGCTTAGGATCGGCAGTCTGGATGTATTGACTCCGCATATTTCCACTTTGTTCAGCGCCATAACAAGAACCTCCTGGAACATTTTTCTACTTAAGATGGTTCTCATTAAAGCGCCCCGCTATGCGTTTCTGAAAAAAATAAAAAAAGTTTTAGTCCTTGACAAAATGCCGGACGCATACATTATATAAACAAAACAGGGAGTGGTCAACCTGCGTTTTTTTGAATTGAGACAAAAAGAAGTGATCAATATCTGCACCTGCAAAAGCCTGGGCTGTCCGGTGGATGTGGAATTTGAATGTAAATCGGGGCGGATCCTGGCGCTTGTCATTCCAGGGCCGGGAAAATTCTGGGGAATGCTGGGCAGGGACTGTGAATATATAATTCCCTGGGACTGCGTGGTTCAGATCGGAGACGATATCATACTGGTGGAAATCAAAGAAGATATGTGCCTGAAAAAATTCTCCTGAAAAACCAGGCGCCTGCCGCATGATAACCTGCCGCAGACGCCTGTATTTATCTCATGCTCAGCTCCATCCCAGAGCCTTTCTTTTCTCTTCAAAATCTTTCACGATCTGATTTCCCAAAGCTTTCGGATCGGTGTTGACCACCATCACGCCGCCCAGGAGTTCTTTCGTGTCCTCTTTCAGGAATTTTGTCACTTTTGCAGAACCAAAAGTCTGAGGCTCCACACAGTGGTAACTGTTCAACCCCAGCAGACGGAAAGCCAAAGCCGCGCCCACGCCTTTTTCATTGCCCCACTCGGGACTGGACTGGGCAAAGGGCATATCCTTAAGAGGCTTCTGGCAGATTCCCGCCACGCCGGAGAGGATACCGGTGGATCTGGTGTTGTCAATGCACTCTCCCACATGCCATACCGGCGGCATATTGTACTCCTGCAGGAATTTTTTCAGGCCTTCCCCGCATTTGGTCTTTACCGCCTCCATGTTGCAGTATCCCAGTTTCAAAAGCGGGAAGGACGCACAGCCGTTGGTCAGGATCAGAATATCGTTTCTCAGCAGGATATCCGCCACATCCACGATACACCGTTCATAAACGGTTTTGGGATTGGTACATCCCACCACATTGACGATACCTTTGATCTGTCCGCTTTGAATGGCTTTTGCAAGAGGTTCAAAGGACCCCAGATCTTTGGTGACGCTTTCCACGCTGAAGCCCAGTTCCGCCTCCACCTCGTAGGGCGGGATAAAGACCGGGATTCCCTGGCGGGCTTCAAAACTTTCGATACCGCGCAGTACAATTTTGCGGGCAATTTCCGTTGTTTCTCCGATATTGGAATGGGTATGGTCATAGGCAATGTGTTCCGCTCCCGGCAGTTTGGTGGAATCCTCAGTGGTCACCACCGTCGTGCGGAAACAATTGGCCACGTCCATGATGGCCGGATAGATATCCTGTACGTCCGCGATCCAAAGATCCAAAGCGCCTGTAGCCAGCACCAGCTCCGCTCCCGGCGGATTGCACAGCGGAATCACATTGTCATAGCGGTACATGGCCGACAGCCCGGTACAGCAGATTCCGTAAAACTGGATCCCTTTGGCTCCTTTGGATTTTGCCAGTTCTATCATTTCCTCGCTGTGGCCCAGACGGACAATTTCGCTGACCAGCGTAGGCATATGGCCGTGAACGGCGATATTTACATAGCCTTTTTTCAGCGCGCCGATGTTGACCATACATTTACGCCGCTGTCCCACGCCAAACAGACTGTCTGTGGCCAGATTGGTATCCACCACGGTACCAAAGACGAAGGCCAGTCCGGTACGCAGGAACTGCTGCATGATGTTTCTCCAGTCTCCGTCACAGGCTTCACCGGAATTATGCATGGCCTCAAATACTTCGTGATACGTGCTGATGGGAAGGATATCCAGCTCTTTCCATACCTGCTGACGCTCCGGCGGAGCGGCATACTTGATGGTTTTATATTCATCCGCCTCCGGACGGCTCAAATCCTCCAGCAGCAGATTGGCAAAATCAATGGCAATCTCATTGACCGTTCTGCCCTCCGTCTCGATGTCAAAGGATTTTGCTGTGGCGATCAGTTTTTCTTCTCCCAGGATAGGCAGCGGCAGTTTTCCCTGCGCCGCCCATTTCAGGGAAAGGATTACTTCACGGGCATGCATGCCGTGCTGCGCCGTTCCGGCGGCTACCGCCCGCAGCATATTTCTGGCTACGATCAGATCCGCGTCCGCGCCGCAGACGCCCCTGGGGCTTTTCTTGGTAATCCGGCAGGGACCCATATGACAGATCCGGCAGCAGACGCCGGCCAAGCCGAAATTACACTGGGGCTGCTGCTGATCAAACCGGTCAAAGGAATTATCGATTCCCAGCTGTTCCATCCGCAAAAGCATCTCCTTTACCGCCGGATCCGGCGTCTTGTCGATGACATCCTGTTTGGTGGGAAAGGTTTCCCGGTACGCTTTCACAGCCTCCATATAATCCGTCACGTCATTGGGATCATGGTGATGATGGTGGGTGATCACATTCCCGTTCTCATCCACGTGAGTATGTACTTCCTTGCTCATATAGCGCGCCTCCTTTGTGTGATTTGTATGTTTTTTCTTATTATTTCGTTAATTTTTTATTTATATTTACTATATCATTTCAGGAACGTTTTATGGAATCAACGATTCTTTGATCCCCATCAACGATCCGTTGATACGCATTCATGGACATTCACTCCTGCGTCTTTTAAAATGGATTTATCAACTGAAAAAGGAGGAACCCCATGATCCGAACCCTTTTAAAAAAGCTCCCCTTCCCGCTGTGCGCTCTGATGCTTGCCTGCGCTTCCGCAGGAAACCTGTTAAAGCCCCTCTCGCCCCCGCTGTATCTTTTCTGCGGCGGACTGGCTCTGATTCTGGGACTTCTCTGGGCTGTGCGCATGTTTCTTTTTCCCGGACAATGGCGGCGTGAAATGGAGGATCCTTCCCTTGCTTCCGTCGGCGGAACCTTCTCCATGGGTCTGATGATCTTAAGCGGATATGCGCTTCCTTTTTCCCGTATTCTGGCAATCCTGATCTGGGCTGCCGGTCTTTCTTTCCATATCGTACTGATGGTCTGGTTTACGGTTCATTTCATGATGCCGCCCGTCCTTTCCAAGGTATACGCAAGCTATTTCATCGTTTACGTGGGTATCGCTGCAGCGGCCCTTCCGTCTTCAGCGCTGGGGCAGGCTGCCGTCGGCCTCGTCTGTTCCTGTTTTGCCATGGCAGTCTTCTTTCCGTTACTCCTCCTCCTCATTCTTCGCTGCGCAAAAGAAGGGGAACCGGAAGATTTCCGGAAACCCCTTCTTGGTATCTGCGCCGCGCCGTCCAGTCTCTGTCTGGCCGCCTATCTCACCTGTGCCAGCCGCCCCCGAGCCGACCTGGTCTGTCTCTTTTTGCTGTTTTCCCTCATTCTTTATACACTGGCTATGCTGCGGCTGTTTTTTTATCTGCGTCTTCCCTGGACGCCTGCTTTTTCCGCTTACACCTTCCCCACTGTCATCAGCGCCGTCGCTGTGCAAAAAGCAGCGGGTTTTCCTTCTCTGCCGGAATCGCTGGAAACGCTTCTGCGCACTGTCGCTTTTTTTCAGACAGTGATCGCCTGTCTGATCCTGACCGTGGTGCTGATCCGCATGCTGATCTGCGTCATTCATACCTGACGATTTCCTTTTTCAGCCGTTTCATGATTCTTTTTTCCAGGCGGGAAATATAAGATTGGGAAATTCCAAGAAGATCCGCCACCTCCTTTTGCGTCTTTTCTTTTCCATCGTCTGACTGCAGTCCATACCGCAGCCGTATGATGGTCTGCTCTCTGGGAGAAAGCTTTTCGATGGCTTTTCCCAGGAGCGTACATTCCACCTCATGTTCCAGATCTTTATAGATAATATCTTCCTCCGTACCCAGGATATCCGAAAGCAGGAGTTCATTTCCATCCCAGTCCACATTCAGCGGTTCATCGATGGACACCTCCATCCTGGTCTTGTTATTTCTCCTCAGATACATCAGAATCTCATTTTCAATACATCGTGACGCATAAGTAGCCAGCTTGATTTTCCGGGTGGGATTAAACGTATTGATCGCTTTGATCAGCCCGATGGTCCCGATGCTGATCAGATCCTCCACGCCCACTCCCGTATTGTCAAACCGCTGGGCAATATAGACCACCAGTCTCAGATTATGCTCGATCAATTCATCCCTGGCCTCCTTATCCCGGCCGCTTCCCAGATTTTCTATGGCCTTCGCTTCTCTCCCGGCATCCAGGGGCGCCGGCAGGACGTCTGTACCGCCGATGTAAAAAATTTCCCCCGGTCTTTTAAAAATCATTCTGGAAAACCCTGGAAACATCCCGAACCGGATCCGGTTCGGCAATACCGCATGCATCATAATCCATTCCTCCTAACCGTTTACTAAATCCGGATTTAAAATCATCTGACAGCCCTCCATAAAAGCGGCTCCTTCCTTCACCAAAGCCACCACCGGACGCAGGACCGTCCTGTTCTCTCTCCCGTTCTTTATGGTCAGAGAATCCAGGGTGAGCGCCAGCAGCACGCCTGTCTCGCATCCCAGGCTGCAAAAGGGAATATAGCGGGGACAAAATTGCGTCAGATCCCCTCCCTGCAGCAGCATTTTCACTTCTCCTTCCTTTACCACGGATACCGGTTTTCCGGTCAGCGCATCCCGCAGCCGGTTTCCCGTATCACAAAAACCCGTTACCTTCCTGCAATTTGTTCCCGCGTACAGTACGATCTCATACAGATTCGTTCCTTTTCCCTTCAGACGGGCGTATACCAGGATTGCAGCAGTAATAATCAGGTAACCTGTGGCTGCAAGAAACAAAAAGAACCAAAAACCGGTCCGGGAAAAATAACGTCTCATCACCGTCAGCAGGCCGCCGGTGAGAAAAGACGCCAGATATAAGAGCAGCAAGCCTTGTAACAGTTTATGCCAGTCCTTGATTTTGCATCCAAACTTTACCATTATCGTGTTAATTACCACATGCACCAGTATCGTATTCAAAAACTTCTGCGAAAGCATTCCCATGGCGATGAGCAGGGACACGGACAGCGCCCCGAAGGCTCCTCCCGCCAGGCTTCTGATCTGTGTGGCAGAACAGTGAAGAAGCCGGTTTACCAGACGCAGGAGGAAATAATCCATCACCAGGTTCGTCGCGAAAAAAACATCTATGAACAGTTCATAGTACAAAAAACACCCCCCATAACCTCTGAATACGCACTTACTGGAATAAGCAAAATTCATTATAGGTTATGGAGAGTGTTTTATTTGTCAAAAGCAAGCTGTCGTATTTTATAACATTTCGACAGCTTTTCCTTCTCTTTTTTATTTTATGTTAAGTGTGGCCGGCGCTCCTTTCCGCCTTAGAGCGCTCCGTGCATCAGCGCCAGCGCCCGGCGCATCTTTTCCAGCGGCAGCTGTCCCGGCGCCGAAGCTTCTTCCACCGCCGCAAAGGTGACGCTGGAACCAAAGATTTCTCCGCTGATCCTGCTGACCACACCCTGGCCTCCCATGGCCATGGAGATCAGCGGACAGCTGTACCGTTCCTTTGCCTCACAGGTGGCCGCCAGCAGTTTCAGGACATCTTTTGGCTCTTTTGGCATCACCGCGATTTTCAGAATATCCGCCCCGGCCTCCTCCATGCGCCCGAAAAGGGAGAGCATCTCATCCACCGGCGGCGTGTCGTGGAAATGATGGTTGGAGCAGACTATGGCGCAGCCCTTCTCATGGATCTTTTCGATCAATGCGCCGGTGCCTCCCTCCAAAAAAAGCAGTTCCACGTCCAATGCGTCCGCCAGTCCCCACCGGGACACCGTCTGGTTCAGGTTCACATAAGCTTCTGTCGAAAAAGGACGAACTCCGCCTTCCTTCTCCGTGCGGAAGGTGAAAAGAATCGGAATCTGTCCCATTATGACGCGAAGAGTCGATAAAATTTCCTGCACCCGAGAAAGATTCTCCACCTGCTCAAAGTAATCCGCCCGCCACTCCACCAGATCCGGCCTGGCGGCAGCGATACGATACGCCTGCTTTTCGATCTCTTCCTTTGTCCGTCCCGTTACGGGAACACAGATTTTGGGAATTCCTTCCCCGATGGTCAGGTTTCTTATTTGCACCGGTTTTACCATGATTGCTTACCTCATTTCAAACATACTGACAGCCCCAGGCTGCTGATTTTCAGTATAAAGTCTGGGGCTGTATCTGTCAATCTGCCGTCTGTCACGACTCCAGCGGCACCACGTAAAACCGTTCTTCCAGAGACGATTCCGTAAAATTCTCTTGCACATCTTGGGAAACATCTGTCAGATCGAACTCCTTTTCTTTGGTAAAAAGCAGGCTCTCCACCTGATTCACATCAAGGATACGATCAAGTGCACACTCTACAATATGCTGCCCGCTTCCTTCCGGCATTCCTTCCGATCCTCCCATTCCAGGATACAGATCGACATATACTGTTCCGTCTTTCATTATGACACCATTCAGGCACGGTGGACGCACTCCTTTTTCAGCGCTTCCATATATCAAATATTTCCCGTCTGGAATCTCCGTCACGGCTCTCATCGAAATTGGTGATATTTCTACCTCTTTTAGAATTGCACCGCTTTCTCCCAACGGAATATCCATTTTGCATTCTCGCATTTTATCACTGCCTTGCAGCGTCCATTCAAATTCCCACACTCCTTCTGTAATCGGAGTAAAATCTGTCTTTTTTTCATAGATGCCCAGATTGGAAAATTTTACATGAATCGGTTTATCAAGCAAAAAACCTTTTTCCAGTTTATAATGATTTAATATAAGATTAAATTCCAGACTGCCATCCTCCTGTATATATTTTTCAATCAGCCTCCCATCCTCCGTATAAGCCAGAGGATTTCCATTGCCATACACATTCTTTCCGTCCGTACCTCTGACAATCCCATTGTAAAAACCGCCGCTCCAGTTGATTTTATCTTCTCCATCCACCGTCACTTCAATTTTCTCCATCGCCGGCTCTGCACCTTCCGGCAGATCAAATCCTTCTACCTTAAAAGCCAGATGGGCATAATAATTATCCACAATGCTCTGCACCGCTGTAATGGTAACGCCCTGATCGGTGACGGCCTGATTGATCGCAGAAGAAGTCCCATTCCCATCCATCTCCTGCATCTGCTCTTCGCTGACGTGAAACGTCTCTTCCAGTCCTTTGCTCCACCAGCGCTGATAGACGGCAGCCCCCACGCTGACGGTTCCTACAAGGGCGGCTGCCGCTGCCGCCGCCAGCCAGAGCCTTTTTTTGCTCTTTCTGCGGCCCGCCGGCACTTCCGGTCTGTTCTGCCGCTGCGTTTCCTGATGGATCGCCGCAAACGCTTCCTGCGCCCTTTCCTGTACAATATCCGGGATATCCACCGGTTCCTGCAATATTTTGATGATATGTTCCTGTCTCATATGGTTTTCCTCCTCGCTTCGGGGTAATACATTTCTGCCAGTTTCTCCCTTGCCCGGGCCAGCCTGGTCCGCACAGTGCTCTCCGGGATATCCAGTATGGCTGCCACCTCTGAAGTTTTAAACCCTTCCCCGTAGTACAACATCACCGTCAGCCGGTACCGTTCGTCCAGACTTTTTACCGCTTCCTGCCACTCCAGATTTTCATAGCCCACTTCATAGGATGCGCCCTCCGGCAAATCCCCCGTCAGCATCAGCCGTTTTCTTTTTTCCAGAAGATCGCTGCACTTATTGATCAAAATCCGCGTCATCCAGGTACGAAAATACCGATTCTGTTTCAGTTCCGGGAGTTTTTCCCAGCAGGCCAGGATCGTATCCGAAATGGCGTCCGCCGCATCCTCGTCATGACCGAGAATCGCCCTGGCCGTTTTATACATATGCTGCATCTGAGACTGCATCAGCTGTGTGAAAGCGTCCGCGTCCCGCTGCTTCGCTCTGTTCACTAAATTTTCCATCTTTTTTTCCTTTCTTTTTCCGTACGTACGAAGGGCAAATTTACTGCCTTACACTTATTAGACGGTCCGGCGCCGAAAAATGTTCCCGGAAAAAACAATCTGTGTTATACTTTTTTTATCTTACCCAAGCCCCGCTGTCAACCGGGGACATCTCAGATACAGTCAGGAGGAAATTATGGAACTGCCAATTACAGGACATACGAAACTTACCGCGCTTCTTGGCAAACCGGTGGCCCACAGTCTGTCGCCGCTGATGCACAATGAAGCCTTTCATCTGCTGGGCCTGGATTACGTTTATCTCTGTTTCGAGGTGGACGAGACTTCTCTGCCGGATGTGGTTAAAGGACTGCGCTTTGCCGGTATCCGGGGCTTTAATCTGACCATGCCCAACAAAAACAAGATCATGGAACTGCTGGATGAACTTTCCCCCGCCGCCCAGATGATCGGCGCGGTCAATACGGTGGTCAACGAAGACGGAAAACTGGTGGGGCACAACACCGACGGCACCGGATTCATGCGCTCCGCCGCGGATGCGGGATTTAAACTGAAAGGAAAAACCATGACGCTACTGGGAGCAGGCGGCGCCGCCACCGCCATCGCCGCCCAGGCCGCCCTGGACGGGATGGAAGAAATCCGTATTTTTGTGCGTTCCACCAGCCGGTTTTATCAGCGGATCAGCCGTCTGGCCGACACCATCAGCCGTACCACCAACTGCCGCGCCTTCATCTGCGATAATGATGATCAAAAAGCTTTGCGCCGTTCTCTGGATGACAGCCATATCCTGGTCAATGCCACATCTGTGGGCATGGAGCCTCATACGGATGCTTCTCTGATCACAGATTCTTCCTGGTTTCACAGGGAACTGGCCGTGGCCGACATCATCTACCAACCCCGCAGGACGAAGCTTCTTTCTCTGGCCGCAGACGCCGGATGCCCTGTGATGAACGGCCTGTACATGCTGCTGTACCAGGGCGCGGAAGCATTCCGTCTGTTCACCGGATGTGAGATGCCCACCGAGCCTATAAAAGAAAAGTTTTTCAGCAAATAGAAGGCAAAACCATTGACAAAATATTCTTTTTCCCATACAATGAATAGAAATTGAACAAAACCTGAAAATGCAGTGACAGGGAGGAGTACATAATCGCCGGATGCCCAGAGAGGAGACGGCTGGTGGAAGTCTTCGTGAAAGGATTATGGAAGGTAGCCTTCGAGCAGTGGACCGAACCGCATCTGTGATGCACAGTAGGCTTCAACGTTTTTTCCACGTTACAGGAAAGCAATATAGTTTTTTGTATTGTTCAAGTGCAGAGAATATTCTCTGAAATCAGGTGGTACCACGGTTATGAATCGTCCTGAGCTTTTAAAGCTCAGGACGTTTTTTATAACAGGGAGTTTCAGTTTCCCTGCCGCCGGAAGAGGAAATGAAAAAGGGAGGTTCATCGAATGAAACAGATTACAGGAAATAAGCTGCTGGTAAAGGCATTGAAGGAAGAAGGCGTGGAAAAGCTTTTCGGCTATCCCGGAGCCACCACCATCGATCTGAGCGATGAGTTGGGCAGAGACGGAACCATCGATATCATCCTGCCACGCCACGAACAGGCTCTGGTTCATGAGGCGGACGCCTACGCCAGAACTACCGGAAAGGTGGGCGTCTGTCTGGTAACCAGCGGACCTGGCGCAACCAATGTGGTAACGGGTCTTGCTACCGCCAATTATGACAGTGTGCCCCTGGTATGCTTCACAGGCCAGGTCGCCCGCGCCCTGATCGGCAACGACGCCTTTCAGGAGGTTGATATTGTAGGCATCACCAGAAGCATCACCAAATACGGCGTCACCGTAAGAAAAAGAGAAGATCTGGGACGTATCATCAAGGAAGCGTTCTACATCGCCCGCACGGGCCGTCCCGGACCGGTGCTGGTGGACCTTCCCAAGGACGTCATGGGGGAACTGGGAAGTCCCGAGTATCCCAAAACAGTAAACATCCGCGGCTATAAGCCCAGCACCGGCGTTCACATCGGCCAGCTGAAAAAAGCGCTGAAAATGCTGCAGAAGGCGAAACGTCCTCTGTTTCTGGCCGGAGGCGGTCTGAATATTTCCAGAGCAGATGAAATCTTTACCCAGGTGGTGGAAAAGACCCAGGTACCTGTGGTGACCACCGTCATGGGCAGAGGGGCTATCCCCACGGATCATCCGCTGTTTGTGGGAAATCTTGGCATGCACGGCGCTTATGCGGCCAATATGGCAGTCAGCAACTGTGACCTGCTTTTTTCCATCGGTACCCGGTTCAATGACCGTATCACCGGCAAGCTGCACGATTTCGCCCCAAAAGCAAAAATCGTTCATATCGATATCGACACCTCATCCATATCCAGGAATGTCCATGTGGATATCCCCATCGTGGCCGACGCAAAGGAAGCCATCGAGAAGATGGCCGAATACGTGATGCCGGTAAACACCATACGATGGCTGTCTCAGATCGACGACTGGAAGAAGGAACATCCGCTGACCATGAAAACGGGCAAAAAGCTGAGCCCGCTGGATATCATTGAGGAAATCAACCGTCAGTTTGACAGAGCCATCCTGGTCACCGACGTTGGGCAGCATCAAATGCTGGTAGCCCAATACGCCCAGATCAACCACTCCAAACATCTGATCATGTCCGGCGGACTGGGAACCATGGGTTACGGTCTTCCCGGAGCCATAGGCGCCAGGATCGGAAATCCGGATCATGCTGTCATCGCCATCACCGGCGATGGCGGCGTACAGATGAATATTCAGGAGATGGCCACCGCCGTACTGGAGGAACTGCCCATCATCATCTGTATTTTCAACAATGAATACCTGGGCATGGTACGTCAATGGCAGAAACTATTCTACGGAAAACGGTACGCCATGACAAACCTGCGCTCCGGCGCTCTCTCCAGACGCACCAATGGAGAAGAATATCCGGAATACACACCGGATTTTGTCAGACTGGCCGAAAGCTACGGCGCCAAAGGATACCGGGTGACGAAAACAGAAGAAATCGCTCCCGCCTTTGAAGAAGCAAAAAAGAACACCAAATGCCCGACGCTGATTGAGTTTATCATCGACCCGGAGGAGATGGTTTACCCCATGATCCAGCCGGGCGGAAATCTGGAAGAAATGATCATGGACTGTTAGGAGGGACGGACGAAGATGGATAAAGGAATGAAAAAAAGATGGATCTCTTTGTATGTGGAGAATCAGGTAGGCGTACTTGCTAAAATTTCCGGTCTCTTTTCCGGAAAAAGCTATAATCTGGACAGCCTGACCGTGGGAACGACAGAAGATCCCACCGTCTCCAGAATGACCATCGCCACAGTCAGCGATGATGAAACCTTTGAGCAGATTAAAAAACAGCTCAACCGCATGGTAGAAGTCATCAAAGTAATCGATTTCACCGATATCTTCGTACGGATGAAGGAGATTCTCTATATCAAAGTCAAAAAATGTTCCGCAGCGGAGAAGGTGGAGCTGTTCCAGATCGCTGAAACCTTCAAAGCCAGGGTTATCGACTACGGAAAAGACAGTCTGCTGTTGGAATTCGTTCAGACAGCCACCAAAAACGACGCCGTAATCAAGCTGATCAAAGAAGAATACAAATCCATCGAAGTGGTCCGCGGCGGCAGCGTGGGCATCGAATCCATCAGCATGATGGAGCGCTGAAAAAGACATCAAAAGGGGGAGCATCCGCTCCCTTTTTTGATGTCTTCTATCCCTTGTTCAGATTTTGAAAACCACAGCCTTGATCAGCGTACTAAGACCGGCACAGATGAATACGATGGTAATTATCTTTTTCACCGTCGCTTCGCTGAGCCTGCTGTCCACCCGGCTGCCAAGGAACATACCGCAGATCACGCCCACTGCAGAGATCAATGCCAGCTTGATGATGTCCAGATTGTAGAATCCCGTGAAGATATAGATCAGCAGACGGACCGTATTTTCAATGAAAAAGATAAAGCACATCTGTCCACGGAACTGATTGCGATTTACGTAACCTGTTCTCTCGATATAAGCTACAAAAAACAGGTTGATGCCGTAAAGGCCGGCGGTAAAACCGGAAGCGATGGAAACCAGCGCCATGACGATCATGTTGCCGGAGGATCTAGTAGATTCCTTTCTGGTCAGCATCTCGATGCCGCAGATCACAATCACCAGACCCAGCAGCGCTTTCAGCACCCAGGAGGTGGCGTATTTGAGCAGCAGCAGACCGGGCACCATACCGATCAGGATACAGACGATCATCGGAATCGTATCTTTGACGGAGAAAGCTTTCCGGTTTTTAAAGGATATGTACAGATTCAGCGGCCAGTTCATCAGCAGATTCATGGGCGTGATCTGATTATTCTGCAGCGTGGTCAGCGACAGCATGGGATTGGAAATCAGGGGATCTCCAAAACCGGCCAGTCCCTTCACAAAATAAGAACAAAACTGAACAACAAATAAAAATAACGCAAGACCTATGGTAATTTCCATGACGCTCCCCCTTGTCTGTTTCTTTTATCGAAGTCCAGTATACTCGCCTTTTTCTGATCTGTCTATCAGATTCCTGCTCTTTTGGCAAAATCAGGCATGGGGAATGTTGGTAAACTCGGAAATTTCCCGGCTGACCGTACACAGATCTTCCACGCTTAGATCATGAAGATCGCTGTGACCGGTGATCCGGGCAAAGGTTTTTAATTCCTCCAGAGAGACATGCAGGAAATTTGCCACCCGCTGCGCCGCCGCATCCACCTTCAGCCGGCTGCGAAGCTTCGGATCCTGGGTGGCAATTCCCACGGGACACATACCGCTGCCGCAGATCCGGTACTGCTGACAGGCGGCCGCAATCAGCGCCGCCGAGGCGATGGCCACAGCGTCCGCTCCCATGGCGATAGCCTTAGCGAAATACGAGGATACACGAAGTCCTCCCGTGATCACCAGGGAGATATCAGAACGGACCGAATCCAGATACTTTCTGGCCCGGTACAGGGCATACACGGTGGGCACGCTGGTGGAATCCCGCACCAGCCGGGGGCTGGCGCCTGTGGCCCCTCCCCGGCCGTCGATCGTGATGAAATCCGGCTGGGCAAACACACAGTACTCCAGATCCCGCTCAATCTTTCCCGCGGCAATCTTGATGCCAATGGGCCTGCCGTCCGAACGGCGGCGCAATTCCTCCACCAGATTTTTCAGATCTTCCTTTGTGTTTATATCCGGAAACCGGGAAGGGCTGATCACATCCTCTCCCAGCGGTTTATTACGAACCCGGGCGATTTCCGGCGTCACCTTGCTGCCCGGCAGATGCCCTCCCATACCGGGTTTGGTTCCCTGGCCGATCTTAATCTCGACGGCATCGGCTTTACGCAGATTTTCATCGGTTACACTGTACTGATTGGGCACATATTCAAAGATATAACGGTAGGACGCTTCCTGCTCCTCCGGGAGGATCCCGCCTTCTCCGCTGCACATGGCGGTTTTTGCCAGAGCGCTCCCCCTGGCGAGGGCCACCTTTGCTTCCCGCGACAGCGCTCCGAAGGACATATGGGAGATGTAGACCGGCCCGGAGAGAATCATCGGCTTTTTGGCATGTTTCCCGATCACCGTCATGGTGTTGACCGGCGCATGCTCATCCAGGGGCGGCGGATTCAGCTGTGCACCCAACAGCAGAATCTCATCCCACCCCGGCATGGGCATCCGGGTTCCCATGGCTTCAATCAAAGAACTGCCGCTGACCGCCATCTGATGGATTTCTTTCATATAACGGCAGGTTTCATCTGTCCGCGCATAATCTGATGGATATTCCAGCCCGGCCTGCGCTCCCGCAGCGGCATGTTCATCCTTTTTCTTAACAGCCTGTTCCTCCAGCAGCATAAAACGCTCCGGCGGCTGCTTGCAGACAGGACATTCCTTCAAATCCTGGAAGCGCTTTCCTTCTTTCTCCTCATCAAACACATACCCGCATACACTGCACCTGTACCTTGCCATATCGCTCCTCCTTTTCATAGAATTAACAGGATTTTTTCTCTGATGTTATAAATGCCCTGCAGATCCCATAGGATCTGCGGGGCATCTGATTCACATATTACTTTCTGTTTTTCAGGAAATCCGGAATCTGAATATCCTTTTTCGGCACCGTACTGGTGGTAGGAGCGCTCTGTGCCGGCGGAATCTGAAGAGTGGGCATCGTAAAGCCCTGCGTAAAGGCCGGTTTTTGCTGCTCCTGTTTTGGCTCACTGGAAGTCCTGGGAACATTGAACATACTTTTGGATCCGGAGGAGGATACGCTGGGCTGTTTTGCCGTCGCATCATTTAAACCGGTGGCGATCACCGTGATTTTTGCCGTATCCACAGCCGTATCATCGTACAGCGCGCCAAAGATAATATTGGTATCTTCGCCCGCCAGATTCTGTACATAGCTCACCGCATCGTTGGCATCCATCAGGGAAATATCGCCGGAAATATTGACGATTACATCAGTCGCACCGTTGATGGTCGTCTCCAGCAGCGGACTGGCAACCGCTTCCTGTACTGCCTCCAGCGCTTTATCATCGCCTTTGGCTTCGCCGATACCGATATGGGCGATACCCTTGTCTTTCATTACCGTCTGTACATCGGCAAAGTCCAGATTGATCAAAGCAGGAAGATTGATCAGGTCTGTGATGCCCTGTACCGCCTGCTGCAGTACTTCATCGGCTTTCTTCAGCGCTTCCGGCATGGTGGTGCGCCGATCCACGATCTCCAGCAGTTTATCGTTGGGGATCACAATCAGCGTATCCACGTTATCCTGCAATTTATCGATTCCCATCAGAGCATTGCTCATGCGGGTTCTGGCCTCGAAACGGAAGGGTTTTGTCACTACGCCGACCGTCAGGATTCCCATCTCCTTGGCAAGGCCTGCTACGATCGGAGCCGCGCCCGTTCCGGTGCCGCCGCCCATGCCGCAGGTAACAAATACCATGTCAGCTCCTTCCATCAGCTTTCTCAGTTCATCGACGCTTTCTTCCGCAGCCTTCTCGCCTACTTCCGGTTTCGCGCCTGCGCCCAGACCTTTGGTCACCTTCTCACCGATCTGAAGAACGGTAGGTGCTTTACAAAGGGTAAGCGCCTGTTTATCTGTATTAACGCCAACGAATTCTACTCCGCTGATCGCTTCTTCCACCATTCGGTTTACTGCGTTGTTTCCTGCGCCGCCCACACCGATCACAATAATCTTTGCGGATGATTCCGCTTCATTCGACATAATTTCTAACAAGGTACTTCCTCCTTTTGCACTTTCGCATATCTTTATTCCCCAGGGGAATCTTATCCTTCCGAAGCCGTCCCGCTTTGCCATACAAAACAGGCAGCATATAGATATATAATATAGTTTCCCGCAGAATTAATCAACTCTTTTTTTCAATTTTTACGAAGTTTTCACAATCACTCCGTACTCTCTTCCTCCAAAGTTTCTTCCCCGGAAGCATCCTCCTGGGAAGCGTCCTCCCCGGAACCCTCTTCTTCGGAAGTATCCTCCCCGGAAGTAGTTTCTTCGGAACTTTCCTCTTCGGAAATATCTTCTTCTGAAGTATCCTCTTCCTGCGTGTCTTCTTCCAAAGTATCCTCCTGGGAATCCGTCTGCTCATCCTCCGGTACGTCTTCCGTAAAAATGATATTGACCGTATCCTTGGTATAATCTTCCATATGAAGCACCCCGGACTTTCCGGTCAGTTTGGGAAGAATAGCCGCCACCCTGGTGATCTTCTCCTCCAGAAGATTATCCACGCCCAGCGTCACCCGGATCGTGCCGTAATACAGCGTGATCTCGTACTTGTCATTGAACTCCACCTGATCCGGCATGATATCATACTTTTCCACGATTCTGGCAATTCCCAGAATGGTATTGAACACGCTGTCATCCTTTACCGGAAGTTTTTCCTCCAGCGCCACGCTCTCAAAGGTCAGTCCGGTAATACAGGGCACATCGGTGACTGCGGCATGGTAGTTGGTTTCATTTTCATCCACCACTTCCACCGGATCCACGATCACCTGCTGGGGCTCCACCACCGTACTCTCCGTATTTTCCCCCGCATCCGGAGCCACTTCGCTCTCCACCACGATCCCGTCTTTGTCAAAATACATATTGCAGTCCAGATACCGCACATAGCCGACGATCTGCTTTTCATTGACATGGAGCCGGATCTTGCCTGGAGACACCTGCTCGATCTTTATGTCCTCCACAAAAGGCAGTTCATCCGTCACCACATTTTTCCTGAAGACGGACAAAAGGAAGGAGTTGGAAGCAAGGGGGCCGGAAAGCGCCACGTCTTTTACTTCTTCCTCCGAATTTCTGGTATTTCCCACAATCTCCACGTCATCCACGTGGTACACTGTCAAAAATACGATCAGCGCAATGCAGACCGCCAGCGCCGCCCCTCCCACAATGATGCGAAAAAGAGTTTTGTTCATTTTTTTTCTATATCGAAAACGTTTATTTATCAACAGTAATTTTCCCTCCGAGTGCCGCCAGATTTTCACAGAAATTTTCATATCCTCTTCTGATGAAATGCGGATTCTCGATAACGGTGACGCCGTCGGCGGCCAGCCCGGCAAGGACCAGCGCCGCCCCTCCCCGCAGTTCCTCGGCAAACACGTGCTGTCCTTTCAGCGCAGATGTACCGTGAATCAGCGCATCGCGGCCATCCACCAGGATCCTGGCCCCCATGCGGTTCAGCGGGGATACAATTTTAAACCGTTCTTCAAAAATCTGTTCTCGTATCACACTGTCTCCCTTTACGGTAGCCAGCACGCTCATCAGGACAGACTGCATATCCGTGGGGAATCCCGGATACGCTTCGGTTTCCAGATATGGAACAGGATATCGGATCCGCCGACTGTCCGTTACTAGTTTACCACTGTTCCGGTAATATTGTCCACCCATTTTCTCGTAGACCTGCAAAATCGAAGTCAATTCTTCCACCGGCGCGCGGTGCAGCGTCACCCGCCCTCTGGTGATGGCGCCGGCAAACAGATACGTACCGGCAGCGATGCGATCCGACGGAATGGTAAATTCTGTATCTTTGAGCTGACTTCCCCCTTCTATCACCAGGCAGTCCGTCCCCGTACCCTGGATCTTGACCCCCATCTTTTTGAGAAACAGACATAGATTTTTGACCTCCGGTTCCACCGCGCAGTTTTTCAAAACCGTCCTGCCTTTGCAGGCAGCAGCCGCCAAAATCGCATTTTCCGTGGCGCCCACGCTGCAAAAGGGAAAACGATGCTCTGTCGGCTGTATTTCCCGACAGCTGGCGTGGAGCATTCCCCTCCTCTCCTCCACATAAATCCCCATCTTCTTGAAAATTTTCAGATGAAGATCCACCGGCCGCCGTCCTATGGTACAGCCGCCCGGATAGGGAACCGTGACTTTTCCCCGGCGTCCCAGAAGGCTTCCCATCAGAATCACGGAAGAACGCATACGCCGGCCGTATTCCAGAGGAACGCAAAAACCATGGATATCTCTGCAATCCAGAGTAAGAACATGCCCACGCCTCATCGTTCTGGCTCCCAGACTTTCCAGAATCCGCTCCATATCGCTGACATCCGTAATACAGGGACAGTTTTTCAGAACCGTAATCCCTCTATGTAAAACCGCAGCCGCCATCACCGGCAGCGCCGCGTTCTTGGAGCCCTGTATGTATACTGACCCGCAAAGCGCCCTTCCGCCTTCCACTCGAATTCTATCCACCTGGCACACTCCCAAATATTCACTTATAACCTATCATATTCAAAAAACACAGGTTTTGCTACAGAAATTCCTGCTTTTCCCAGCGGCTCACCGCAAGAGCCAGCCCCATCTCTCCCAGCAAAAACAAAACAGAAGTGCCTCCGTAGCTGATAAAAGGCAGGGTAATCCCGGTGTTGGGGATGGTGTTGGTCACCACAGCGATATTCAGGATTACCTGTATGGCCATATGCCCCATGATGCCCGCCGCGATCATGGCGCCCTGCAGATCCGGAGCATGAACCGCCGTCACCATCAGCCGCCAGATCAGCAGCGCAAACAGCGTCATCAGCAGCAACGCGCCCACCAGACCCGTCTCCTCACAGACAATGGAAAAAATCATGTCATTTTGTGCTTCCGGAACAAATCCCAGCTTTTGCAGACTGCTGCCCAGCCCTCTGCCAAAGATTCCTCCGCTTCCGATGGCATATAGCCCCTGTATGGTCTGAAAGCCTTTTTCATGCTCTTCCGGGTTTCGCCAAACCGCCAGACGTTCCAGCCGGTAACTCTCCATAGACAGAAAAATCGCCAGAAAGCCGATGCCGGCCGCCCCCATGCCGATGAATTTCCGATATCCGGGACTGGCCACAAAAATCAGAATCACTGCAATGCCAAGGATGATCACCGCCGTACTTAAATTATTGGTTCCCACCAGTCCCACCACCGGCAAAACCAGCGCCATGGTTTTTATCATAAATATCAGACTGTCCATGCCGCTTTGGCAGCGGTTGATATTCCAGGCCAGCAGCAGGATCACCGCCACTTTGGCAAACTCCGACGGCTGAAAGGAAAGAGGCCCCAAAGACAGCCACCGTCTGGACCCGTTGTAAGCATCTCCAAACAGCAGCACCGCCACGCTAAGCAGCAGAGAAATCCCATACAGCGACGGCGCGAACCGGATCATCACATGGTAATCCATATGCGAAACCATATAGCAGACCAGGAAACCCAACGCCGTGGCAAACAGCTGTTTTTTAAAGTAATAAGCAGGATCCTGAAAACGGACCCGTCCGTTGTACATACTGGTACTGTACAGCAGCGCCAGGCCAGCCGCTGCCAGCAGGACGACCAGCAGCGCCAGCGTCCTGTCCGTCATCCCCCCGCGCTCTTTTTTCATTGCTTCTGACCGGTCCTTTTTTCTTTTAATCTATGTGGGAAACCATCCCGTTTATGTCACATGCTGCCCAAATCCCGGACGGATGACAAAAAGAGGATCTTTCCGATCCTCTTTCCTGTTCTACAGGCGATTTACATACTCTTTAAATTTATCGCCTCTTTGTTCATAATTATCAAACTGTCCCCAGCTGGCACAGGCCGGAGACAAAAGAACCGCGTCTCCCGGCTTAGCCTTCGCGGCACAGATTTTTACCGCCTCCTCCAGGGAATCAGCCAAAATGGTGTCCGTGAATCCGCAGGCTTTTGCCGCCTCCTGAATCTTTTCTCTGGTCTGTCCGATCAGCACCAGGCAGCGCACCTTTCCGTCAAAGGAATTAATCCATTCGGTGTACTCCGACTGCTTGTCATATCCGCCGCCGATCAGCAGGGTAGGCCTGTCCATGGCCTGGATGCCTTTGATGGCTGCATCCGGATTGGTTCCCTTGGAATCATTATAATAAACCACACCGTTTTTCTCCGTCACATATTCGATCCGGTGGGGCACGGCGCGGAAATTCTCCACCGTCTTTTTAATTCTCTCCACCGGCACTCCTGCCGCCCGGGCGATGGCGATGGCCGCCATCACATTCTCATGATTATGGCGTCCCAAAATCTTCAGACTGCCCGTATCTGTCACCGCCGTCTCTTTCCCGTTCTCCCTGAGGATAATCTGGCTGCCCCGCAGGAATACGCCCTGGGGCAGTTCCCGCAGACTGGAAAAGTAGGTGATGCCGATTCGTTCTTTTTGCTCTTCTCCAAACTGTCTGAGCACCGGATCTTCATAATTCAGCACACAGACATCCTCTTTCCCCTGATTGCAGGTGATCAGCTCCTTCACCCGGATATATTCTTCCATGGTATGATGCCGGTTCAGATGATCCTCCGTGATGTTGAGAATGGCGCTCACCCGGGGAGCAAACTCCTGGATCGTCTCCAGCTGAAAACTGCTGATCTCCGCCACTGTAACCGTATCCTGTGTCATCTTCAGCGCGCAGGAGGTATAAGGCGTTCCGATATTTCCCACTATGTACACATCCGGAAAATAGTCCTTCATAATCTGTCCCGTCAGCGCCGTCGTGGTGGTCTTGCCATTGGTGCCCGTGATGGCCATTACCTTTCCTTTTCCCATCTGCCAGGCCAGTTCCACTTCTCCCCAGACTGGAATCCCTTTGGCCCGGATCCTTTTGACCTCTTCCAGATCCGTCGGCACCCCGGGACTTAACACTGCCAGTTCCACCTGATCCAACAGGCTGTCCGGCAGTTCTCCCAGAACCGCAGACGCGCCGGATGGATTCTGCAGCTTCGCCAGCACCTCTTCCTCCGTCAGTTTTTCATTTCCATCATAAATCACCGGTACCGCCTGTACCTGGCACAGCAGATCCGCCGCGCCGATGCCGCTGATCCCGGCGCCAAATACCAGTACTTTTTTCCCTGTCAGCTTCATCCTTATTTACTCCCTCTTCTATATTGCCAGCAGTGCAATCATGCACAGGATAGCTGTGATAATGGAAAAAACAGCCACTACCCGTGTCTCTGACCACCCGCACAGTTCAAAATGGTGATGAATAGGCGCCATTTTGAAAATGCGCTTTCCGCCCGTCTTCTTGAAATAGGTAACCTGAATAATCACGGACGCCACTTCCACCAGATAAACCAGTCCCACGATCAGCAGGAAAAGCGGCATCTGCAGCATATAGGCTGTCCCGGCCACAAACCCGCCAAGGGCCAGCGAACCGGTATCCCCCATAAACACTCTGGCCGGAAATACGTTAAACAGCAAAAAGCCCATCAGACTGCCCACCACAGCGCAGGTAATCGGTTCGATTCCGCTGTGGCTGCCGATGGCCACCACTGTAAAAAACGTGGCTACCATCACCGTCACGCTGGAGGCCAGCCCGTCCAGTCCGTCGGTGAAATTCACTCCGTTTACCGTGCCGATCACTGCAAAAAACAGCAAAGGAACCGCCACCCAGCCGATATCCAGATAATATCCGCCGCTGAAAGGTACCAGAAGCGTCAGTTCCACATCGGTAAACAGAATCATATACACGGCAAAAATCCCCGTGACAATGATCTGAAGAAACATTTTCTGCATGGGCATCAGCCCATCCGAACGTTTCAGCACAACTTTCAGATAATCATCCAGAAAACCGATCAGGCCAAATCCCAGCGTCAGAAACAGGATCGGTATCACGTTGGGATAGTCCTTTACGTAAAACAGAGAAGTTACCGCAGTTGCAATCAGAAAGATCAGTCCGCCCATGGTGGGTGTCCCCGCCTTTTTCAGATGGGACTGTACGCCGTCCACCCGTTCCGTCTGCCCCACTTTCAACCGGCGCAGAAAAGGAATGATGAAAGGCGCCAGCGCCACGCTGATCGCAAATGAAATAATAACCGGAATCACTACTTTAAAATCCATAATCCACCTCATTTTTATTCTTTGGTACTTCCCCAGTATATAGCTTTTTCTATTAATAATCAACCGTTTTGCTTTTCAATCTTCAGATAAGGCAGCACATTTTCAAAAACCCGCTGCATTACCGGAGCCGCGATGGTGCCGCCGTAATAGACTCCCTGGGGATCGTAGATGATACAGATTCCCAGCACCTGCGGATCCTTTGCCGGAGCAAATCCAAGGAAAGAGGAAATATAGCGGTTGGCACTTCTTGGCAGTGTCTGTGAGGTGGCGGTCTTTCCGCCGATATCATATCCTTCGATGTAAGCGTTTTTTCCCGACCCTTCCGAGACTACTTTTTCCAGGATCGTATTCATGGTCCTGGAGGTTTCTTCGGAAACGATGCCCTCCTTACTCTCATACTCCAGTGTATCAATCAGCTGTCCCTCATCGTCTCTGACTTCCACGCCGAAATGGGGAGTGATCCGTACGCCTCCGTTGATAATGGAGGATACCGTCACGGCCAGCTGAATAGGCGTAATCTGAAAGGACTGTCCAAAAGACATGGTGGCCAGTTCCACCTGACCGATATTTTCTTTCTGATGCATGATGGTGGACGCCTCCCCCGGCAGATCAATGCCCGTTTCCCGCATCAGGCCAAAATCCTGAAAATAGCGGTAAAACCGATCCACCCCCAGCCGCAGCCCCACATCGATAAAAACAGGATTACAGGAGTTTTTTGCGCCTTCCACAAAAGTTTCCGCCCCGTGTCCGGTCCGTTTGTGGCAATGAATCCTTCTGTCTTCCACTACCCGGTATCCGGGGCAGGAGAAAGTATCGTCGACGGAAACCACCTCCGCCTCCAGTCCTGCCGCCGCCGTGATGATTTTAAAGGTGCTTCCGGGCTCATACGTATCGTTGATGCACAGGTTTCTCCACATCTGATTTCTCATATCCTGAATCTCTTTTGCCGTCCTGCCCTCTGTTTCCGTCCCTTCCGGCAGTGTGAAAGGATCGTTGAGAGAAAACTCCGGTACGTTCGCCATGGCGTAGATTTCTCCGTTTTGCGGATTCATCAGCAGAATGGACACCTGATCCGCCTGCTTTTCTTCCATTACTTTTTGGGCCTCCTGCTGCACGTACCGCTGTATATTATAATCCATGCTGATATGCAGATTATAGCCGGCCACCGGTTCCACCCGGCTCTCTCCGATTTCCCCCACTTCCACGCCGCGGGCGTCCGTGGTGGTGAGAATCCTGCCGTTGATCCCCTCCAATATGGAATCATACTGCACTTCCAGCCCGATAATCCCCTGATTATCGCCTCCTGTAAATCCCAGCACCCGGGAAGCCAGATCATCAAAGGGGTAATACCGCTTAAAATCCTCATCCACTTTCACCCCATCCAGATCATATTCCCGGATCCGGTCCCCCGTCTCCTTGGGCACATTGGTTTTGATCCGCTCGATGGAACTTACCTTTTCCACCCGCTCACGGGCCTCCTGGGGAGATAACTCCAATTCCTTTACCAACATATCGATCACTTTTTTGGGCTCTTTGATCTGGCTGTGAATCACAGAAATAGTGCAGACGGATCTGTTGTCCGCCAATACCACCCCGCTGCGGTCGATAATCTTTCCCCTGGCCGCCTTGATTTTCCGCTCCCGCTCATGCAGATCATCCGCTTTCTGTGTATAATATTCCGACCGTATCACCATCAGATAGAAAATCCGGCCGGCCAGGCCGGCCAGCATGACCATGCAGACGGCAAACACGATCACCGTTTTCTTCTTATTATATGTCTTGTTTCTTTTCACAGGAAACTCCCGTTCTTATATCGCTATACTCTATGGGTTTTCTCTGCGTTTTATACCAAAAAAGAGACCGGCAGTTTCCTGTCAGTCTCCTCTTTTTTCTCATTCCAGACCAGCTTCTTCATTGGTAATACCGTCGTCCGTGGCCGTGTCCCCTCCGGTGATCTCCTCGTCATTTTCCGGCGGATCCGGCACGTCCGTGTCGGCAATTCCTTCCGGTGACGGCTCTTCTTCTGCGGAAGAATCATCCTCGCCCTCTTCAGAAGAACTTTCTTCCTCACCGGAGTCTTCTTCACCGTCCGCTTCTTCACCGGATTCGACATCTTCTTCGTCCTCATCGTCTCCGGCGTAGCCTTTTACTTCGCCCTCTCTGTCCAGAAGCTCCTCTACGGTATAGGAATTGACATATCCGTCTGTTTCTTCATCCTGGAAAATATTCATATAGGGAAGGATTTCCCGCATGATCTGATTTACCAGATACTGGGCATAGACACTGGTGGACTGATTCTGTACATTGGGCTCGTCCACCACCGCATAAACTACCACTTCAGGATCATCCAGCGGCGCAAAACCGATGAAGGAAATCAGATACTTGCCGTTTCCTCTTGGCAGCTTTTGAGCCGTACCTGTTTTACCGCCCATGCTGTAGCCTTCCACTTTAGCATAGTGTCCCGTTCCGCCGCTTTCCACCACGCTGCCCATATATTCCCGGATATGGGAGGATACCTCCTCGGAAACCGTCTGCTTCAGCAGCTCCGGCTCGATATTTTTCACCACGGCCCCTTCACTGTTAATTACCTGTTTTACAACATGGGGCTGGTAATAATAACCTCCGTTGATACAGGAGGAAGCGGCCGCCGCTTCCTGAATCATGGTGCAGGTAAATCCCTGTCCAAAGGAACAGGTGGCCAGTTCGGCCTGTCCCATAGAAGAATCATTATAGGTAATCCCGGCGGCTTCGCCAGGCAGGTCGATACCGGTTTTGCTTCCAAAATTAAACACGTTCAGCTGATAATCCACGAATTCCCCGACACCCATGCTCTCCGCAATCTGCATCATGGCGCAGTTGCAGGAGTTTTTCATGGTTTCCGAAAGCGTCTGCGTCTCGTGGGCGCCTGGATAGACGGAACATTTGATGGTTCGGTCCGCTACCACTTCGTATCCGCCGCAGTAAAACGTATCGTCATAAGTAATCGCGCCGGTTTCCAGTCCTGCCCCCACAGTCATGGGTTTCACCGTGGAACCCGGTTCAAAGGCATCGCTGACACAGTAGTTTTTCCAGATGCTGTTGAGATTTTCCAGCATATCCTCCTCGGACATAGCGTTGATCTCTTCCTGACTGTAAAAAGGCGTCAGATCTCGGGGGTTATTCAGATCGTAAGCATCGTTGCTGGCCATGGCCAGTACTTCGCCCGTATCAGGATCCATCACCACAACGCCCACATTTTCCGCTCCCTGTTCGCCGTCCGGCCCGCCCGACAGGCCTTCCAGCAGTTCATTGATATAGGTTTCCACTATCTCCTGGATATTGACATCCAGCGTAGAAACCACGCTGTTGCCATCCTGGGCTTCGATGATAGTCTGTTCCACGTCGGCGTTGGAATTATAATATCCATACTGCCTTCCGTTGGTACCGTTCAGCGTGTCGGAATAATACCCCTCGATGCCCCAGTCCGCCGTATCTCCGGAATAAGTAAACCCGATGACATCGCAGGCCAGGGAATTTAAGGGATAGGTTCGCAGATAATTCTCTTCAAACCAGACGCCCTTGATATTCTGCCTCTTTGCCTTTTCTTCGTCGCTTAATTCCTTGTCTTGTGTATCGCAGTAATCTTCAAACTCCTGTTTGTCTGTGATAGATAACTCCTTTTGCACGATCTGATACTGACTGGATTTGGTCTCCTCGCTGGTCAGCTTTTCCCGGATCAGATCCTCATCCAGCCCCAGGATGGAAACCATAGCCTCCACTGTGGGCTCCACGTAATCCGGATCGGAATTGACCACCCGGCAGTCCAGGATCACGTTGTAGACTTTCTCACTGGTAGCCAGAATGGTACCGTTGGTATCCAGGATATCTCCCCGCTTAAAAGGAATAATCCGGCTCTCATACTGCTGCTGCGACTGGGTCAGTACCTGCCTTCTGTACTTTTCCCCGCTGGTAGCGTTGATATAAGTGATGCGGATGGCTAAACCGACTAAAGCCAGTATGACCACACCAAATGACCATACCAGCTTTTTCCTCATCATGCCGTTCAGTTTTCGTTCTGTAAACGCGTCGCTGACGTGTTTTTTCGTCTTTTTTCTTCGCTTTCTTTCCAATTTTCACACCTACTTCGTCCCTGGTACATCCTGATACTGGCGAACATAACTGTTGCCTGCCGTATCAAAGGTTATGATCTGTTCCTCTGTAGGATATTGCATTCCCAACTCACTGATGGCGATCTGTCTGACCTGTTCCAGATCTACAGATGCCATGGCCGTATTATACAGCGCGTCATTGTCCGCTTTCAACTGACTCAGTTCCGACTCCGCACTGGCAATGGCTGCCGTCTGTGTCGTCAGATGGGAACGCAGACGGAGATAATTCACACATAACCCCAGTGCCACAATGGAAATAAATGCCAGAAACAACACGTATCCCCTGCTCATCTGCATGGCTTTCACACGATTCTTCTGTGTCGATGCACTGACTTTTTTTCTTCTTGGCGGCTGTCTTCTTTCTTCTTCCGGCTCCCGCTCCAGTTTTCTGACCGTATTTCCGCTGACATACGTCTGTCCCCTGTAATAATAATCCGATCTTGAACTTACCCTTCTGGATGGATTTGCCATTTTATTTCTCCTATACTTCAAGACTGATTTTCCCGGTTTTTCGTTCTTTCAAACACCCGCAGCTTCGCGCTCTTGGAACGCGGATTTTCTAAAAGCTCCTGCGCGGAGGGCAGAATCGGCCTGCGGGTAATCACTCTCCCCTTAGGTTTTTTACCGCAGACGCATACCGGAAAATCCGGCGGGCATGTACATGGATGCTCACACCTTCTGAAAATACTTTTTACAATACGGTCTTCCAGCGAATGAAAGGTTATCACACAGATTCTTCCTCCGTCGCCCAGAAGATCCACCATATCTTCCAGTGAATTCTGCAGAACTTCCAATTCCTGATTCAGCTCGATGCGAATCGCCTGAAACGTCCGTTTCGCCGGATGACCGCCCGTCGCTCTGGCTTTCGCAGGAATGGCATGTTTTACAATCTCCGCCAACTCTTTGGTGGTATTCACCAAAGCTTTTTCCCTGGCCTGTACGATGTGTCTGGCGATATTTCTGGCAAACCGGTCTTCCCCGTAGTCACGGATGATCCGATACAGCTCCGACTCACTGTAAGTATTTACGATGTCCCTGGCGGTTTTTTCCTGCCGCTGATCCATACGCATATCCAAAGGTGCGTCTTCCCGATAGCTGAAGCCCCTATCGGCCGTATCCAGCTGATAAGAAGATACGCCCAGATCCAGGACAATCCCATCTACTTCACGGATTCCCAGATTGTGTACTTCCCGGACCATGCTGCAATAGTTGCTGCGGATGATGACAGTCTGATTTTCATAATCCTTCAGCCGCTCCCGCGCCGTCTCTATTGCAGCAGCGTCCTGGTCTATTCCTATTACTCTCCCCGTGGCAGACAATTTCCTGCATACCGCCAGGGCATGTCCCGCTCCTCCCAGCGTTCCATCGACATAAACCCCGTCCGGCTTCACCTTTAAATTTTCAATCGTTTCTTGAAGTAGTACTGATTTGTGATAAAAGTCCAATTTGTTACTCCTGTCCAGCCTGAATTGATATGGCATCCGACACATACTGACATATTATATCACAATTCCCATCTCTTGCATACCCTCTGCAATGGAATCCATGTCGTCATAATTGCTGTTTTCAATCCATTTTGCCTTGCTCCAGATCTCAATCCGGTTCAGGCTTCCGGTCAGTACTACATCTTTCTCCAGACCTGCAAATTCCCGCAGCGTTGCCGGTACGAGAATTCTCCCCTGCTTATCCAGCTCGCAGACGGTGGCGCCTGCGACAAAGAAACGCGAAAAGGTTCTTGCATTTTTGTTTGTAAGTGGTAAGGCTTTCAGCTTTTCTTCAAAAGCATTCCATTCGTCCATGGGATAAATTGATAAACATCCGTCCAGTCCCTTCGTCAGAACAAACTCCTCTCCCAGGAGTTCTCTGAATTTGGCCGGTATGATCAATCTCCCCTTCGTGTCAATTGAATGACTGTACTCTCCCATGAACATAAATAAAAAACCTCTTTCGTTGGAAGTGTATTTCTCCCCTGCACTTCCGGCAGCCGTTCTGGAAGGAACTGCCACATCCCCTCCATCCTCCACCACTATCTACCACTTGCCACCACTTATGCCTCTATCTTACCCCACATCTTTTAAAAAAACAAGCCCTTTTCCTTGGATTTTTTAGAACTTATTGTGAAAAAAATATTAATTTCGACATGAAAAAAAGGAGAAATCCCGAAGAATTTCTCCTGCATACCAGATAAAGTTTATTTCTTTTTTTCTTCCACAATATCTTGTGTCACCGTATTTTTCCTCATCTTTTTTCTCCGGATCAGTATGGCAGCGGCAGCCCCCACAGCCAGACACACCGACAGCACCTGGGAAACAGGAATCCCCACCGCCGGCAGCAGCAGCTGATCCGTGCGCAGTCCTTCGATCCAGGCCCTGCCGATCCCGTAGCCCACCAGATACAAAAGAAACACTTCCCCGTTGAACTTTTTATGTTTCCGGTACAGCCACAGAAGAATCAGAACTCCCAGATTCCACATTCCCTCGTAGAGAAAAGTGGGATGCACCTGTATCATATCCACGCCGTTTACCGCTGTGAGATGCTCCCACATCTGACTGGTGATTTCGTTCTCCCGCACGGCTGACACCGGCAGCTGCATGGCAAAGAGCCCGTCCGTATACCCGCCGAAGGCTTCCCGGTTGAAAAAGTTTCCCCAACGGCCGATGATCTGTCCCACCAAAAGTCCCGGTGCGATACAGTCCGTCATAACGGAAAAGCTCATCTTTTTCACCCGCGAATAGGTAAAAACGGCAATGGTGGCGCCGATGATGCCGCCGTAGATGGCCAGTCCGCCGTGGCGGATATTGAAAATCTCCAGCAGGTTGTCCCGGTAAAGATCCCAGGCAAAAATCACGTAATAGATTCTGGCGCCCACCACGCCGGCCACCAGTCCGATCATCGTCATATCCCAGTACCGGTCCACATTCTGTCCCAGCCTTTTTGCCTCCCGCAGCACCAGACTCATGCCCAGGATCATACCGAGAACTACGGCGACACCGTAATAGGCGATCTCAATGCCGAATACATGAAAAGTTTTTCCCACATGATCCAGATAAATACCAAGATGGGGGAAATTAATGGCCATATCCATCCTCTGTCACCTTCCTCTGTCCTGCCGGCATTATACGTTAAACCGGAAAAGAATCACATCGCCGTCTTTTACCACATAATCTTTTCCTTCCATGCGCACCAGCCCCTTTTCCCTGGCGCCGGCGTAGGAACCGCAGTCCAGCAGATCCTGATAGTTCACTACCTCCGCCTTGATAAATCCGCGCTCAAAGTCCGTATGGATTTTTCCGGCGGCCTGAGGCGCTTTTGTACCCTGCCGGATGGTCCACGCTCTGGTCTCATCCTCGCCGGCCGTCAGATAACTCAGCAGACCCAGCAGCCGGTAGCTGGCTTTGATCAGCTTTTCCAGACCGGATTCCTGCAGTCCCAGATCCTCCAGGAACATTTTTTTCTCATCGTCATCCAGTTCGGCGATCTCCTGCTCGATCTGAGCACAGATCACAAACACCTCGCTGTTCTGTCCGGCTGCATACTCCCGGACTTCCTGCACAAAGGGATTGGACGCTCCGTCGTCGGCCAGATCATCCTCCGAAACATTCGCCGCAAAAATCACCGGCTTTTGTGTCAGCAGATTGTAGCCGGATACCATCGCTTCCTCATCCTCGTCTTCGAACTCCAGTGTTTTCACCGGTTTGCCTTCTTCCAGATGGCTCTTCAACTTTTCCAACACCGTCAGTTCCTTTGCAGCACCTTTATCGTTTCTGGCAGAACGGGATACCTTGGAGATCCTTCTCTCCAGGATTTCCAGATCAGAAAAGATCAGTTCCAGTTCAATGGTCTCGATATCCCGCAGCGGATTGATGCTGCCGTCCACATGGATCACATTGGGATCCTCAAAGCAGCGCACCACATGAACGATGGCGTCCACCTCCCGGATATTGGCCAGAAACTGATTCCCCAGTCCTTCTCCTTTTGAGGCTCCCTTTACCAGACCGGCGATATCCACAAACTCAATCACCGCCGGCGTCACTTTCCTGGACTGATAAAAATCTCCCAGCAGCTTCAGCCGTGCATCGGGCACCGGCACCACTCCCACATTGGGATCGATGGTACAGAACGGATAATTGGCCGATTCCGCTCCGGCCTTCGTCAGCGAATTAAACAGCGTACTTTTTCCCACGTTGGGAAGACCCACGATTCCTAATTTCATAATCTATTACATCTCCTTTTTCTTCATAGCGCTTTCTGAACTTGCTGCAAACTTCCGCATAATGCAACACTCCGATTATAACACAGTGATTTCAAACCCTCAATACCAGAACAAAAACAAAAACGCTCCTCTTCCCTTTTTAAATTGTAAACAAAAGAGCCGGTGTCTGAACCGACTCTTTTCGATTAATCCCGGGACTCGATCATGATCAGCGTCCCACCCTGCACCGATACACAGGCCTCATCTGCGGTGATCTCGTTGCTGATCCCCAGGCTGTTGTCACTGGTCAGCACGCTGTCAGAGAGGGGATACTTAAATCCTGTCAGATTCACGCCAAAGGCTTGGTCTCCCAGGGGCAGGAAGGAAACGTAAGCTCCGAACTGTTCTTCCTTTTTCAGGACGGCGCGGGAAGACACCAAGGAAATCCGGTTGTGCTCATCCACCAAGAAGGCAGGTACCCCGGCCCGGTCTGCCTGCTTCAGGATACAGATATTCCCCAGCACGTGGTCCAGCCGCGTCCCGGTTCCGCCCAGGATCCAGATCCGGCTGCTGCCGGCCTCCAGCGCCTTTTCCAAAGCGATCTGGGTGTCTGTGTCATCTTTCACCGGGTTATAGGTTCGGATGGGTACTTTGCCTTCCCTGCGGTATCCCTCGATAATCTCCCTGGACACGCTGTCGAAATCCCCTACGATGAGATCCGGCCGGATCCCGTATCTTCTGGCAAAGGCAAGTCCTCTATCCGCCGCTATGATATAGTCGATATTCTGTTTTTCCATAAAATCGAGGGCAAAATCAGAACTGATATTGCCCCCGCTGATAATCAATGTGTTCACTTTTCTATCCTTTTTTGCCGCATTACTGATGGCGGGCAAAGGCGTCCTGGAAACCGGCGATGTTGGCTTTGATATCTCCGCCAAACACTGCGGAACCGGCCACGATAATATTTGCCCCTGCCTCCAGCACTCTGTCGATGGTTTTCTGATTGATGCCGCCGTCCACCTGGATATCCGTTTCCAGACCCCGCTCGTCAATCATGGCCTTTAGATCTTTGATCTTGTCGGTGGATTTCTCGATGTAGGACTGTCCGCCGAATCCCGGATTGACCGTCATCAGCAGCACCATATCCACCTTGTGCAGGACATAGTCCAGCTGACACAGCGGTGTGGCCGGATTCAGCGCCACGCCGGCCTTGCATCCTGCTTTGTGGATCTGCGAGATACACCCTTCCAGATGGCGGCAGGCCTCGGCGTGAACGGTAATCAGATCCGCGCCCGCTTTGGCAAAATCCTCGATATAACGATCCGGGTTGGAAACCATCAGATGCACATCGAAAAACAGTCCGCTTTCCTTGCGGATGGACGTGATCACCGGCATTCCAAAAGAAATGCTGGGTACGAAATCGCCGTCCATCACATCGATGTGCAGCCACTTCACGCCGGACTCCTCAATGGTCTTCAGCTGCTCTCCCAACCGGTTAAAATCCGCGGAAAGCATGGATGGTGATAATTGATACATTTTAATACCTCCTCTTCTCCTTTTCCTTCAGTTCCTCATATAACTCTTTATAATCCTCGTAACGGATTGGACTGATCTTCTTTTCCCGAACCGCGCGGATGACGCCGCAGTCCGGCTCAGAGATATGGACGCAGCCCTGGAACCGGCATTCCTCCTCATATTTCCAAAATTCCCTGAAATATGACTTCAGTTCTTCCTTTCCCATATCCTCCACCGCCATAGCGGAAAATCCCGGCGTATCCATCAAGTACGTATCCCCGTCTATCGCGATCAGCTGAGCGTGGCGGGTGGTATGGCGCCCCCGCTTCAGCTTCCTGCTGATCTCTCCCGTTTCCATGCAGATCTCACTTTGCAGCAAATTGGTGATGGTGGATTTCCCCACGCCGGAGGGACCTGCCACCACGGTGGTTTTCCCCTTTAAAACTTGCCGGATCTGCTCCACGCCTTCTTCCCGCCGGGCGCTCACCAGCAGAACCGGATAGCCGGCCTGGGAGTAAGTGCGGTAGAGAAGCTCCAGCTCCTCCTGTGTAGCCAGTTCCCGCTTATTAAAGCAGACAATAGAAGGAATCCGCTGCCGCTCCATCATGATCAAAAAACGGTCCAGCAAAGAAAAGCTGGGCCGGGGGTTTTCGATAGCAAAGATGACCATCGCCTGGTCAATATTAGAAGATGCCGGACGAATCAGCTCATTTTTCCGGGGGGCGATCTGTATGATCACTCCCGTTCGCTCCATCTCATCCAGCACTTCAAATTCCACGTAATCCCCCACCAGGGGTTTTATTTTTTCTTTTCTGAAAATGCCCTTGGGCCTGCATTCATACATACCGGATTCCACTGCGTACACGTAGTAGAATCCGGCGATTCCTTTTGTAATTCTTCCTTTCATATTACCCGCCGTCACTGTGCCTGACTGAAAGTAACAGGATAGCTGGCACGCTCCACGTAATTTCCATCTACCATCTCGGAAAGGATGACCGTACCGTCTGATACGCCGTCGGCTCCCGCCACATTCAGAGTATATGGAAAAGTAATCGTCTGTCCCTCCACGATGGTCACATCCGACTGTCCGTCCTGCTCCAGCGTCAGCCGAACCGGACCGCCTTCATAGTTTCCAGGCTGTCTCAGAGAATCTGTACAGACCCAGGAACCGCTGTAGGATCCGGAATCAGATCCATCGGGATCCAGCCGCGCCGTCTCGTCGGAAGCGTCGCCTGGACGGTTCACATAAATCGTGATGGAAGCGCCGGCGTTGACTGTCGTGCCGGAAGCGATACTCTGATCGTACACCTCTCCCTCGCCGACCCGGTCGCTGCTGCCCGTTTCCACGGTCACCGTAAGACCCAGATTTTCCAGCGTGGCTTTCGCATCCTCCTCCGGGATTCCTCCTACGCTGGGTACCGTCACCTCTTCATCGGAAGCGCCAAGACTCACCACCAAAGTGATGGTATCGCCGGCATTTACCGCCGTGCCCACCTCCGGACTGACGGAGATGACATTGCCAGCAGGCACGTCCGCGCTGTAATTGTTTTCAATAGTGGTCTGCAGTCCCATGTCCAGAATCTGAGCTTCTGCAGTCGCCTGGGGCTGATTGATTACGTTTGGTACCGTAAGAGCCGCGCTGCCCGTACTTAAGGTATATTCAATGGTGGTATGTTTTCCCACCTGCTCCCCGGCCGCCACGCTCTGCTCCATGATCTGACCTGCCGGATATTCATCCGAAGCCTTCTCACCGGCCTTTACCAGCCCAAGACCCGTATCTTTCAGTTCTTCCTCCGCCTCTTCAACAGTCTTGCCCAGCAGATTGGGAACGGTTACCTGCTCCTCATCCTCAGTCGGCTCCTGGGCTTCTTCGGTCGGCTCCTGCTCCTCCACCTGCTGCGTTTCGTCCCGGTTGGATCCGAAGCGGAAAACGCCGGCGGCAGTTCCGATAAAATATACCAGAATACAGATGATGATAGCGCCGATGATAAATCCGCCGATGGTCATGGCCTTCTCCAGCTTGCTGCTGATGCCGTCTTCCTCGTCCTCATCCTCGTCGTAGGCTTCCTCTTCCTCCAAATCGTCATCGTAGAGCACCTGCTGCTCCTGCTGCCCGGCAGACGACGTATACCCGGTATTCTGGGATGTACTGCCTTCCTTGATGGCATTCATCTCCTCCTGTGACATCCGGACCGTCTGCGCATGATCAGACAGCGGCGCCAGCCTGACAAAATCGCCCTGGGGATCAACCAAAGACCGCTTCAGATCCTCGATCACCTCAGAGAGATTATTATATCTGCGGTCGACGCTCTTCTGCGTGCATTTCAAAATGATCTGTTCCAGACTGAAGGGAAGATCCGGCGTATACTTCGACGGCGGAACCATCTCTTCCTGGAGATGTTTTATGGCGATGGCCACAGACGTATCCCCGTCGAAGGGAACCCGTCCCGTCACCATCTCATACATGGTGATACCAAGGGAATAAATATCGCTCTTCTTGTCACTGTATCCGCCCCTCACCTGTTCCGGAGAACTGTAATGAACGGAAACCATCACATTGGAGGTTATGGTATTGGACGTAACGGCTCTGGCAATTCCGAAATCCGAAAGCTTTACCTTGCCGTCCGTCGATATGATAATGTTCTGCGGTTTCACATCGCGGTGAACGATATTTCTGTTGTGAGCGGCTTCCAGACCGAGGGAAACCTGGATGGCAATGCTGGTCGCTTCCTTGACGCTGAGTTTCCCTTTCTTTTTGATATAATCCTTCAGCGTAATTCCTTCTACCAGCTCCATAACGATGAAGTTGACGCCCTCATCGTCTCCCACATCGTACACGTTTACAATATTCGGATGGGCCAGACCTGCAGCCGCCTGGGCCTCCTTCTGAAATTTCGCAATAAAAGTCTTGTCATCTCGAAATTCCGGTTTCAGCACTTTCACCGCCACAAGACGATTCAGCTTATGGTCCCTGGCTTTGTAAACATCCGCCATCCCGCCGGTGCCCACCTTGCTGATGATCTCATAACGTTCCGCTAAAATCATTCCCTCTTTTAACATTCTCTCACCTCTTCAATAAATGGTTCTACTACTATGACGGCTATATTGTCCTTCCCGCCATTTTCATTGGCCTTCTCCATCAGCGCAACTGACGGATCGGATCCATCGCCGCATTCCCGGAGAACTTCATACATCTCCTCGTCAGAAACCATACCATACAGCCCGTCAGAACACAGAACAATTCTGGAATCCTTCTCCAGTTTCACATCAAAAAAATCGATCGCCACATCACCGGCTGTTCCCAGCGCTCTGGTGATAATGTTGCGGTCCGGATGCGTCCTGGCTTCCTCTTTGCTCAGCTCTCCCATGCGGATCATCTCCCCGACCAGAGAATGATCCCTGGTCACCTGATCCATCTTCTGACCTGCTATATACAGCCGGCTGTCGCCCACATTCGCCACATAGGCGTAATGCCCCACCACAGTGGCGGCAACAACCGTCGTTCCCATACCCTTTAACTCTTTCCTTTCACCGGCTTTTTTCAAAAGCTTCCGGTTAGCTGTCTCAATTGCATTTCTTATGATCTTGATGGGATTGAAATTCGTATCCGCTTCCACTGTCTTTACGAGAGTCTCCACGGCATACCTGGAAGCAAAATCCCCGCCGTTATGGCCTCCCATTCCGTCTGCTACGACAAAAAGATTCGGAAGGTTTCCTATCTGACGGGAAGATGCATATATGTAGTCCTGATTCGTCTGTCTGACTCGTCCCACGTCCGTAACAGAATACACCTTCATGTTTTCTTCTCCTATTTTAAGTTATCAAGATAGCTTCTGCGAAGCTGGCCGCATGCCCCATCGATATCACGGCCCATTTCTCTTCTAATAGTAACATTTATTCCGTATTTTTCAAGCTTATTTTTGAATTTCTCCACAACTTTTTTGTCAGATTGAACAAAACTGCGCTCCCTGACCGGATTCACGGGAATGAGATTCACATGGCAGTTATGGCCTTTTAGAAGTTCAGCCAGTTCTTTGGCATCTGACATACCGTCGTTCTCTCCCGCCACCAGACTGTATTCAAAACTGATTCTTCTGCCGGTCTCCTTGAAATATACGCGGCAGGCTTCCATAATTTCACCGATGGTATAGCGGTTGGCAACCGGCATCAGCCTTTTTCTGCTCTCATCATTGGGCGCGTGCAAAGAAATGGCCAGTGTGATGGAAAAATGCTCCTGAGCCAGCTGGTAAATCCCGGGCACGATACCGCAGGTGGACACAGTGACACTTCTCTGGCTCAGTCCAAACCCCTTCTCATCAGACACAAGACGGATAAAGCGCACCAGATTTTCATAATTGTCCAGCGGCTCCCCCGTCCCCATGACCACCACATTGGAAATCCGTTCCCCGGTCAGCCGCCGGATCCCGTAGATCTGTTCCAGCATCTCCGCCGGCTCCAGATTTCTGGTAAGCCCTCCGATGGTGGAGGCGCAGAAACGGCAGCCCATCCGGCAGCCCACCTGGGATGAGATACAGACGGAGTTCCCGTGCTGGTATCTCATCCACACGCTTTCGATCACATAGCCGTCCCGCAGCCGGAAGAGAAACTTTTTCGTCCCGTCGATACGGGAAGTCTGCACCTGAACCGCTTCCATTTTCCACAGCGGATGCTCCTCCTGCAGTCTCTTTCTGAGCACTTTGGACAGATTTGTCATCTCCTCATAGGAAGACGCCTGCTTTTTATGGAGCCATTCATAAAGCTGGCCGGCCTTGAACGGTTTTTCCCCCAGACCGGTCATCAGTTCCCTTAATTCATCTATATCATAAGAATGTATATCCTGATATTCCCTCATTCTTTCGTCCTTTTCAGTCTTGCGATAAAAAATCCGTCAGTTTTATGCACCCCGGGAAGAAGCTGAAGATATCCCTGTGCCGTCGTATCGCAGTGCAGTTCCTCCGGCAGAAAGGGATCCAAACTGTCCGTCTCGTAGGGATAGTTTTCCACAAACCACTCCACATTATTCTGATTTTCCTCTTCTGCAATGGTACAAGTGCTGTAGATCAGCGTCCCTCCCGGTTTCACATACTGCGCTGCATTGTGAAGAATCCTTTTTTGCAGGATAACCAGATCCTCCTGTTTGCGCGGCGTTATCTTATATTTAATGTCAGTCTTTTTCCCGATGACGCCCAGTCCGGAACAGGGCACATCCGCCAGCACGATATCCGCTTTTCCCACCGACTCTCTGTCAAAAACGGTAGCGTCCCGGCATAAAGCTTCTACATTGGTCACATTCATCCTGCGGATGTTTTCTTCGATCATCTGTACCTTGTATTCCGTCAGATCCCTGGCCTGCACGTATCCCGTTCCTTTCATTTTATCCGCCACATGAAGACTTTTGCCGCCGGGGGCAGCGCACAGATCCAGCACATAATCCCCTTCCCTAGGAGAGGCCGCTTCCGCAACCAGCATGGAGCTTACATCCTGCACCATGATACAGCCCATCCGAAACACCGTCAGCATCCGCAGGTAATTATAACCGGAAATATACCAGGCATAATCCAGATAGGGCGCCTTCGCAACCGTTACATCCTGCTCCCTTAGCCGCTGCAGCGTCACATCCATATCCACCATGTGCTGAACGCAGCGGATGGTGGTAGGCTTATCCTCCAGAAAATCCTTTGCCATGGTTTCCACCGTCTCAAAGTCATAGACAGACAGCCACTTTTCCACCAGCCATACAGGCAGGGAATAAACCACCGACAGATAGGAAACCGGCTGGCTTTTGGGCGGAAAAACCAGGTGCTCTTTGTTTCTGGCAATGCTTCGCAGCACGCCGTTGACAAATCCCTTCAGACTGTAAAAGCCTTTTTTCTGCGTCAGCTTTACCGCCTCGTTGCAGACTGCGGAATCCGGAATCCGATCCATATAGATCAGCTGATAGACGCTGCTGCGGAGGATCTCCCGTATCACCGGTTTCATTTTTTCCACTTTTACGCTGGAGAAGCGTCCGATGATATAATCCATCTGCAGCATATACTCCACAGTGCCTTCACAGACACGGGTGATAAACGCCCGGTCCTGCTTTGGCAGATACTGATATTTGTCCAGGGCATTTCGAATCGCAATATGACTGTACTCTCCATCCCGGTTGATTTCCAGCAGAACCCCCAGGATGATTTCTCTTGTGCTGCTTACACCTGACATTCCTTTTCCTCCGCTTTATTTTCCAAGGACAGTCCCTTCCCCAATCTGATAGCCCCTCAGAAAAGCGTCTGCCCGCATCCGTTTCTTTCCTTCCAGCTGCAGTTCCTCAATACAAAGAAGGCCTTCCCCCGTCTGCACGAAGATCCCCTCGCCCGTGGTTTTAACCACCTGCCCGGGAAGGGCGCCGCCGTCATTCTCTAAAACATGAGCTTTCCACAGCTTAAGATTTTTGCCGTCCAGCCGTGTGTAGGCGCTGGGCCAGGGATTCAGTCCCCGGATCAGACGTTCCAGCTGCTGTGCCGGCTGTTCCCAGCAGATATCGCCCATCTTTTTCGTAATCATGGAAGCATAAGGCGTGGGGCTTTCCTTTGGCTGTTTTTCCAGTACTGCCGTCCCCTGCTCCAAAGACGGCAGCGTCTCCACCAGCAGCTTTGCGCCGGCTGCGCTTAGTTTGTCAAAGAGGCTTCCTCCTGTCTCATCCTGTGCCAGCGGAACCACAACCTTAGAGATCATATCCCCGGTGTCCAGCCCTTCGTCCATACGCATGATGGTAACGCCGGACTCCTTTTGCCCGTCGATGACCGCCCACTGTATGGGGGCGGCTCCCCGATAAGCAGGCAGCAGCGACGCATGGACATTGACACATCCCAGGGGCGGTATCGCCAGCAGCGCCGGCGGTATGATCTGGCCGAAAGCCGCCACCACAATCACGTCGGGACGGATCGTCTCCATCTGTTTTAGGAATGATTCCTCCTTCACCTTCTGCGGCTGCAAAACGGGAAGCCCCAGTGAAAGAGCCATTTCCTTCACCGGCGTGGGCTGCATGGCTTTCCCTCTTCCCTTTGGTTTATCCGGCTGCGTCACCACAGCCGCGATCTCATAGCCGGCGTCTGCCAGAGCCTTCAGCGTTCCCGTGGCAAAATCCGGCGTTCCCATAAATACGATTCTCATGACTGCTCCTCTTCTTCATATTCTACATCGCGAAGTTCTCCCTCCATACGCTCCACATACAGTACGCCGTCCAGATGATCACACTCATGGCAGATCGCCCGGGCCATCAGCCCTTCGCCTTCGATCTCCACCGGCTTCATATTCTCGTCAAAAGCTTTCACTTTGGCATACATGGGCCGGGTCACCGTCCCTGTCTTTCCCGGCACGCTTAAGCAGCCCTCGTCTCCCGTCTGTTCGCCTGATGTTTCCACAATCTGCGGATTGACCATCACCACCGGTCCCTCTCCGATGTCGATGACTACGATCCGCTTCAAAACGCCCACCTGGGACGCCGCCAGGCCGACTCCATAGTTTTCATACATAGTATCCAGCATATCCTGAATCAGCTGCTGTATTCTGGGAGTCATGTTTTCCACCGGCCGGCAGGTCTTGGTCAGGATACTGTCTCCGATCTCTCTGATATTACGTATTGCCATCTCTTTTCCTCCTGTTTTACTGTCTATATCTGATAATCAAACTGTATGGATATTTTCCGGAATCCCGGATTCACTTCGATATATCGCTCCATCCGGCGCTGCAGCGCACTTAAAAACTCTCTTTTGGGATGCTTTAAATAAAACACCTTCCGATACCGGTCTGAAATCCGGGAAATCGTCTCATCCGCCGGACCGATAACGGCCAGATCCTTATCCTTTACGGCGGATCTGACATATTTCGCCAGATACTCCATCCCCAGAGCCAGCTGTCCTTCCTCCAGACTGCTGCCCTGCACCGCCAGCATGGACGCGGCGGGGGGATATCCCATCAGACTGCGGTAGTTCATCTCCTCTTCAAAAAAAGCAGGGTAATCCTGCCTGCATGCGGCCTGGATACTGTAATGATCCGGATGATACGTCTGGATCACCGCTTCACCCTTTCGCTCTCCCCGGCCGGCTCTTCCCACCGCCTGCACCAGCAGCTGGAAGGTCCGTTCCGAAGCACGGTAATCCGCCGCATACAAGGACAGATCCGCCGCCAGAATCCCCACCAGAGTCACCCCTGGAAAATCATGTCCCTTGATAATCATCTGGGTACCGATGAGAATATCCGCTTCTCCTGCGGCAAAGGATGACAGAATCCGGGAATAGCTTTCCTTTTTGCGGGTGGTATCCAGATCCATCCGCAGCGTGCGGGCCGACGGAAACATTTCCTTTACCAGCTTTTCAATCTGCTCCGTACCCGCCCGGAAACCTCCGATATACCGGGAACCGCACTGGGGGCAGGAGCGCACCATGGGGGCCGTATAGCCGCAGTAGTGACACATCAGCGTCCCCTCTCCGTGCAGAGACAGGGATACATCACAGTGGGGACATTTCACCACGCAGCCGCAGCTGCGGCAGGAAATAAATCCGGCATACCCCCGCCGATTCAAAAAAAGAATGGACTGTTCCTTTTTCTCCAGCCGTTCCCGGAGGGCTTCCTGCAGCTTCCTGCAAAAAACGGAAAGGTTCCCCTCCCGCAGTTCTTCCCGCATATCCGCCACAGTAACCTGGGGCAGCTGTCCGTTTCCGAAGCGCTCTTTTAATGTAAACAGCCGGTACGCTCCCCTCTGACAGGCATAGTAGGATTCCAGGGAAGGCGTAGCGGATCCCATGACCATCTGCGCCTGTTCGATCCGGCATCTGGCCGCTGCCGCTTCCCGGGTATGATACCGGGGCGTACTCTCGCTTTTATAAGTGGATTCGTGCTCTTCATCCATCACGATCAGCCCCAGATCGGGAAAGGGTGTAAACAGCGCTGACCTGGGGCCGATCATCACGGAAATCCGGCCTTTTCGCGCTCCGTCAAAGGCGTCCCAGCGTTCCCCCTGAGACATACGGGAGTGAATCACCGCCGCCTGCCGGCCGAACCGCTGCCAAAACTGATAGATCACCTGGTAAGTGAGCGCGATCTCCGGGATCAGCACGATGGCCTGCTTTCCCCGGGCAAGCGTCCTCTCGATCAGTTCCATATAGACTCTGGTCTTCCCGCTTCCGGTAATGCCATAGATCAGGCAGGGGCGTCTTTCTCCCCCGCTCTCCCGCAGGATTTCTTCTGTAATCCACCTCTGCTGCCGGGAAAGCTCCCGCCCGGCCGGCCGGTCAAATCCGGCCATGGGCGGAATCCGGTAAACCTCCTCTTCTTCCACCCGGATAATGCCCAGTTCCCTGGCCTTGTCGATCACCGCAGCCGTCAGTTTCCAATCTTTTTGCGCCCTGTCATAATCCAGCGGTTCCTCCTCCAGCAAAGCCCGCAGCAGCCTCTCTCTGGCTGCCCTATGCTTTTTTCCGCATTCTTCGGCCTGAAGCTTCGCTTCCTCCCTGGTCATGTTCAGAAACAGTCTGCGTTTTTTCTTTCTTCGGACTTTCTCTTTCATGGGCAGAACCGTTTTCAGCGCCTGCAGCATGGTACAGCCGTAGGTCTTTTTCATCCAGGCCGCCAGGGTGATCAGCCTGGATTCCACGCTGACCGGTTCTGCGGGAACGGACAGAATATCTTTGATCTTATCCTCTTCGATCTGCGGCCGGCTCCCGGTTGCCACCACATACGCCTTCACACTGCGGTTTCCGCGCCCAAAGGGAACCGTCACCAGCGTTCCCGCGCTCACCTGGTCTGCCAGTTCTTGCGGAATCCGGTACTGGAACACACGGTCCAGTTCTCCCGCAGAAATATCCACAATCACATCTGCATACCCATCCTTCATCCTGTCCTACTTTCCTTCCAGTATGTCCCGTATCAGATCCCGTTCATCCATGGGGTATTTCTTTCCTTTAATTTCCTGGTAATTTTCATGGCCCTTGCCCGCCAGAACGATGATATCCCCCGGCTCTCCGTGATGAATCGCATAGGCGATGGCCTCCTTGCGGTCCGGAATTTCCACGTATTTTCCATCCGTTTTTTTCATGCCTTCCCGGATATCGGCGATGATATCCATAGGATCTTCGAAACGGGGATTGTCGGAAGTGATAATGGTCAGATCCGCCAGTCTGCCCGAAACCTCCCCCATCTCAAAGCGGCGCAGTCTGGAGCGGTTTCCGCCGCAGCCAAACAGGCACACCAGCCGATGGGGATGGTACTCCTTCAGCGTCTCCAGCAGGCTTTCCAGGCTCATGGCATTATGGGCATAATCTATCATCAAAGTAAATTCATCCGACACTTTGACCATCTCCGTGCGCCCCTTTACCTTGGCCTTTTTCAGCGCTTTTATGATATCATCCTGCGTCGCCTGAAAATGACGGCAGACCGCTATGGCCGTCAGGGAATTATATATACTGAATCTTCCCGGAATATCAATCTCCACCGGAAAATTCATCAATCCTTCCACCTGATAGGCCACCCCCAGATAACCCGGTCGGGAAACCATGCGGGCGTCCCTGGCCCGCAGATCTGCCTTGGGCGAAAAGCCGAAGGTTTCCAGCGTACAGGTATGACCGGCAATGATCTGATCCAGATGGGGATCATCCGCATTTACGATACCGATCCGGCACTGTCTGAGCAGTCTGCTTTTACATTCCAGATATTCCTCAAAGCTGGCATGCTCATTGGGACCGATATGATCCGGTTCGATGTTGGTAAAGATACCGATCTCGAAAGTAATACCGGCTGTCCGATGCAGTTTTAAGCCCTGAGAGGAAACTTCCATCACCGCGCAGTCGCATCCTGCATCCAGCATTCTGCGGAAATATTCCTGCACCGTCAAAGATTCCGGCGTGGTATTGGCCGAAGGGATGACCTCATCGCCGATAATGGACTCTATGGTGCCGATCAGCCCCACTTTATATCCTGCGTTTTCCAGAATGGATTTTACCATGTAAGTGGTGGTGGTCTTTCCTTTGGTTCCCGTAATGCCGATCACTTTCAGCTGGCTGGCCGGATGACCGTACCAGGCGGCGGCGATCAGCGCCATGGCATAGCGGCTGTCCGCCACTTTTATCACAGTCACACCTTCCGGTACGTCCACTTCCTCTTCCACCACCAGGGCCCTGACGCCCTGTTTTACCACCGCGTCCGCAAAGGTATGGCCGTCCACAACGGCTCCGCGGATACATAAAAACAGCGCACCGGGGCCTGCCTTTCGGGAGTCGTTGACTACCTGTGTAATCTCCACATCCGTGGTGCCGCTGATACACTCATATTCCACCCGCTCCAACATCTTCGCCAGATTCATGTTCTTCCTCCCTCTCCCTGCCCTTTGCGTTTCTAATTGGTGATAATAGTTCCTGTTTTTCCAAGAAATCCGTCTTTCGCCCTGTCAATAGACGTGATCACAGCTCTTCGTCCCGGTTTCTGCTCCACAAATTCCACCGAAGCCTGAATCTTCGGCAGTATGGTATTTTCCTCAAACTCATGGTTTTCCATGTATTCCCTGGCCTGGGCAGCCGTGATTTCTTTTAACTCTCTTTGTCCTTTTTCTCCGTAATTGACGGACACATGCTCCACACTGGTCAGGATCAGCAGCTCGTCGGCGTCCAGTTCCTGTGCCAGCCGTCCGCTGGCATAATCCTTCTCAATCACGGCGCTGGCTCCCTGCAGACGCGTCCCCTGCTGCAGTACCGGAATCCCGCCCCCGCCGCAGGCGATAACGATATGCCCCGCATCAAAAAGAGCCCGGATGGAATCCAGTTCGATGATTTCCTGTGGCTTTGGCGCCGCCACGATCCGGCGGTAACCCTTTTCTTCTTTCACCACATAGTTTCCTTTTCTCTCCTCAGTCTGCGCCTCTTCCTGCGTCAGATAACGTCCGATCACCTTCACCGGTCGGTGAAAAGCTTCGTCATAGGGATCCACGGACACCTGCGTCAGCACCGTACATACCGGCCGGTAAATTCCCCGGTTCAGCAGTTCCGTGCGGATCGCGTTCTGCAGGTCGTAACCGATATATCCCTGACTCATGGCCGAGCAGACTGACATCGGCGCATAGGTGTAATCCGGATGCACCTTTCCGAATTCATTCATTGCCATGTGAATCATCCCCACCTGAGGCGCGTTGCTGTGAGAAATCACCACATCCGCTCCCGCCTCCACCAGATCGGCGATGCTTCCGGCTGTCTTTCTGGTTGCATCCTTCTGCTCGGGAAGCGTAACCCCCAGCGCCCTGTGTCCCAGGGCCGCCACTACTTTTTTTCTTGCCATAACACGTACCTCCATCCTGTTATGCAATTATATTTTTTCCTACAAAATATCCCAGAATCAAAACACCCAGTATGATCCGGTACCAGCCGAACACTTTGAAATCGTGCTTGCGGATATATCCCATGAGAAATTTGATGGCCAGGATGGAAACCACAAAGGCCACCAGCATACCGGTCAGCAGATAGATGATCTCCGCACCCGTAAAACTCAGGCCGAAGTTGACCAGTTTTAAAAGGCTGGCTCCGAACATGACGGGAACCGCAAGGAAAAACGTGTACTCCGCCGCCAGTTTCCGGGAAGTTCCAAGCAGGATGCCTCCGATGATGGTAGCGCCGGAACGGGAAGTCCCGGGAACCACGGCCAGCACCTGAAATACTCCGATCAAAAGAGCAGTTTTCCAGCTGATCTCACTGATCCTGCGCATGGAGGGCGTCCGCTTTCTGTTATAATTTTCGATGATAATAAAAAGCACGCCGTAAATCACCAGCATCAGGGCAACCACTATATAGTTATTCAGCTTTTCCTCGATCAGGTCGTTGAAGAGAAGCCCTATCACCATGGCCGGCAGACAGGACACGGCAATCTTCAGCCACATGATGATCTTGTTCATGGAAACGTAATGATCCGCAAAATCCTGCAGACCGGCAATCATCTTATGATCGCTTTTTTTCTCCCAGAAGCTTTCCTGATCCGTCCGTCTGCGGTGAAAGGGCCATAGTTTCTGCCAGAACACCAGCACCACAGCCAGGATGGCTCCCAGCTGAATCACCACCAGAAACATCTGGAGAAATTCATCCCTGACATTTAGATGGACAAACTCATCCACCAGAATCATATGGCCGGTGCTGCTGACCGGCAGCCACTCGGTAATTCCCTCCACGATCCCCAGAAATATAACCTTTAATAATTCAATCCAGCTCACATACTCTCCTATCCCGATTATTCAATCGTCGCGATATCAATGAGTGTCAGTTTCTTCACATCGGTATTTTCCAGACTGGTCACCAGCGCTGCCGCCGTATCCAGAGAAGTCAGTACGTTGACTCCCGTCTCGATGGCATTTCGCCGGATGATGAAACCGTCCCTCGCCTTATCCACTCCCTGGGACGGCGTGTCGATAACCAGGTCGATTTTATGACCCAGGATGAGATCCATCAGATTGGGTGAGGGCTGTTCGATTTTATTGGTACGGATGGCCTCCACACCGTTTTCATTGAGCACCCTGGCGGTACTGCGGGTGGCGTAGATCCGGTATCCCAGCTTCTGAAACCGTCTGGCGATATCGATCACTTCCTGTTTATCCTCGTCCTTTACCGTGATAATCATATTTTTATGACGGGGCAGATTGATCCCCGCACCCAGGAAGGCTTTGTACAGCGCTTCATTGAACGTCGCAGCGATGCCCAGGCATTCTCCGGTAGACTTCATCTCCGGTCCCAGATTGACGTCGGCACCCCGGATCTTTTCAAAGGAGAACACCGGCATCTTCACGGCGATATGGGCCGCCTCCGGCTGCAGACCAGGCGTATAGCCCATTTCCCGGATCTTATGTCCCAAAATCACCTTCGTCGCCAGCGGTACGATGGGAATCCCCGTCACTTTACTGATATAGGGCACGGTACGGCTGGAACGGGGATTGACCTCGATCACATAAACTTCTCCGCCGCAGACAATGAACTGGATGTTAATCATACCCACCACATGCAGCGCCATGGCAAGACGGCGGGTATACTCCTCGATGGTCTTTTTGGCTTCCTGACTGATAGTCTGAGCCGGGTAGACGGAAATGCTGTCTCCGGAGTGAATGCCGGCCCGTTCGATGTGTTCCATGATACCCGGTATCAGGATATCCTCTCCGTCGCAGACGGCGTCCACCTCGATCTCTTTTCCCTGCAGATATTTATCCACCAGAATCGGATGTTCCTGGGCGATCCGGTTAATGATGCCGATAAACTCATCCACATCCTGATCGCTGATGGCAATCTGCATCCCCTGGCCGCCCAGCACATAGGAAGGACGCACCAGTACGGGATAACCCAGATCGTTGGCCGCCTTTTTCGCCTCTTCAGCAGTGAAGACTGTGTGTCCCTTAGGCCTTGGAATCTGACATTTTTCCAGGATTTCATCGAAGAGTTCCCGATCCTCTGCAGCGTCCACGTTTTCCGCCGAGGTTCCCAGTATCTTCACACCCATTTTGATCAGCGCTTCCGTCAGTTTGATGGCCGTCTGGCCGCCGAACTGCACCACTGCGCCGTCCGGTTTTTCAATCTCCACAATATTTTCCACATCTTCCGGCGTCAGCGGTTCGAAATACAGCTTGTCGGCGATATCGAAATCGGTGCTGACTGTCTCCGGATTATTGTTGACGATAATGGTCTCATAACCTTCTTTTTCAAAAGCCCAGGTACAGTGAACGGAACAGAAATCGAATTCGATGCCCTGTCCGATACGGATGGGACCAGATCCCAGTACCAGAACTTTTTTCCGGTCTGTGGCCGCCGCTTCGTTTTCTCCGCCATGGACGGAGTAATAATAGGGGGTGGCAGCGGCGAACTCCGCCGCACAGGTGTCTACCATTTTAAAGGAAGCGGTGATGCCGTTTTCCCTGCGCATGGCCTTTATCTCTTCTTCTGTCTTCCCTGTCAGACGGGCGATGACCTGATCGGGGAATTCCAGCCGTTTGGCCTCCCGCAAAAGCTCCGGCGCCAGCTCTTCTCTGCGCAGTCTTTCCTCCATCTCCACCAGAATGGCGATCTTGTCGATAAACCACAGATCGATCCTGGTCAGCTCATGAATCTGCTCCTGGCTGATACCGCGGCGGATGGCTTCGGCGATTCTCCACAGGCGGATATCATCCACCTTTTTCAGTTCCTCCAGCAGTTCTTCCCGGGTGCGTCCGGAAAAGTCATAGGACATCAGACTGTCCACATGCTGCTCCAGGGAACGGATGGCCTTCATCAGCGCGCCCTCGAAGTTATTGCAGATGCTCATAACCTCTCCCGTGGCTTTCATCTGCGTGGTCAGCGTACGTTTCGCGCTGATAAATTTATCAAAGGGAAGGCGCGGCATTTTCACCACGCAGTAATCCAGCATGGGTTCAAAGCTGGCGTAAGTTTTCCCGGTAATGGCGTTTTTGATCTCATCCAGCGTATACCCCAGGGCGATTTTGGCCGCCACTTTTGCAATGGGATAGCCCGTGGCTTTGGATGCCAGAGCCGAGGAACGGCTCACACGGGGATTTACCTCGATGACACAGTATTCGAAACTATCCGGATTCAGCGCGTACTGAACGTTGCAGCCGCCGGTGATATTCAATTCACTGATGATATTCAGCGCCGAGGTACGCAGCATCTGATATTCCTTATCTCCCAGCGTCTGGGAAGGAGCCACCACGATACTGTCACCGGTATGGACGCCCACCGGATCGATATTTTCCATATTGCAGACCGTGATGCAGTTTCCGTGGCTGTCGCGCATCACTTCGTACTCGATTTCTTTCCAGCCGGCGATGCAGCGCTCCACCAGCACCTGTCCCACTCTGGAAAGACGCAGGCCGTTCTGGAGGATTTCCACCAGTTCCTCCTCATCATGGGCGATTCCGCCGCCGCTGCCTCCCAGGGTATAAGCCGGCCGCAGCACCACCGGATATCCGATGGTGTTTGTAAAGGCGATACCGTCCTCCACGCTCTCCACCACCTGGGAAGCGGCAATGGGTTCATGGATTTTCTCCATGGTATTTTTAAACTCCTGCCGGTCTTCTGCTTTTTTAATCGTCTGTGCCGTAGTGCCGATGAGACGTACATTCTTTTCTCTCAGAAAGCCGCTCTCCTCCAGCGCCATGGCAAGATTCAGTCCGGCCTGCCCGCCCAGAGTGGGCAGAACGCTGTCCGGCTTCTCCTTTTCAATCAGCTGCTCCACCACTTCCACAGTGAGCGGCTCGATATACACCCGGTCTGCGATATCTTTGTCCGTCATAATCGTAGCCGGATTAGAGTTCAGCAGCACCACCTCGATGCCTTCTTCCTTTAAAGACCGGCATGCCTGTGTGCCTGCGTAGTCGAATTCTGCTGCCTGTCCGATGATAATCGGACCGGATCCCAGTACCAGAACTTTTTTAATCTCCGGATTTCTCGGCATTATCTCGCACCTCCCATCATGTCCATAAACCGGTCAAACAGATACGCGGAATCCTGCGGGCCAGGGCAGGCTTCCGGGTGAAACTGAACGGTAAAAATATTTTTCCCGGTATAAGAAAGGCCCTCGTTAGTTCCATCGTTCACATTGACAAAGGCCGGTACCGCCACAGCCGGATCCAGCCGGTCCGTATCCACCACATAGCCATGATTCTGTGAGGAAATGTAAACCCGGCCCGTCTGCAGATCCTTCACAGGATGGTTTCCTCCCCTGTGTCCGTACTTCATTTTGTGGGTATCTGCTCCTACAGCCAGAGCCATCAGCTGATGTCCCAGACAGATGGCAAAGATGGGAACCTGAGATTCATACAGTTTTCTCACTTCTTTTATAATGGAAGCGCACTCCTTGGGATCCCCCGGGCCGTTGGAAAGCATGATGCCGTCCGGCTGATCGTCCAGAATTTCCTGAGCAGAAGTCCAGGCCGGATACACCGTCACCTGACAGCCTCTTTTGATCAGGGAGCGGGCGATATTCTCCTTGGCACCGAAATCCATCAGCGCTACCCGCGGTCCGGTTCCCTTTCTCACCGTCTTTTCCGAGCAGGTGACTCTCTCCACCACCTTGCCGGTGGTATACTCTTTCAGCCTGGGAATGATCTTTTCCAGCGAATACTGTTCATCGGTGGTGATCATCCCGTTCATGGTGCCCTTCTCCCTGAGAATCTTCGTCAGCGCTCTGGTGTCGATGCCCGCGATACCCGGGATATCAAACCGCTTCAGGAAATTCTGAATCGTATCTTTGCTTCGGAAATTGCTGGGTTTTCTGGATAATTCTCTGACAATATAACCGTCCGGCCAGGGGCGCAAAGATTCACAGTCGTCATAACAAATACCATAATTACCGATCAACGGATAAGTCATACAGACTGCCTGCCCGGCATAAGAGGGATCCGTCAGCACCTCCAGGTAGCCGGTCATCGAGGTATTAAAGACAATCTCACTTATGACCTCCCTCTTCGAACCAATGCTGGTCCCTGTAAACACATGTCCATCTTCCAAAATCAGAAAAGCTTTCATCCTTTCACCCTGTCCTTTCTTCCGTCATCCCCACAACGCCTGTATGATCCCCCACCAAACGTATCTGCGTTTTTTCTAGCCAAATAGTTTAACATATTATACCATGAAATTCAATATTATTCAGAAAATATAAAAATTTAAATTTTATGATTGACATTCCGAACAAAATTCGATAGAATAGACGTTGCGAGTGGTTCGCAGGGTTCATGCAGGAGTGGCGGAATTGGCAGACGCGCAGGCTTCAGGTGCCTGTGGTCGCAAGATCGTGTGGGTTCAAGTCCCATCTCCTGCAT
>DSLMC04102__coassemble_678_pt1 | contig 146999 bp, 141 predicted proteins | sample DSLMC04102__metabat2_low_PE_042 | metagenome-assembled genome bin DSLMC04102
CAGGTTGAAACATTGTCTCTTGAAAAGTCGAGTTAATTAGTGACAACTATACTAGAAAGGGAGATACTAATACGCCAAAAACACAGACTGCCGATTTGTATGACACAGAATTGTTATGGAAAAGACGATTTGGTTTATTGTATAATCCTTCGCAACGTGCTAAATTTTATTTAAAAGATATAAGCAACTGGGAATTAGTAGAAGATGGTAAAGGTAATGATAAAAGAATCAGTAGCTTTTATTATTATCAATTGGATCCAGATTATACGATATGTAAGATTATTAATGAAGATCCACAAGAGAGTGAAATTTTTAAAAGACTAACAGATGTTAATGAAGATGGAGTAGGGGAGTTGTTTTTTTATATTTTTGCTTTCCCAAATGTAAGTTATCATACAGATTTTTCTGATAATGCAAAAATTATTTTATATTATAAAGATATTCCTCTTTTTCGAGTAACCTTGATTGTATTGATGAGGGTAGAACGCAAATTGTTCCACCAGAATATTGGAACGATGCATATTATATCAGTGATACAATCCAATGCCTGATGTTTGAATTTGTTTTTGCACGTATTTGTGGTAATTACTCTTCAGAGGCTAAAGAAATGGTAAAACGTGTAATACCTATATATAAAACAGAAGAAGAGTATCAAGAATTTATGTGTTTTGCAAAATCTAATGGATTTAGTAGAGAAAGAATATTAGAGAAAAAATGACTGGGGAGGCATTAAAGCGATTGGAGAACACGGAAGTTCCACTATACAAATTTTATGATATTCCTCAAATGGCGGAAGAAACTGCAAAGCAATTAATGATGGATAAGAATATGGTTATTAATTTCGCAAGTCCGGATAACAAACAGATCAATGAGATAACAAAATATTTGAGGGTTGGTAAAATGCTTGTGGAGTGGCTTGAGGAATGGCGAGGTAGAAAAAGTAAAGTTTAAGAGTATTAAGATATTTCGGATGGGTAATTTGGGGGATGATTCTTCCCCCAAATCCTAAACCGGATTCCCCCAATTAAGGACAGAGAAGTGGAATAGTCATCAAAATGGGAGTTTTGATTCCCCCAAAAGTGGAATTTGGGGGAAAGCCGGAGAGAGGCAGGAACAGATTTTGGCAAAGACCTTGAAAAACAAAGGAAAATACGTAGCTTATGAGAGGAAAAGTCGCATTTCAGGCTCTGGGAAGTTGCAAAACAGATGGGAATGTAAGCGAAGTTTTTCCTAAAAATTGAAGAAATGTTTTTAAAGGCTCTGAAGGTCTTATAAACACTGTATTTTCTAGTGATTATAAGGGTTTCAGGGCTTTTTCCATGTATTTGCTTTACAATGTCAGAGGATTTATGATAGGATTGAACTATTAAAAATGCAAGAGGGTGAGACAGATGCTGATTTCTTTAAGGTCGGGAGATTATGATATTGTTGCCAGCGGCCAGGCATTTCTCTTTTCAAAAGATGAAGATTTTAGAATTGATATACAGGCGGATGATGGGTTCGCATTTTCACTCATACTGATTTTTTCCACAGACGAGTCTGGTAAACAGGATGTGCAGATGAAAACAAATGATAATATCATCACGCTGAAATGCATTAATTTCGAGAATACAGGTACGGGAATGAAAGAACCTGTTAAAGTGGCCACAATTGATGGGAGAGATTTGTACTTTACTTTCTGGGCTTATCTGGAAGGAATTGCATCACGAAATGTGAAATATACATTTTTCTGCAAAATTTGACGGAAAGGAATAAAAACATATGAACCAGCTGGTTGCCGATCCGAAATTTGATTTGGATTCTAATATTACTTCTTCAGATAAAGGCGGTAATAAGGTATATCAGATTATGCATAAGGAAAAAACTGTGGCGGAAATATCCAGCCGAGGGGAAGCGAAGGTTCTTGATGAACAGTTTATGCCGTACGATCTGTATTTGGAGCGGGAGGAAAATGGCCTTGATATTGATATAAGACTGAATAATTTGGATAATTTTTATCATTGGTGCGCTTCGCGCGTTTTGTCTTTGGACAGAAAATATGCGAAAGCAATATTAAACAGTATAGGAGCCGCACAAGCTGTGACTGACAGAGACCGTGCAGACATCTCCCTGTCCTATCACTGCGTTTCTCTCACAGATGTATTCTGGGTAAGAAGAAAAGGAGAAAATGCAACTTTTCAACAATTGAATCTGTATGATAATACGCTGAATGAAGCGGTGGTGGAAATTTCTTTGAAGGGGCGTCAAATGACAGTGACTAACCGTGAACTTGCCCCGGATCTGTCGACGAAAGGATGTTTTCCGAAAGCCTGGATCAGAGATGAAGGCGGGTTTCGGCTGTTGAAGGACGGTGAGGAGAATGCGGTCAGGAGAGAACTTCTTGCAAGCCAGATTTGTCAGTGCTTTGATGTACCGCAAGTCAGATATCAAAAGTATTATTTTGAAGGAGAACTGGTTTCGGAAAGCAGTCTGGTCACCTCAAAAAGGTATTCGATGATTTCCAAGATGACCTTTGATGTCTATGCGTCTAATCATGAGCTGAATACAATTGAAGTATGTAAGACGCTTGATCCGGACACATATTATGGTATGAATATACTGGATTATCTTACGGGAAATACAGACCGTCATCCGGAAAACTGGGGATTTCTCATTGATAATGATACGAACAGATATATATCGCTGTATCCGGTTATGGACTTTAATCAGTGCTTTTTGTCGTATGATAATCTTGACGGCGCAAATTGTCAGACTGTCCTGCCAGAGAGAATGACGCAGAGAGAAGCGGCGGTTGAAGCGGTCAGGCAGATTGGGCTAAGGCAAGTAAGACAGGTAGATATGAGCGTGTTTGGCAATATGAAAAAAGAGGCGGAGATGTTCTGCAAAAGACTCGCGGAACTAAGGCGCTATAGTAGTCTGTGAAAAGTAAAATCAACAAAAGGGAGGACAAAAGGATGGATATGATACAGGGAATCAAAGAAAGAAGAAGCATTCGCAGGTTTAAGGATATGCCGGTGCCAAGGGAGACACTGGAGGAAATCGTAGAGGCGGCTTCCTATGCGCCTTCCTGGAAGAACAGTCAGACCGTGCGGTATTATATTGCTGACAGAAAAGAACTGCTGGATCAGATTGCGACGGAGGAGTGTCTGATGGGGTTCCGTCATAATTTGAACATTATTGCAGGATCTCCCGCTCTTGTGGTGCTTGCCAGTGTGGCGGGACGTTCCGGTTATGAACGGGACGGGAGCAGTTCCACAGCAAAAGGTTCTCACTGGGAAAGCTTTGACGCAGGGGCGGCTGCCATGGCGTTTTGCCTGGCGGCCCACGAGAAGGGGCTTGGCACGGTGATCATGGGTATTTTCGATGAAGACAAAGTAAGGCAGGTGATTCGCCTTCCCGAAGATCAGCGGATTTCTGCGCTGATTTCCATCGGATATCCCGATGAGGAGCCGAAAGTACCGCCCAGAAAGGCGCCAAAGGAACTGATATCCTTTCTCTGATATGCAGTATGATACAGCCCGGAGCAGTTTTCGCTCCGGGTTTTTCTGTTTCGGAATAGAGAAAGTCGTATTGAACATTCTGTCTACAAACACTTTTCTCAGGTGCGGGGATTTGACAATTCTGTCTATTCTTTTATTGCATATTGATTTTAAATGCATGGTTATACTATAATCATTACATAGAGTGTGTATCAACTTACACACAGATGCGGGTTCTCGGGAGACGCGGATTGGGCATTGTGCCTAATTGAGCACTGTGTTTCAGCGGGGTCCGTCATAAACACTATGTCCACAGGGACAGGAAAAGGAGGAAGTTAAGTATGAGTGAAAAAAACAAGAAAAAAGGACTCAGTAAGGCACTGAAAATCTTTTACGGTGTCGGTGACTGCGGTTTTACCCTGATGTCCAACATTGAAAGTTACTATTTCAATTTCTTTCTGACGAACCTTGCTCAGTTCAGTCTGCCGATGGTAACTTTGATCACCACAGTGGCAAGTACTGTAGACGCAGTGCTTTCCTGGATGTACGGTGCTATCCTGAACAGTATCAAACCGATGAAGTGGGGGCGTTATCGTTCCTGGCTGGTTGTGATCCCATGGCTGGTACCGTTTTTGTATGCCTTCCAGTTTGTAAAAATCGGGGACGGATGGCTGTCGGCGATTATCATCATTATCGCGGCCATCTCCAGCCATGTAGCATGGAACTTTGCATATGTTGCTAACGTATCCATGATCTCCGTTGCAGGAAACACACCGGAGGAACGTTCCCAGCTGTCTGCTACCAGAGCGGCATGGGCAAACTTCTCCAAGGTTATCTTTTCTTATGTAGGCCCCGGTCTGGCGGCTGTTATGGCAGGCTTTATCGGCGAGATCAACCAGTATGGTGCGGCAGCGTTTGTACTTGGTGTGATCATGGCCGTACTTTACTACGCGCACTTCCGTATGTTCGACGGATATGAAGAAGTGCAGGTTGCAGAAAAATCAGCAGGAAAAGCGGCTCCCAAGGATAAGACCAGCGGAATGGACCTGATCCGCGCCCTGGCTCAGAACCCGCCGCTGATCGCTCTTTTGATCGCTGACCTGGCAAAATTCATGTTCAACTTCGTTTTGATGGGCGTTGCCACCTATTACTTTACTTATATTGCCAACAGCGCGGCACTGCTGTCCACTTACATGCTGGTAACCAATATCTTCTGTGTAATCGGCGCTTACTTAAGTAAGACTCTGAGCAACCGTTTTACCACCAGAACCACCACCATCGGCGTTATGGCTATCCAGGCTGTTCTGCTGATCGTATCCTATCTCTTCTATAATAACGTAACCATCGTTATCGTGCTGATGAGTATTGCTATGTTCGGATACGGCATTACATATGCATGTACACCGGCTCTTTACGGCGACACCATCGTATACAGTGAGTGGAAGACTGGAAAGAATGCAGCCGGCTGGATCAGCGGATTGCAGAACGTACCGCTGAAGGTGTCCATTATGACCCGCGGCGTTATCATTTCCGCATGTCTGGCAATGGGACAGTTCAGCGCGGATATCGATCCGGCAGCAGCTTCCGAGCAGCTGAAAAACGCCATCAGTATCGGTTTTATGGTGATTCCGGCGATCGCTCTGATCGTTGCTGTTCTGGCATTGATCTTTGGTTTCAGACTGACCAAGGATAAAGTAAACCAGTACGCGGCGGAAATCGCATCCCGTTCATAAGAAGCGAAAGAAACAGTTGGAAAACGGAATGGATGAAAGCATCAGATTTTTATTGAATCTGCAGATGATTGCAGATGAGCTTATGATAAAAATACCGGATGTACAGCTTTACGCCGGAGAGGACAAAAGAATCCTGGAGGGTATCTGCTTTTACCAGCCCGGTATGGAGATGGTTCCGCAGTATGCTTATATTGCGAGAGCAGAGGAACTTAAGGAGATTGTTGTTCCGGAAGAGCACTGTTCTGTTATATTGCTGGGCGAGGTTCCAAAGGCCTGGGATAATGGTTTCCATACGATTATTCAAATCCCGGGCAGCCAGGATCTGCTTGAGGTCATGAATCTGTGTCTGGCGGCTTACCGCAGACACAGATTATGGGCCGAAAAGCTGCAGAATATCGTGATGCGGGAGGGGACCGTAGATGAGCTGTGCAGGGCCAGCTATGTTTATTTTCAGAATCCCCTGTTTGTCCATGATGCGCAGCTGCGGATCATATCCTGTCCTGTCTGGCGGGAAGGGATGATCCCCTGGGAAAAGGATGAGATCACCGGGCTTTTGATCACCCCGCTGGAAGAACTCAATGAGCTGAAAACAGACAGTGAATACCTGAGCACCCTGACTACAAAGGATGCTCAGATCTTTTCTGCGGAGCTGCGCGGCTACCGGGATATCTACGTCAATATCTGGGGTGATTTCGGGAATTATGAGGCGCGTCTGGTGATCTGCGAGATCGAAAATCCTTTGAAGCCCGGACAGTTTGCCGCGGCGGAATATCTGGCGGATCTGGTTCGACTTACCCTTTCCCGCAGAGGCCATCTGGACAATACGTATAAGCGCACCTTGTACCGGATGCTGACGGAGATGATTCAGGGCAAAACCTTTTCCAATTCCGAGATCGAAAAGCGGATTGCCCAGAGCAAATGGCGGATGGACGACAGCTATATCTGCATCCGGATGGATGCGGAGGAGCAGGAGGGAAGTCCCGGTTCTTCCGTCAGCGTATGCAATTACGTGGAAGCCCAGGTCGACGGCAGCAAAGCTTTTTATCATGAAAATAAAATCTGCATCATCATCAATTTGTCAATTAACGATCATTATACTTCTGATATAGCAAGCATTCTCAGAGATGGTCTGTTCAAGGCCGGATTCAGCAATGTTTTTCACGATTTTACCCGCCTGAAACATTATTACCGTCAGGCTTCCACAGCGTTGGAATACTGCCGGAGACGGAATGATACCAGATGGTATTACAGTTTTGACGATATTGCCATGGACTATATCGCAGATCTGTGCTGTACCGAGTTTGAGGCGGAGGATCTGTGTGCCTGTAAGCTGAGAAAGCTGCAGGAGTATGACGGACAGAATCATACGGAGCTGTTCAAAACGCTCTGTACATATGTGATGAATGAACGGAATACCGTTGCTACGTCCTCTCAGCTTTATGTGGGGCGCAGTACGTTATACTACCGTTTGAGAAAGATTAAAGAGATTACGGGACTGGACGCGGAAAGCGTGGCGGAACCCGTACAAAATCTATATCTGAAACTTTCCATTTTTATCATGGAAAGGCAAAAAAGCAAGAAAGGAGAGTGATTTTTTTTGCTTACACCAAAGCAGAATTTACTGGAAACCCTGAAAAAAGACGGCAAACCGGAGTGCCTTTGCAATTCCTTTACCATGTTCCGGGGGATCCCGGGAGATCCCTGTTTCAAACTGATCCGCGGAAACCGTGTCAGAGGAACCACATCCTATGACCAGTGGGGAACTTTGATTCTGTTTCCGGAGGATGCCCCGGCGGCGATTCCTCATGTAACACCGGAGAATCAGGTGATCAAAGATATCACAGAGTGGAAAAAATATGTGAAAGTGCCGGATTTGATCGGCAAATGCTCCGAGGGCTGGGAAGATGCTCTGGAGGCAAAAAGCAAAATCGATCAGGATAAATACCTGACGATGGTAGTTATGGGAACGGGTATCTTCGAGCAGCTGCATATGCTGATGACTTTTGAAGATACGCTGATGAATTTCCTGCTGGAGCCGGAAGCCATGCACGAACTGATCGATGTGATATGCGAATACCGTCTTACCTATATGAAACTGGTGGTGGAACACCTTCATCCGGACTGTATCGTATCCCATGACGACTGGGGAGCAAAAGACAGTCTGTTCATGTCTGCGGAGACCTGGAGAGAATTCTTCAAAGAGCCTTACCGGAAACTGTATGACTATCTGCATTCCCAGGGCGTGATCGTAATGCACCACGGGGATTCCTACATGGAGCCCATCGTGGAAGATATGGCGGAGATTGGCGTGGATATCTGGCAGGGTGTCCTGGTGACCAACAACATTCCGGCGATTTCCGAAAAAGTAGGCGACCGGATGCTGCTGATGGGCGGTATCGACTCCGTGATCGACCGTGAAGACGCGACAGAAGAGGAAATCCGTAAGGAAGTGAGAAGAGCCTGCAACGAGTACGGCGAGTTGAAGGGTTACTGGCCCGGCATTACCTACGGCGGTCCTGGTACGATCTATCCCCATGTGGAAGAGATCGTAATCGATGAAATCAACAAATATAATATGGAGCGCTTTGGCGTAGCGATTTCATAAAAGGAGGTATGACTATGACGGCAAAAGAAATTTTCCTGGAGACTATAAAAAAAGACGGCAAACCGGAACGGCTTTTGAAACAGTTTGAAGGCCTTACGTTTTATCCGCCGAACCCGGCAAGCACCTATATCAGAGGAAACCGCCACCGCGGTATGGATCCGCTGATGGACCGTTTCGGCACCATGATTCTCTGGCCGGAAGATCAGCTGGCAGCCATGCCTCATGTGACGGAGGAGAATAAGGTAATCAGCGATATCTGCGAGTGGAAGGAACAGCTGAAAATGCCGGATCTGATGGCAAACTGCTCCGACCCGGAACTGTGGAAGCCTTTCAAGGAAAAAGCAGACGAGATCAAGGCCAGCGGAAATCTGTTTATGGCTTTCATGCCCACCGGTGTGTTCGAACGTCTTCACTTCCTGATGGGATTCGAAGATATGCTGGCAAACTTCCTGCTGGAGCCGGAAGCCATGATGGAACTGTGCGAAGCTATCGGTGAATATCGCTTCCAGTATATGAAACTGATCGTGGATAATCTGCAGCCGGATGTGATGCTCTCCCACGATGACTGGGGATCCAAGCAGCAGCTGTTTGTCAGCCCGGATACCTGGAGAGAATTTATCAAACCGCAGTATGCGAAAACATACGGCTACATGAAGGAGAAAGGTGTGATCGTAATGCACCATGCAGACTCCTTCATGGAACCCATCGTGGAAGATATGGTGGAACTGGGCGTGGATATCTGGCAGGGTGTTCTGCCTCAGAATGATATTCCCAAACTCCAGAAACAGCTGGATGGACGGATGACGCTGATGGGCGGTATCGATGCCGCCATCGTAGATCAGGCTGATTCCACAGAGGAAGTGATCCGTGCCGAAGTGCGCAGAGCCTGCGAAGAATACGCGCCGGGCGGACATTTTATCCCCTGTATCACTTATGGCGGACCGGGTTGTCTGTATCCCCATGTGGATCCATTCATCGATGATGAGATCGATCGTTACAATCAGGGAAAATAAAAACATAAAATGCACAGAAAATGGACAGTGTACTGGTATGTTACCGGTACACTGTTTTTTTTGGTGGATATTCTCTTCCCGTTCTATTATGGTGAAAGAAAAAAGGAGTGCAATGATTATGAACAAAACAGAAATCTATGAAATGGCGATGCAGGAGATGATAGAGGAAAATCTCAGACTGCGAAGGAAATCGTGTACAGAGCAGGAGAAAAAGCAATATGAAAATGTCAGCGCCCTGGCGGAGCAGGTTCAGGATATTCTGAAAAAGCTGGAGCCAAAAGACGGCCGCGTCATCGACGCATATGTGGAGCAGATTCATGCGATCGCCCAGAAAGAGTGTGAGTATCTGTATGCACAGGGAGTGCGGGATGGAATAGAACTGCTGAAAAAACTGAACATTTTCTAAAAAGCGTAAGGTCCGCGGCGGCGGACCTTTTCTTTTTGCCGGTTGCGGTCACAGGAATTTCAGGGTATACTGTATGGGAAACCGACTGACCGGACAAAAAGCCGGAAACAGTCTTGATAAGGAGCGATAATGAAAAAAATAGTAATTCTGGATGGATATACGATTAATCCGGGCGATCTGTCCTGGGAAATGTTTCGTACGCTTGGAGAATGCAGATTTTACGACCGGACGCCCCAGGAACTGGTGGCGGAACGATGCCGGGATGCCGATATTGTATTGACCAGCAAGGCCGTTTTTTCAAAAGAAGTGATCTTAAAACTGCCGCGGCTTGCGTACATCGGCGTGCTGGCGACCGGATACAATGTAATCGATCTTGCGGCCGCCGGCGAACGGGGGATCGTAGTGACCAATATACCGGCCTACAGCACAGAGGCGGTGGCACAGATGGTCTTTTCTTTGCTGCTGGATTTTTGCAGCCATGCAAGAGAGCACAGCGAAGGAGTAAAAAGGGGAAAATGGTCAGAATGTCCGGACTTTTGTTACTGGGATTTTCCCATCATCGAGCTGGCAGGAAAAACCATGGGCATCGTTGGATTTGGCAGTATCGGGCAGCAGACGGCAAAGATTGCCTCTGCGATGGGAATGAAAGTAATCGTCTGGAGCCGGACTCGAAAAGAAGCGGAGATGGGATTTCCTTTCGTGTGGGCGGATTCCCTGCAGGAACTTCTCGGACAGTCGGATGTGGTCAGTCTTCACTGCCCGCTTTTCCCACAGACTCATCATATGATCAACAAAGAGACGCTGTCTTTCATGAAGCCGGATGGGATCCTGATCAATACAGCCAGGGGAGCGCTGGTGGACGAGAAGGCCCTGGCGGATGCGCTGAGAGAAAAAAGGATCGCCGGCGCCGCTTTGGATGTATTGGAACAGGAGCCGCCAAAGAAGGATAATCCGCTGTTCTTATTGGAAAACTGCTTGATTACGCCCCATATTGCATGGGCTGCAAGGGAGGCCAGAACCAGACTGATCGATCTGGCATACCGGAACCTGAAAGGATATCTGGAGGGCAGTCCGATCAATGTGGTCGGCCGGGATTCAGAAAAGAAGGAGAGATAATTATGGGATTTCGTATGTATGTACCTACTAAAATTGTATTTGGAGAAGGAAAGCTAAATACCCTTTCCAGACAGAGACTGCCGGGCAAAAAAGCGCTGCTGGTGATCTCTTCCGGAAAATCTGTCAGGGAAAACGGAGCGCTGGCCAGGACGCAGGAACAGCTGAAGGAGGCGGGGATCGACTGGGTGCTGTTTGATCAGATTATGGCCAATCCGCTGAAAAGCGCGGTGATGGCCGGCGCAGCCTGCGCCAGAGAAAACGGCTGTGATCTGGTGGTGGCGCTGGGAGGCGGCAGCGTGATGGACGCGGCAAAAGCCATCGCGGCCATGGCAGTCAACGACGGAGATCTCTGGGACTATGTGGTCGGGGGAACGGGAAAGGGACAGCGGCTGACCAAAAAGCCGCTGCCCATCGTAGCGATCACCACCACGGCCGGCACCGGCAGCGAAGTGGATGCTTTTGGCGTGATCACCAACGATGAAACCAATGAGAAGATCGGATTTGGAGGCCAGGCCTCCCTGTTTCCGGCTGTGGCGGTGGTAGATCCCCAGCTTATGGCTTCCGTGCCGCCGCTGTTTACGGCTTATCAGGGATTTGACGCACTGTTTCACAGCGTGGAGGGTTATATCGCTTCCACGGCCAATCTGATGAGCGATATGTACGCGCTGACGGCCATAGAAAACGTAGGAAAATATCTGCCCCGCGCCGTCCGGGACGGCGGTGATAAAGAGGCGCGGGAGGGTCTGGCTTTTGCCAATACACTTTCCGGTGTGGTGATGACCATCAGCGCCTGCACCAGCGAGCATGCGATGGAACACGCCATGAGCGCCTACCATCAGGATCTGCCCCATGGAGCCGGTTTGATCATGATATCCAGGGCCTATCACAGCCACTTTATCGAAAAGCAGGCATGTGATCAGCGTTATGTGAGGATGGCGCAGGCGCTTGGCATGCCGGAGGCGAAAGAGCCGTCTGATTTTATCCGGGCGCTGGAAAAACTCCAGGAGGACTGCGGCGTAGCCGGCCTTAAGATGGCTGATTTTGGAATCGGCAGGGAAGAGTTCGCTTTGCTGGCGCGCAATGCCCGCGATACCATGGGGGGACTGTTTCGCTGTGACCGCATTCCTCTTTCCGAGGAAGAATGTATTGCCATTTTTGAAAAGTCATACTAAAAAGATATGGGACGACAGGAGGAAATATGGTTAGCATCATTGATGAAGAAGTAAAATCCATTACCCGGGAAATCCTGGAGGATTACACCCGGGGAAGGGATATTGATAAAATGGACGATCTGTTTGATCAGCTGGATAAAGATATGATCATCCAGATCATCCAGAAGCTGCTGAAGATTATCTATCCGGGATATTACCGGGATAAAACTTACAAAATCTATGACGTCAACAATTATCTGTCTTTGCTTATTGAGGACGCCATGTATAATCTGAACAAGCAGATTGCCTTTGTGCTGAAGTACGAAAACCACAGGGAAGGGAAAAAAGAGGAAGGGACAGAAACCAGAGCCAGAGAAAAGACGGTGGCCTTTTTTCAGAAAATCCCGCAGATCAGAGCGTTTCTGGAAACCGATCTGCAGGCGGCCTTTGACGGCGACCCTGCCGCCTACAGCAAGGACGAGGTCATATTTGCCTATCCTGGTATGCTGGCCATCACCGTATACCGCCTTGCCCATGAGCTTTATCTGATGAATGTGCCGCTGATTCCGCGTATTATGACAGAGTATGCCCATGACCGCACAGGAATCGATATCCATCCCGGCGCGTCCATCGGCAAATATTTCTTTATCGATCATGGCACGGGCATCGTGATCGGGGAGACGACGGTGATCGGCGACAATGTAAAGATCTATCAGGGCGTGACGCTGGGAGCGCTCTCCACCAGAGGCGGGCAGAAGCTGCGCAATGTGCGCCGTCATCCCACCATCGGCGATAATGTGACCATTTATTCCGGTACGTCGATCCTGGGCGGAGAGACGAAGATCGGAAAAGATGTGGTGATCGGAAGCAACGCCTTTATCACCAAATCCATTCCCGAGGGCACCAAGGTGACCATCAAAGGACAGGAACTGATCTATAAATATGGGAATACCGAGATGATGCAGGCGATGGAACTGGAATAGGAGATCGGGAAAGAGAGCAGAAGGGAAGGGTGTAATATGAACAGGACGGGACTGGTTCTGGAAGGCGGCGCCATGCGCGGTATCTATACGGCGGGAGTGCTGGATGTGTTTCTGGAGGAAGGGATTCATTTTGACGGTGTAATCGGCGTGTCTGCGGGAGCAATCCACGGGATTTCTTATGTGGCGAAGCAGAAAGGAAGAAGTATCCGCTATTATAAAAAGTACTGCAAAGACCGGCGGTTTATGAGTTTTTGGAGCCTTTTGACCACGGGAAGCATTGTGGGAGAAAAATTCTGCTATCACGATCTTCCGGAGAAGCTGGATCCCTTTGATTATGAGGCGTTCGACCATTCTGACACAGAATTTTATGCGGTTTGTACCAACCTGGAGACGGGGCGGGCGGAGTATCTGAAAATTACCAATGCCAGAGAGCAGATGGATCTTCTCAAAGCGTCGGCTTCCATGCCCTACGTTTCGAAAATTGTGGACTGGGAAGGGAAAAAACTGCTGGACGGCGGCTGTGCAGACAGTATCCCCGTGCGGGCTTTTCAGTCGATGGGATTTGATAAAAACGTGGTGGTGCTGACAAGAGAGGACGGGTATGTGAAACTTCCGGAAAATGCCGGGATGGCCCGGACCGTTTACCGGAAATATCCTTTGTTTGCCAGGACGATCGCCGGACGGTATGAGAATTATAACAGAACGGTTCGCGATATCAAAGGGATGGAAGAAAAAGGAGAGATTTTCGTGATCCGTCCCAGTGTACGGCTGACGATTCCCAGGATGAGCCATGACAGGGAAGAACTGCAGAAGGTATATGACATCGGAAGAAGGGATGCAAAAAAACGACTGACAGAAATGAAAAACTGGCTGGAAGGATAAAAAACGGCCCCTGACAGGAAAGGCCTTCTTTCCTTTCCTGCCGGGGGCTTTTCAGGTCATATTGGCAAAGCGCTCTACGGCTTTGGTGAAATTCTGAATGGTTTTATCTGCGTCACCGTGTTCGATTCCATCGCGGACACAATGCTGGATGTGTCCCTCCAGAATAACCTGTCCGGCTTTGTGCAAGGCGGATTTGGCGGCGTTGATCTGGGAAAGGATATCCTCACAGGGAATGTCTTCATCTATCATGCGGTCGATGGCCTGAACCTGGCCGATGATTTTTTTTAATCGTCTGTGCAGATTCTCTGCGTCCATACATTGTCTCAATCTCGATCCCTCCAATGCGTATGGTTTTTTCTAATCATATCCGGAAGTTTGTCATTTGTCAATAAACAGTGTATACTTAGTTACAAGATCTTGGAGGAAAGCCTATGAAAATCATTACGGATTCTGCCGCCGATATCACGGCGCAGCAGGCGGAAAATATGAAAATAGAGATTGTTCCCATCCGCATTCAGTTTGGGACAAGGGAGTGTCCCATGGATACGGAGGAAGATTTTGATGATTTCTTTCGGCAGCTGCAGCAAAGCCGGGAACTGCCGAAAACCAGCCAGCCTTCTCCCCAGGAATATCTGTGCCTTTTTTCGGAGGCGCAGCAGGCAGATGAGGAAGTACTGGTCATCACTCTATCCAGCGGCTTAAGCGGCACCATCAATGCGGCGCAGCTGGCCAGATCCATCAGCGGATATGAAAAAATATGGATTCTTGATTCCGAGCAGGCGATTACCACCCAGCGTTATCTGGTGGAGCGTGCGGCGGCTCTGCGGGATGAAGGGCAGGACGCGGCGCAGATTGCAGAATATCTTTCCGATTTGCGGAGGAAGATGACGGTCTGCGGGATGCTGGATACGCTGACCTATCTGAAAATGGGAGGCAGGATTCCGGCGGCCCTGGCTTTTTTAGGCAATACGCTGCATATCAAACCGGTGATCGAACTAAGAGATAAGAAGCTGGTTATGCTGGGAAAGGCCAGAGGGCGCAAAAGCGCCATCCAGTGTCTCTGGAAGGAGTTTGAAGAAAAAAAGCCGGATGACAGCCACCCGGTCTATTTCGGGTACACTCTGGATCGGGAATTCGGACAGGAGTTTATGGAGATGACAAGAAAGAGGTACGGATTGAAAAACTGCCGTTTGGTTCCGGTGGGCGGTGTGATCGGTACTCACGTGGGCCCCTCCTGTATCGCCATCAGTTTTGTTCATAAATAGCATAAGCATGAGAAAAAACATATGATTTTGTGGAAAACATTAATGTTGAAAATGCGATAAAAATCCCGAAAATTTTGCGGATACCTACAAATATTCACGTTTTTCGATGGTTCCGCCCCTTAAGTTGTCGAACGAAAGTTTCCAAAAAATGGGAAATCCGCTTGATTTGAAATATTAACCTTTCTATAATTGTATCAAGGCAGAAAAACATACAGCTGCCAGGGGCGCCCTGTTAAAAAACATCATGCAGGAGGAGTAGTATGGAAAAGTTGAATATTGCAATCGCAGATGATAACGAGCGGATTGTAAATCTGCTTGGCTCCATTATCCGTGAGGATGAGGATCTGGAGCTGGTCGGGCAGGCAGATAACGGAAAAGACATATACAATATCATAAAGGAAAAGGAGCCGGATGTGGTGCTGCTGGATATTATCATGCCGAAGGTGGACGGCCTTACGGTGATGGAAAAGGTAAACCAGGACCAGACGATGAAAAAACATCCGGCCTTTATTGTGGTGTCTGCAGTGAGCCAGGAGCGGATTACAGAAGACGCCTTTAATCTGGGCGCATATTACTATATTCTGAAACCCTTTGATAACGATATGATTATCAATCGGATCAAACACATCAGGCATCAGGCGGGAAACAGAGACCGGGGAAGAGATGCCAGAAAAATAAACGGCCACGATAAGAAAAACGATTATCTTGAGAAAAATCTGGAAATGGACGTGACGAATATCATTCACGAGATCGGGGTGCCCGCGCATATAAAAGGATATCAGTATCTGCGGGACGCCATCATCATGTCGGTACAGGATATGGAAATGCTCAATTCCATCACTAAAATTCTGTACCCTACGATTGCAAAGAAACATCAGACGACTCCCAGCCGCGTGGAACGCGCCATACGCCATGCCATCGAGGTGGCCTGGAGCAGAGGAAAGATGGATACTATAGACGAACTGTTTGGATATACGGTCAGCACCGGAAAAGGAAAACCGACGAATTCGGAGTTCATTGCGCTAATTGCCGATAAAATTCGTCTTGAATATAAAAATATTTAGTCAAAACAGCAATATAAGGCTTTCCTAAAGTATTAAAATACGGTATAATATCTAATTATAGGTGTTAAAGGTTAGGGAGGTTCTCACATGAAAAATGTATTGTTTGTAGCATCGGAGGCGGTTCCTTTTATTAAAACGGGCGGCTTGGCGGATGTGGTTGGTTCTTTGCCGAAATGCTTTCCGAAAGAGTATTTTGATGTCAGAGTCATTATTCCGAAATATGCCTGTATGAAGCAGGAATTCAAAGACAGCCTGCAGTTTGTTACGAGCTTTTATATGGATCTGAACTGGAGACAGCAGTATGTCGGAATTCTGGAAACGGAATATGAAGGTATCAAGTTTTATTTTATAGACAATGAAGAGCATTTCAGCGGAGACCGGCCGTACAGCGGGATGCCCTGGGACCTGGAGAAATTTGCATTTTTCTCCAAGGCTGCGCTTTCCATGCTTCCGGTAATCGGCTTTAGGCCAGATATTATTCACTGCCACGACTGGCAGACGGGTCTGGTGCCCGTCTATCTGAAAGAAAGATTTCAGGGCAATGAATTTTACTGGGGTATAAAATCTGTGATGACCATACATAATCTGAAATTCCAGGGTGTATGGGACATTCAGACGATAAAAAATATTACCGGCCTGTCAGATTACTATTTTACGCCGGATAAACTGGAGTCCAACCGGGACGCCAATTATCTGAAGGGCGGTATTGTTTATGCGGACGCCATTACGACAGTGAGCAATACGTATGCGGAAGAGATAAAGACTCCATTTTACGGGGAGGGCCTGGACGGGCTGATGCGGGCAAGAAGCAATAGTCTGCGCGGTATTGTCAACGGTATTGACTACGAGGAATATAATCCCGAGACGGATCCTAACATTTTCAAACGGTATAATGCCAAGAATTTCCGGAAGGAAAAAGTCAAGAATAAAACGGCGCTGCAGGAGGAACTGGGATTGGAAGTAAATCCCAAGGCTATGATGATCGGCATGTGTACCAGACTGACGGATCAAAAAGGACTTGATCTGGTATCCTATGTCATGGATGAACTGTGTCAGGACGCGGTGCAGATCGTGGTTCTCGGCACAGGCGATGCACAGTACGAAAACATGTTCCGCCATTTTGCGTGGAAATACGGGAACAAGGTATCGGCGAATATTTACTATTCGGAAGAACTGTCACATAAAATCTATGCCTCCAGCGACGCTTTCCTGATGCCTTCGCTGTTTGAGCCCTGCGGGCTGAGCCAGCTGATGAGTCTTAGATATGGTACGGTCCCCATTGTCAGAGAGACGGGAGGACTGAAAGATACGGTTATGCCTTACAATGAATATGAAAGCACGGGAACCGGTTTCAGTTTTATGAATTATAACGCCTACGAGATGCTGGGAACGATCCGGTATGCCGAGCGCATCTACTATGACAAAAAAAGAGAGTGGAATAAGATTATTGACAGAGCTATGGCATCTGATTTCTCCTGGGATCATTCAGCAAAACAGTATGAGGAAATGTATAACTGGCTGGCCGGATAAGTCATCGACAAAACGCAGTTTCCATTGTATTGGGAACTGCGTTTTCATGTGGTGCAAAAGCCTTAGCCGGCAGGAAGGATCTGCTTTACAGTGAAAGAAAAATCAGGTATACTTTTTTTGTCAGATCCATGCTGTCCGGGTCCGGACGGTATCTCCGCACAAAAACTGATTGACAAAGAAGTGAAAGTATACTACTATGGAAAAAGACACGAACATAAGTTCGCGAAGAGGAGAAGATTATGGTAAACGAAGAAAAACAAAAAGCATTGGATGCAGCGATCGTACAGATAGAGAAAAATTTCGGAAAAGGAGCGGTGATGAAGCTGGGGGATTCCAGCGCCAATATGAATGTGGAAACGATCCCCACCGGTTCGCTCAGTTTGGATGTGGCCCTGGGGCTGGGCGGCGTTCCCAGAGGCAGGGTGATTGAAATCTACGGACCGGAATCCAGCGGAAAAACCACGGTGGCGCTTCACATGGTTGCCGAGGTGCAAAAGAGGGGAGGCATTGCCGGTTTTATCGATGCGGAGCATGCGCTGGATCCGGTATATGCAAAAAATATCGGCGTTGATATTGATAATTTATATATTTCCCAACCGGATAACGGGGAACAGGCGCTGGAGATAACGGAAACTATGGTGCGTTCCGGAGCGGTGGATATCGTCATCGTGGACTCTGTGGCGGCGCTGGTGCCCAAAGCGGAAATCGACGGAGAGATGGGAGACAGCCATGTGGGTCTCCAGGCCAGACTGATGTCCCAGGCATTGCGGAAACTGACCGGTGTAATCGGAAAATCCGGCTGCGTGGTGATCTTTATTAATCAGCTGCGCGAAAAAGTCGGGGTGCTGTACGGAAGCCCGGAGGTCACCACGGGAGGAAGAGCGCTGAAGTTTTACGCTTCCATCCGTATGGATGTGCGCCGGATCGAGGCGATCAAGCAAAATGGCGAGGTGGTGGGAAACCGTACCCGCATCAAGGTGGTAAAAAACAAGATCGCGCCGCCCTTTAAAGAAGCAGAGTTTGATATTATGTTCGGCAAGGGAATTTCCAGAGAGGGAGATATCCTGGAACTGGCGTCCAGCTGCGGCATCGTACAGAAAAGCGGAGCCTGGTTTGCTTACAATAGCGATAAGATTGGTCAGGGCCGTGAGAACGCCAAGCTGTACCTGCGGGAGCATCCCCAGGTGATGGAGGAGATCGAGCAGAAAGTGCGGCAGCTTTTTCATCTGGAAGGAGCCGGTCAGGAGACGCCGGAAACAAAACCAGAGACAGCAAAGCAGGATGAGTCATGACGGTGACGGAGATCTGTCCTGTGACAGCGAAAAAATGTCGGGTTATTCTGGAGGATGGAACAGAGTTTGTTCTGTATAAAAGCGAACTGTCCCGTTACGGGATCTGTCAGGGGGAAGCGCTCGTACCGGAGAATCTTCAAAAGATTCTGGAGGAGGTGCTTCCCCTTCGTGCCAGAAAATATGCCATGAATCTGCTGCTGAAGAAAGACCGCACGGAAAAGGAATTGACGGAAAAACTGAGAAGGGCGGGTTATCCCGCCCAGGCGGCGCAAAACGCCGTCGACTATGTGAAGTCCTTCGGCTACATCGACGACGAAAGATACGCCGCGCATTTTCTGGAAATGGGAAGCGGGAAGGAAAGTCTGAAAAGCCTGTCCTGGAAACTGGCCGGCAAGGGAGTTTCACAGGAGATTATTGAGAAAGTGAAAGAGACTTTCCAGGAGAGTATTGATTCGGAAGAGGTGATACGAAATCTGGTGGAAAGACGGTTGGGAGGAAGGAAGCTGACAGATGAAAAGTCACTGCGCAATATGGCGGCCTATCTGGGCAGAAGAGGCTTTTCGGGAGAAGAAATCTGGCATGTTCTGAAAAAATACCGTCAGGAAGAGTAAAAAAGACAGAGAAAACAAGGGAGAAAACCCTTAAGAAAATCAGGAGCCTGTACTTGACATAATAAACAAAATCAGATAAAATTGTAGTGTTGTATTTGTACAATGAAAACTAAATAAGGAGGTGCTCCTGTAGTGACAACTATCATTGGAATTATTGTTGCTATAGTAATCACGCTGCTTATTGCGGTTCCTATTACTTGCAAGGCTGCAGTGGCCAACAAGGTAAAGCAGGATGCGGAAAAAGTTGGCACAGCCGAAGAAAAAGCAAGAAGCATAATAGATGAGGCATTAAAAACGGCTGAGACAAAGAAACGGGAAGCCCTTTTGGAGGCGAAAGAAGAATCTCTCAGAACGAAAAACGAACTGGAGAAGGAGACCAAAGAAAGAAGAGCCGAACTGCAAAAATATGAAAAGCGCGTTCTGTCAAAGGAAGAAGCGATTGACAGAAAAGCGGAAGCAATCGAACGGCGTGAGACGGAATACACAAACAAAGAAGCAGAGCTGAGAAAGAAAGAAAAAAAGGTTGATGAGCTGCATGCACAGGGAGTACAGGAACTGGAGCGTATCTCAGGGCTGACTTGCGAGCAGGCCAAGGATTATCTTCTGAAAGCAGTTGAAGATGAAGTGAAGATCGACACAGCGAAGCTTTACAAGGAGCTGGAGAGCAAGGCCAGAGAAGAGGCAGGCCGCAAGGCGAAGGAGTATGTGGTGACCGCCATACAGAAGTGTGCGGTGGATCACGTGGCGGAGACGACCATATCTGTCGTCCAGCTGCCCAACGATGAGATGAAAGGCCGGATCATCGGGCGGGAAGGCCGTAATATCCGCACGCTGGAAACGCTGACAGGCGTAGATCTGATTATCGATGACACACCGGAAGCGGTGGTTCTGTCAGGATTTGATCCTATCAGACGGGAAGTGGCGAGAATTGCGCTGGAAAAACTGATTGTGGACGGACGGATTCATCCGGCCAGGATCGAGGAAATGGTGGAGAAAGCAAAGAAAGAAGTGGAATCCACCATCCGGGAGGAAGGCGAGGCTGCCACGCTGGAAGTGGGTGTGCACGGGATTCATCCGGAACTGGTGCGTCTTCTGGGCAGGATGCGGTTCCGTTCCAGCTATGGACAGAACGCGCTGAAGCACTCCATCGAGGTGGCACAGCTGTCAGGTGTTCTGGCTGCAGAGGTCGGAGTGGATGTGCGTACGGCAAAACGCGCCGGATTGCTGCATGATATTGGAAAATCTATCGACCATGAAGTAGAAGGATCACATATTCAGATCGGTGTTGATCTGTGCAGGAAATATAAAGAATCTGCGGTGATTATCAATGCAGTGGAAGCCCATCACGGAGATGTGGAGCCGGAATCACTGATTGCCTGCATCGTTCAGGCTGCAGACGCTATTTCCGCAGCCAGACCGGGCGCCCGCAGAGAGACACTGGAAACATATACCAACAGGCTGAAACAGCTGGAAGATATCACCAATTCTTTCAAGGGAGTGGAAAAGTCTTATGCCATTCAGGCAGGTCGGGAGGTCCGTGTCATGGTAGTGCCGGATCACGTTACCGATTCCGATATGGTGCTTCTGGCCAGAGATATTTCAAAGCAGATCGAAGCGGAACTGGAATACCCTGGACAGATCAAAGTGAATGTAATCCGCGAGAGCCGTGTGGTCGATTACGCCAAGTAATTGTCCATGAAGGAGAAATAAAAAAGCGAAAAGCCGATCCGGTAAAAACCGGACGGCTTTTTTTACGCCGCGATTTGTCTGAAAATTCTTGCAGTAATATATAGTGAAGGCGATGCATAGGATAGATAAAAGCGGGGAGGATGGAAGATGAGATGGACAAAGATCAGACCGGAGGGCTCGATCCAGCTTTTTGCGACGCTTTATCTGGCAGCGTTTCTGGCCGGAGCGCTGGCGGCAAGCCAGCTCTGGAAAAAGGAGGATTTTCGTGAGTACCTGTCTCTGTATGCCATATTGGAACAGAACAAAAGCACATGGCAGGATATGAAAAAATATGTTTTGTTTTTGCTGCGTGAGAAAGGGGTTTTTGCAGCGGTCTGCATCATCGCCGGTCTGGCTGGCGCAGGTGAAATCATGGCGGTTCTGTCTGCACTGTGGCTGGGATTTTTGGGGGGCGTTTTGGCAACGGTTTTCCTGCTGCAGGCCGGGCTGGAGGGCTTTCTGTTTTGCATGGCCGGAATCCTTTCGCAGCTGTTATTTTACATACCGGCGGTGATTCTGTTTCTGCTGATCATGGGAAAACAAAGACGTATGATACCCGGCGGCGCCATGTCCCCGGTGGAAATCAGAAACGTGCTTTGTATCTGTCTGATTTTCCTGTCTGTCATGGTTCTTGGTATCCTGGTCGAAACTTATGTAAACTTAAATTTGCGAATGGATATTTTTTTGTAAAAAAAATTTTGTTTTGTTTTTACAAGATGTGGTGATGGGGAAAATAGAAGAACCGATATATAGTGGTTTGTCCAAAAGAGGGGGAAAATGGCGTAAAATAAAGGGAAAATAGCATTTGCTTTTCCGTGGGAAGATGATTATAATAGATTATATTTGAAGGGTGAGTTGCTTAAATAACAGAAGATAAGGATATTATTTTCCATGACGGATGCAATTTGTAAATTTATTCATTATTTACATAATGTAAAGAAGACTTCGAAAAATACGGAAGTATCATATGAAAGAGATCTGAAAAAGATGGAACAGTATTTGGCGACACTTCAGATTACGGATGTTGTTCAGGTAACAGAAACCCATTTGAATTCTTATATGCTGTATCTTGAACGTGAGAAATTTGCTCCCTCTACCGTTTCCCGAAATGTGGCGGCCATGAGGGCTTTTTTTCAGTATTTGCTGAAGGAGCAGGTGATCGATCATGATCCGACAGACCATCTGAAGCCGCCGAAGGTGGAGAAGAAAGTTCCGGAAATTCTTACGGTGGAGGAAGTGGATCTGCTTTTGAAACAGCCTTCCTCTGATACGCCAAAGGGACTGCGTGACAAAGCGATGCTGGAGATCCTTTATGCAACGGGAATCCGGGTCAGCGAGTTGGTACATCTGGAATTGTCTGATCTCAATCTGCGGATGGGCTATATCGTCTGCACGGAACACAGTAAGGAGCGGATGATTCCCTTTGGCAGCATGGCCCGGAAATCTTTGGAGGATTATCTGGATCGCGGCCGTCCGGCTTTAGTGGGGGCGGCTGACTGCGGGATGCTGTTTACCAACTGTTCCGGCAATCCCATGAGCCGTCAGGGGTTCTGGAAGATTTTAAAAGGATATGCCAGAGCAGCCAATATCATGACGGATATCACCCCCCATACGCTGCGCCATTCCTTTGCTACCCATCTGATTCAGAACGGCGCAGATTTAAAGAGCGTTCAGGAAATGCTGGGGCATGCGGATATCTCATCAACTCAGATGTATCTCCATATGAATATGAACAAAATAAGGGATGTCTATGTGAAAGCCCATCCCAGAAAGTAAGAAAGAGTTCCCCGAAAGGAACTCTTTCTTTATGGATTTAACACAGCTCGGCAATGGTATGGATCAGTTTTCGGGAATCCTCCCAGCCAAGGCAGGGATCCGTGATGGATTTTCCGTAAATATGGTTGGGACCGATTTTCTGGTTTCCTTCTTCGATATAACTTTCCACCATCACGCCTTTGATCAGGCGGGCGATATCCGCAGAATGGCGCCGGCTGTGAAGCACTTCCTTGACGATGCGGATCTGTTCCCGGAACTGTTTGTTGGAATTGGAGTGATTGGCGTCCACGATGGTGGCGGGGTTTTCCAGATTCCGTTCATTATATTTTTCCAGAAGCAGCTGCAGATCTTCATAATGGTAGTTGGGGATGGCGTTGCCGTGTTTGTTCACCGCGCCCCGTAAAATCGTATGCGTGAGGGGATTGCCGTGGGTATGGGCTTCCCAGTTGCGGTAAATGAAGCTGTGGCCGTGCTGGGCTGCCACAACGGAATTCAGCATAACGGAAATATCGCCACTGGTGGGATTTTTCATGCCTACGGGGACGTCCATGCCGCTGGCTACCAGACGGTGCTGCTGGTTTTCCACAGAGCGCGCGCCGATGGCCACATAGGACAGCAGATCGTCAATATACCGCCAGTTCTCCGGATAAAGCATCTCATCGGCGGGGGTCAGTCCCGTTTCTTCAATGGAACGCATGAAAATCTTGCGCACGGCAATCAGTCCGTGGAGCAGATCCGGTTTTTTTAAAGGATCCGGCTGATGGACGATTCCTTTGTAGCCTTCTCCGGTGGTGCGGGGTTTATTGGTATAAATGCGGGGAATCAGAATCAGGCGGTCGGCCACTTCTTCCTGAACCCGTGCCAGCCGGTTGGTGTAATCGCAGACTGCGTCTTCGTTGTCCGCGGAACAGGGGCCGATGATGACGAGAAATTTATCAGATTCGCCGGTCAGCACCTGGCGGATCATGGCGTCCCGTTTCTGTTTTGCGCTGATGATACGCTGTGTCAGGGGAAATTCTTCTTTTATTTCAGCAGGAGTCGGTAATTTTTTTGTCAATTCTATACTCATTTCTTTTTCAAGTCCTTTCGCTCTTTGTCGATTCGAGTTTTTTGCGAATTCATTATAATACAACTTTTATTTCTTGTCGACATGGAAATACATGCGGGGGCGGATTTTCGGCAGATGTATCAAACCGAAGACCAGTGAAAGACCGCAATATGTAAGTGTTATCACACAGAGGGATATTCCGGTCTGCCAGAGAAGATTTCTCCGGTTCCAAAAAGGCAAAGAGGAGACAAAACGGGAACATCCGACCGAGAGGATCAAAAAGAAGACAGGCCGGATGAGCGCGTTTTTCGCAGAAAAACGCAGCACCCCTTCGCGGGACAGGGTAAAGGAGCATAAGATGACAAGCAAAAGTTCGTTTCCCATGATTCCCAAAAGACAGCCGATGATTCCAATACGGGGCGTCAAAAGAAGTACACACAGAAGGCGAAGGGTCTGTGCGGTCAGGCTGTAAAGGAAAAAATGGGAGGTTTTGCCAAGACCGTGTAAAATGCCGGACAGGGAAGCGGACAAATACAAAAAGGGACAAAGAAGAGCGAGAACGCGGATCATCACGCCGGCCTGCGCATTGTGAAATAAAAGCATCCCCAGAGAATCCCCGCAGGTAAAAAAGACGCCGAAACAGTAGACGCCGAGTAAAAGCCCGCCGCGAAGGGTTCGTTCCACCATCAGGGCGATGCGGCAGGTTTCCCCTTTGGTTCTGGAACCGGACACTGCGGGGAGGAGCACCACGGAGAAGGATTGCGTGATGGCGGATGGAAATAACAGCAGCGGAAGAGCCATGCCGGTGAGGATGCCGTAGACGGACAAAGCATCGGCCGAGGATAATCCGTATTGCTGCAGGCTAAGAGGGATGAGCAGACTCTCGGCGCTGCGGAGCAGATTTAAAAAAAGGCGGTTGGCTGTCAGCGGTGCGGCAAGTAGCACAATATGGGTCAGGCAGTGTTTCCAGGAGGAGGGCCGGATCCGGTATCCGTCTGCACGAAGATCCTTTTGCAGGAAAAAAAGGAGGAAGGCGAAAGAAAATACTTCCGACACCGCTGTACCGGCCACGGCCAGAATGGGCGTAGGTTCCATTCCCTTTTGCAGCATCAGCCGCCAGAAAATCAAGGAGGCGGATACCCGGATCAGCTGCTCCAGCAGCTGTGCCACAGAAGGCAGACAGGTGTTTTGACTGGCAAAATACCAGGAGACCATGCAGATATGCAGGGCTCCAAAAGGAATCGTCCAGGCCATCAGCTTTATCAGCGGGATGCAGGCGGGCTGCTTTAATATATTTAAACAGAACCATTCACAGCCCAAATAAAGCGCTGCAAAGACAGCAAGAGAAAGCAGCAGAGTAAAAAGACAGCCGGCGATTAGAAAATCCTGGGCGCCTTTCAGATCCCGGACAGCTTTGCGTTCACTGATACATCTGGTCAGAGCCGTCTGGATGCCGGAGACACACAGCGCATACGCCAGAGAAAAAAGCGGGAAAATCATCTGGTAGATCCCAAGACCCTGCGCACCGATGGCATGGGAGAGGAATATTTTATAGAAAAAGCCGATCAGACGGCCGGCAAAGCCGGCGGCAGTCAGAAGAAGGGCTCCGGTGACAAGACGCTGCTGTTTGATCATGGCAGCCTCCAAAAAACCGATTTTATAAAAAATATATTCTGACAAGGTGCTTGACAGAACAGAGGAATGATGATATCCTATCCACAGAAAACCCGAGTGAAATAGTCGGAATTAAAAGGTGAGTAAAGTGAAATTATCAACGAAAGGCAGATACGGTCTGCGGGCGCTGATCGATCTGGCGGCCAACGATACAGGGGAAGCGGTATCAATCCAGAGTATCGCCGGCCGGCAGAATATCTCGGAAAGCTATCTGGAGCAGCTGATGCGTCTGATGCGAAAAGGCGGTCTGGTGGTCAGCGTCCGGGGAGCGGGAGGCGGTTATCGTCTTGCCAGACCGGCACAGGAAATCTCAGTGGGTGATATCTTAAGGGCGTTAGAAGGCAGCCTGGAAGCGGTCACCTGTCCGGGAAATCAGGAAGAAAAGGGCTGCGAGGGCGCAGACTTTTGCGTCACCCGTTACGTCTGGCAGAGAATCAACGACAGTATTACCCAGGCGGTGGACAATATCATGCTGGATCAGCTGGCACAGGAAAGCCGCAGACTGCAGGAAAAGGGCGGCCCTGCCAACATCAATTGTAATAATTAGGAGAGTGACGGAATGAAAAAAGTAATTTATCTGGATAACGCGGCAACGACAAAGACTTCGCCGGAGGTTGTGGAAGCCATGCTTCCTTATTTTTCTGAACTTTACGGAAATCCCTCCAGCATCTACGCTCTGGCATCGGAGAGTAAGAACGCTGTCACGAAAGCGCGGGAGGAGATCGCAGAGGTTTTGCATGCAAAGCCGGAAAGCATTTATTTTACGGCAGGGGGGACGGAAGCGGATAACTGGGCGCTGAAGGCGGCGTTTGAAGCTTACGGAAAAGAAGGCTCCCATATCATTACCACAAAGATCGAACATCACGCTATCCTCCATACCTGCCAGTATCTGGAAAAGAGAGGGGCGCGGATTACTTATCTGGATGTGGATGAGGACGGTCTTGTGGATCCTGCGCAGCTGGAGGCGGCGATCACGGAAGATACGATCCTGATTTCCGTCATGTTTGCCAACAATGAAATCGGCACCATACAGCCCATCGAGGAAATCGGCAGGATTGCCCGGGAACACGGCATCCTGTTCCACACCGATGCGGTGCAGGCTTTCGGGCAGGTACCCATCGACGTGGAGGCCATGCACATTGACATGCTATCCTCCAGCGCCCATAAGATCAAAGGACCGAAGGGAATCGGTTTCCTCTATATCCGTAAGGGGGTAAAGATCCGTTCCTTCATCCACGGAGGAGCGCAGGAGAGAAAGCGCAGAGCCGGTACGGAGAATGTGCCGGGAATCGTCGGCTATGGCTGTGCGGCTCGTCTGGCGGCACAAACCATGGAAGAGCGCAGGGCGAAGGAAACGCAGATGCGGGATTATCTGATCCAGAGAATCTTAAAGGAGATACCCCATACCAGGCTGAACGGTCATCCGACAAAACGGCTGCCCAACAATGTCAATATCAGTTTCCGCTTTGTGGAAGGCGAGTCTTTGCTGATCATGCTGGATATGGAGGGAATCTGCGCTTCCAGCGGATCCGCCTGCACTTCCGGATCCCTGGATCCTTCCCATGTGCTGCTGGCCATCGGCCTGCCCCACGAGATTGCCCACGGATCCCTGCGGCTGACGCTTGGCGATGAAACCACCAGGGAGGAGTTGGATTTCACGGTGGAGCAGATTAAAAAGATCGTGGAACGTCTGCGGGGTATGTCGCCTCTTTATGAGGATTTTGTGAAACGCCAGAATGAACAATAAAGGAAAAATTAACAGGAACAGGAGAAAGATATATGTACAGTGAAAAAGTAATGGATCATTTTCAGAATCCAAGGAACGTAGGAGAAATCGAAAACGCCAGCGGCGTGGGAACGGTGGGAAATGCCAAATGCGGCGATATCATGAGAATCTACCTGGATGTGGATGAAAATCAGATTATCCGGGACTGTAAGTTTAAGACCTTCGGCTGCGGCGCGGCAGTGGCCACCAGCAGCATGGCGACGGAACTGGTGAAGGGAAAAAGCATCCAGGAAGCGCTGCAGGTGACCAACAAAGCTGTAATGGAAGCGCTGGACGGACTGCCGCCGGTAAAAGTGCACTGTTCTTTGCTGGCGGAAGAGGCCATTCACGCGGCGCTGTGGGATTATGCACAGAAGCATGGCATCACCATAGAAGGACTGGAGAAACCAAAAGCCGATATCCACGAAGGCGAAGAAGAAGAGGAAGAAGAATACTGATGAGCAAAAAGAAAGTCGTGGTGGGCATGTCCGGCGGCGTGGACTCTTCGGTTGCCGCCTGGCTTTTAAAGGAACAGGGCTGGGATGTGATCGGCGTGACCATGCAGATCTGGCAGGAGGAGGAACCTTCTTTACAGGAGGAAAACGGCTGCTGCTGCGGCCTTTCCGCTGTGGAGGACGCCCGGAGGGTGGCTGCTGCCTTGGGGATCCCCCATTATGTGATGAATTTTCGCCGGGAATTCAAAGAACAGGTAATCGATTACTTCATCGATGAGTATCGAAGGGGACGAACCCCTAATCCCTGTATCGCCTGCAATCGTTACGTGAAGTGGGAGTCTTTGCTGAAACGAAGTCTGGATATCGGAGCAGATTATATCGCCACCGGCCACTACGCCCGGGTGGAACAGCTGCCGGGCGGCCGGTTCGCCATCCGCAATTCTGTGACGGCACAAAAGGATCAGACCTACGCCCTTTATAACCTGACGCAGGAGCAGCTGTCCCATACGCTGATGCCGGTGGGGGCTTACCGGAAAGAAGAAATCCGCGAAATGGCGCAGCAGCTGGGCCTTTTCGTGGCGGCAAAGCCTGACAGCCAGGAAATCTGTTTCGTGCCGGACAAAGATTACGCCGGTTTTATTGACCGCACCGTGGGAGAGAAGATGCCGGAAGGAAATTTTGTCAACGCAAAGGGAGAAATCCTGGGCAGACATAAGGGAATTACCCATTATACCATCGGCCAGCGAAAAGGGCTGAACCTTTCCATGGGACATCCGGTATTCGTGACGAAAATCTGCCCGGAAACCAATGAGGTGGTAATCGGGGATAACGAGGAGATTTTCCAAAGGGAAGTAAGAGCAAACCGCCTGAATTTCATGGCGGCAAAGCTGTCAAAAATCGGGGACTCCATGCGGGCGGCGGCCAAGATACGGTACAATCATGCAGGAGCGCCCTGCACCGTCACCCTTACGGGGGAGGATGAAATCCTTTGTACCTTTGACGAGCCGGTGAGGGCGGTGACGCCGGGACAGGCTCTGGTATTTTACGACGGGGAATACGTAGGAGGAGGGGGAACGATACTGTGATTTCGGATTACCATATGCATACCAGCTTTTCCGGGGACAGCACGGCAGATCCCCATGATATGGCAGATCGTGCCATATCCCTTGGCATGAAGTCCATCTGTATCACGGATCACATGGATACGGACAGCGAGGAGCCGGAATTTATCCTGGACACGGACCGCTATCTTCCTTACATGGAAAGGCTGCGCAAAGAGTATGAGGGCAGACTGGACATCCGCATCGGCGTGGAAATCGGAATGCAGACCGCCCTGGCCGGGCGCCACTGCGAGTATGTAAAACAGTATCCCTTTGATTTTGTAATCGCCTCCCTTCATCTGGTATACGGAAAGGATCCTTATTTTCCGGAGACCTTTGCCGGCCGGGAAGACCGGGAAGTATACCGCGCCTATCTGGAATCCCTGCTGGAAAATCTAAAGGCCTTTCACGAGTATCAGGTGGTGGGCCATATCGATTACGTTGTGCGCTACGGGGCGCATAAAGCAGAGCAATACGGATATACTGAATATGCTGATATTCTGGATGCGATTTTGCGCCGGGTCATTGAAGACGGCAGGGGAATAGAAGTGAATACGGCGGGCCTGCAAAAGGGGCTGGGGTTTCCAAATCCCCATTATGACGTCATCCGCAGATACCGGCAGCTGGGCGGCGAGATCGTGACGGTGGGATCGGACGCCCATGCGCCGGAACAAATCGGCAGCAATTTCTGTCTGATAGAGGACTTTCTAAGAGAAGCGGGCTTTCGTTACCGGACGGAATTCAAAGACCGTGTACCCGTTTTTATACAATTGTAACAAAGATGGAAGTTGTTTTTTAACACAAGTTTTACTTGATCTTTTATGACAAATTCTGTAAAATAGCATGTGGTGGGACTTTCCAGGTATATTTTACCGATGGAACCCATCTGTATATGCAAATATCATGTTTAGGAGGAATTAAGATGGCAGTAAAAGTAGCGATCAATGGTTTTGGACGTATTGGACGTCTCGCATTCAGACAGATGTTTGGGGCAGAAGGATATGAAGTAGTTGCAATCAACGACCTTACTTCTCCGAAAATGCTGGCACACTTACTGAAATATGATTCATCACAGGGAAAATATGCACTGGCAGATACGGTGAAAGCCGGAGAAGATTCCATCACAGTAGATGGAAAAGAGATTAAAATCTATGCAAAAGCAAATGCAGAAGAGCTTCCCTGGGGCGAAATCGGCGTGGACGTAGTTCTGGAATGTACAGGCTTCTATACATCCAAAGAGAAAGCTTCCGCTCATATCAAAGCAGGCGCAAGAAAAGTTGTTATCTCCGCACCGGCTGGCAATGATCTGCCGACTATCGTATACAATGTAAACCATGACACACTGAAACCGGAAGATACCGTTATTTCCGCGGCTTCCTGCACCACAAACTGTCTGGCTCCGATGGCAAAAGCGCTGAATGATCTGGCTCCGATCCAGAGCGGTATCATGAGCACCATCCATGCGTACACAGGCGATCAGATGATCCTGGATGGTCCGCAGAGAAAAGGCGATCTGAGAAGATCCCGTGCCGGCGCTATCAACATCGTGCCCAACAGCACAGGCGCTGCAAAGGCGATCGGACTGGTTATTCCGGAGCTGAACGGCAAACTGATCGGTTCCGCACAGCGTGTTCCGACTCCGACAGGTTCCACAACGATCCTGATCGCAGTGGTAAAAGGAAATGTTACCGTTGATCAGATCAACGAGGCAATGAAAAACGCAGCTACCGAGTCTTACGGATACAATGACGAGGAGATCGTATCCAGCGACGTGATCGGTATGACCTATGGTTCTCTGTTCGATGCGACACAGACCATGGTATCTCCGATGGAAAACGGCGATACTCAGGTTCAGGTTGTATCCTGGTATGACAATGAGAACTCATACGTAAGCCAGATGGTTCGTACCATCAAATATTTTGCAGAATTAGCATAAGCAATAAAAGATCCAAATGGGTCCGGTCTGATTGGACCGGACCTTTTTGTTAAGCGAAGGAGGACATGGCATGCTGAATAAAAAATCAGTGGACGATATCAACGTAAAGGGCCTGAAGGTTCTGGTAAGATGTGATTTCAACGTTCCGTTGAAGGATGGAAAGATTACCGATGAGAACCGTCTGGTGGCGGCGCTGCCCACCATTAAAAAACTGATCGCAGACGGAGGACGGGTGATTCTCTGTTCGCATCTTGGCAAACCAAAGGGAGAGCCGAAACCGGAACTTTCTCTGGCGCCGGTGGCAGAGCGTCTGACGCAGCTGCTGGGACAGGAAGTGAAATTTGCTGCGGATCCGGAAGTGGTAGGACCCAACGCCAAAGCGGCGGTGGAGGCCATGAAGGACGGAGAAGTTATTCTTCTGGAAAATACCCGTTACCGCAAAGAAGAGACAAAAAACGGCGAGGAGTTCAGTAAAGAACTGGCTTCCCTGTGCGATGTGTTTGTAAACGACGCTTTTGGTACCGCACACCGGGCGCACTGCTCCAATGTGGGTGTGACAAACTATGTGGACACCTGCGCAGTGGGCTATCTGATGCAAAAAGAAATCGACTTTTTGGGCAATGCGGTGAATAATCCGGAAAGACCCTTTGTGGCGATCCTTGGCGGTGCAAAAGTGGCGGATAAATTAAATGTTATTGCAAATCTGCTGGAAAAATGCGATACTTTAATTATCGGGGGCGGTATGGCCTATACTTTCCTGAAAGCCAAAGGCGGACAGATCGGTACCTCTTTGGTGGATGATGAGAAACTGGATTACTGCAAGGATATGATCGAGAAAGCGCAGAAACTGGGCAAGAACCTGCTTCTTCCTGTGGATACCACCATCACAGACGCTTTCCCGGATCCCATCGACGCACCGGTGGAGACCAGCGTCGTGGCATCTGATTCCATTCCCGCTGACAAGATGGGGCTGGACATTGGACCAAAGACGGCTGCGCTGTTTGCCGACGCAGTGAAGACAGCCAAGACCGTGGTATGGAACGGTCCCATGGGTGTGTTTGAAAATCCGATTCTGGCCAAAGGTACCATCGCTGTGGCACAGGCGCTGGCGGAAACGGATGCGACTACCATCATCGGAGGCGGTGATTCCGCGGCAGCCGTTAATCAGCTGGGCTTCGGCGATAAGATGACCCACATTTCCACAGGAGGCGGCGCTTCTCTGGAATTCCTGGAAGGAAAGGAGCTTCCCGGTGTGGCAGCTGCAGACGATAAGTAAAAAGCGTACCGAACACGAGTCGAAATGCTATTAAAAAAGAAAAGAGGATAAGAAGATGGCAAGAAAGAAAATTATCGCAGGTAACTGGAAAATGAACATGACTCCCAGTGAGGCAGTGGAGCTGGTAAACACTCTGAAACCCCTGGTTGCCAATGAGGATGTGGATGTGGTATTCTGCGTACCGGCTATCGATATCATTCCGGTTGTGGAAGCCTGCAAGGGTACCAACATTCAGGTGGGCGCTGAGAACATGTATTTCGAAGAAAAAGGCGCTTACACAGGCGAGATTTCTCCCAACATGCTGACAGATGCCGGTGTGAAATATGTGATTCTGGGCCATTCTGAGAGAAGAGAGTATTTTGCTGAGACCAACGAGACGGTAAACAAAAAGATGCTGAAGGCTTTCGAACATGGTCTGACTCCGATCATGTGCTGCGGCGAGACGCTGGAGCAGAGAGAACAGGGTGTAACCATGGATTTCATCCGTCAGCAGGTTAAGGTTGGATTCCTCAATGTAACAGCAGATCAGGCCAAGACCGCTGTGATCGCTTATGAACCCATCTGGGCCATCGGAACCGGCAAGACTGCCACCACAGAGCAGGCCCAGGAAGTATGCGCTGCGATCCGTCAGTGCATCGCTGAAATCTATGACGAGGCAACGGCAGAAGCCATCCGGATCCAGTACGGCGGATCGGTAAACGCTGCCACAGCGCCGGAATTGTTCGTACAGGCGGACATCGACGGCGGACTGGTTGGCGGAGCCGCTCTGAAACCGGATTTCGGCAAGATCGTAAATTACAACAAATAATCCAGTCAGGACGTAAAAAGGCTGTCGCGTGTGCGGCAGCCTTTTTGACGTTTTTTTACGTTATCATCCGGGAATATCCATGACGCCGTTTAAAACCAGACGCGGCCGGTAAGGATACTGTCCGATCTCTTCTCTGGTGGTGACGCCGGAGAGCACTAAAGCGGTATCCAGGCCGGATTCCACGCCTGCCACCATGTCCGTATCCATCCGGTCGCCGATGATGGCCGCCTCCTCGGAGTGAACTCCCAGAAGTCTCAGGCCGGTCCGCATCATCAGCGGATTCGGTTTGCCCACGAAGTAGGCGGATTTCCCGGTGGCCAGTTCGATGGGGGCTACGAGAGCGCGGCAGGCGGGAGCGATGCCGGATTCCGTGGGGCCGGTCAAGTCGGTGTTGGTGCCGATCAGACGGGCGCCCTTTTCCACCAGACGAACCGCCTGGAGGATGCTCTCATAATTGTAGTTTCTGGTTTCGCCTACGACCACATAGTCCGGATTGACGTCGTTGACGGTGATGCCGGCGTCATACAGCGCGTTGAGCAGTCCGGGAGCGCCGATGACATATGCGCTGCATCCGGGCGCCTGATTCTTCAGAAAGCTGGCGGTGGCCAGCGCGCTGGTATAAAAATGGCTCTCATCCACTTCCAGGCCCATGCGGGCCAGTTTCTGCTGCAGTTCTTTGGGCGTGCGTTCGCTGGAATTGGTCAGGAAGAGAAACTGTTTGTGATTATCATAAAGCCAGTTTACGAACTCCTGGACGCCGGGCAGCAGGATATTGCCGTGATAGATCACGCCGTCCATATCGCAGATAAATCCTTTTTTCTCTCTTAATTTCTCCATAGTACAACCTCCTTGCTGATATTGTAACGGGACGGGAAGGAAAAGGCAATTGGAAAAAATTGATCCAGATGAATTTTACATACGTTTTACACCCGGCCGATAATGGATTTTACAAAAGATATTGTATGATAAATGACGTAATCAAAAAGTTGATGAAAAAAGGAGAGAACGATTGTTATGAAGAAAAAATTAGTAATGCTGCTGACAACAGTGATGATTGGAAGTGCCATGCTTGCAGGCTGCGGCGGAAACAAAGATGCTGCAAACGGCACGGATACAGGCGCGGCCACAGAAGAATCTTCTGACGCTGCTGCTACAGAAGGCGCGGCAGAGGAAGACGCTGCAAAAGAAACAGAAAGTTCAGGCGGCGCTTCCGGCCCCATCACCATCTGTTCCAGAGAGGACGGTTCCGGAACAAGAGGAGCATTCGTGGAACTGTTCGGCATCGAGGAAGAAGTAGACGGACAGAAAGTGGATATGACGACACCGGACGCCAAGATCACCAACAGTACTTCTGTTATGATGACGACAGTGGAAGGCGATGTGAACGCCATCGGCTACATTTCTCTTGGTTCTCTGAACGATTCAGTAACCGCGCTGAAAATCGACGGAGCTGAGGCTACCGCAGAGAATATTGAAAACGGTACATATAAAGTAGTACGTCCGTTCAATATTGCTACCAAGGAAGGCTTAAGCGAAGCAGCTACTGATTTTATGAACTTTATCATGAGCCAGGAAGGTCAGGCGGTTGTGGAAGAAAACGGATATATTCCTGTCGCTGACGTGGAAGCTTTCTCAGGCGGAACTGCTTCCGGAGATGTGGTTGTGGCCGGTTCCTCTTCTGTAACACCGGTTATGGAGAAACTGAAAGAAGCATACGCAGAGGTGAACCCCAACGTAAATATCGAAGTTCAGCAGAGTGATTCCACCACAGGTATGCAGTCAGCCATCGACGGTCTGTGCGATATCGGTATGGCGTCCCGCGAGCTGAAAGACAGCGAGACAGAAGCAGGTCTGACACCTACAGTAATTGCTCAGGACGGTATCGCCGTAATCGTAAACAATGACAGCGGCATCACTGAGATGACCAGCGACCAGGTGAAATCCATCTTTACCGGTGAGGTTCTGGACTGGGAAGACCTGCAGTAATCACTGAGAAATCTGTCGGTTCAAAAAGGCAAAAAGTGAGGAAATGATATGAATCAAATAAAAGAACAGGTGATGAAGATCGTATTTCTGATCGCGGCCTGTACATCCGTCCTCGCTGTTGCACTGATTTGTATTTTCCTTTTTGCAAACGGAATCCCGGCGATCGGAGAGATCGGAGTGTTCAAATTCCTGCTGGGAGAACTGTGGAGACCATCCAATAATCTGTACGGAATACTGCCCATGATACTGGGCAGTATTTACGTAACGGCGGGTGCCATCATCCTGGGAGTTCCGGTTGCCCTGTTTACATCGGTGTTTATGGCGAGATACTGCCCGAAAAAGATTTATCCGTTTTTCCAGTCCGCCATCAATCTGATGGCCGGCGTGCCGTCGGTTGTGTACGGTTTCTTCGGACTGGTACTGATCGTTCCGCTGATCCAGAGCGCGACGGGAAGAGACGGAAGTACCATGCTGGCGGCATCGGTGCTGCTGGCCATCATGATTCTGCCCACCATCATCGGAGTGACGGAATCCTCTCTGCGCAGCGTGCCGGAAAGCTATTACGAAGGTTCCCTGGCGCTGGGAGCGACCCATGAAAGAAGTATCTTTTTCACCATTATCCCGGCGGCCAAATCCGGAATCGTAGCCGGAATTGTGCTGGGAATCGGCCGTGCGGTGGGTGAAACCATGGCTGTAATCATGGTAGCCGGAAACCAGGCCAGAATGCCTGCCGGACTGTTCCGGGGTGTGCGTACCCTGACTGCCAACATCGTACTGGAGATGGGATATGCGGCAGATCTTCACCGGGAGGCTCTGATCGCCACCGGCGTCGTGCTGTTCGTATTTATCCTGCTGATCAATCTGGCAGTATCTTTGCTGAACAGGAGGACTCATTATGGAGACTAAGAAGAATTCAAGACTGCAGCAGAGACTGCGGGAGTACGCCAAGAGTCCCTCTTCCGCCATACTGGCCGCGCTGGTAATGCTCTGTACGGCGATTACCTTTTTCGTACTGCTGTTTCTGATTGTTTTTATTCTGGTAAAGGGTGTGACCCATATTACGCCGGATCTGTTTTCCTTTACCTATACCACGGAAAACGCATCTTTAATGCCGGCGCTGATCAATACGCTGATCATGACGGCCCTTTCCCTGGTGATCGCGGTGCCCATCGGTGTGGCTTCGGCTATCTTCCTGGTGGAGTATGCGGGTAAAGAAAGCAAGCTGGTGGGGCTGATCCGGATTACGGCGGAGACGCTGTCCGGTATCCCTTCCATCGTATACGGTCTGTTTGGTCTGCTGTTTTTCGCGACCACGCTGCAGTGGGGCTATTCCCTGCTGTCCGGTTCTTTCACGCTGGTGATTATGATTCTGCCGCTGATCATGCGGACCACAGAAGAAGCTTTAAAGGCGGTGCCGGATTCTTACCGTGAAGCCAGTTTCGGCCTGGGGGCGGGCAAACTGCGGACAATCTTCCGCATTGTGCTGCCTTCTGCGGTTCCCGGTATCCTGGCCGGCGTCATCCTGGCAACGGGAAGAATCGTCGGTGAGACAGCGGCGCTTATGTACACGGCAGGTACCGTAGCCCAGATTCCCAAAAGCCTGATGGGTTCCGGAAGAACGCTGGCGGTTCACATGTATGCCCTGTCCAGCGAGGGACTTTATATGGATCAGGCCTATGCGACGGCTGTTATCCTGCTGGTGATCGTACTGCTGATTAACTGGCTGTCAGGACAGCTGGCGAAACGGATTGCGAAAGGATAAAAGGATGAGTAAGATATCGATTAAAAACATGGATTTATATTACGGAGATTTTCACGCGCTTAAAAAAGTAGATCTGGAAATTCAGGAGAAGGAAATCACAGCCTTCATCGGGCCTTCCGGATGCGGAAAATCGACTCTTTTGAAATCTCTGAACCGGATGAACGATCTGATACCGGGATGTAAGATCACCGGGGACATCACGCTGGACGGGGAAGACATATACGGCAACATGAATGTGAACTTGCTGCGCAAGCGGGTGGGAATGGTGTTTCAGAAACCCAATCCTTTCCCCATGAGTATCTATGACAACATTGCATACGGTCCGAGAACTCACGGTATCCGTTCCAAAAAACAGCTGGATGAGATCGTGGAACGCTCCCTGCGGGACGCAGCTATTTGGGATGAGGTAAAAGACCGTCTGAAAAAGAGCGCGCTGGGTATGTCCGGCGGCCAGCAGCAGCGTCTGTGTATTGCCAGAGCGCTGGCGGTGCAGCCGGAGGTGCTGCTGATGGACGAGCCTACGTCTGCTCTGGATCCCATCTCCACTTCCAAAATCGAGGAACTGGCCATGGAACTGAAAAAGGACTATACCATCGTCATGGTAACCCATAATATGCAGCAGGCAGTCCGTGTCTCTGACAAAACGGCTTTCTTTTTGCTGGGTGAAGTGATAGAATATGATGAGACGGAAACGCTGTTCTCCGTGCCGAAGGACAAGCGAACGGAAGATTATATTACAGGAAGGTTTGGATGATATGCGCAATTATTTTGATATGCAGATGAAAACGCTGCATCAGGAACTGAAAGAAATGGGCGGTTTATGTCAGCTGACGATCTCCAAAACGTATCAGCTGCTGCACAACGGCGATGTGGAAGTGATCAAAAGCATCGTAGCCCAGGAGGATCAGATCAATCAGAAGGAAAGGGACATCGAAAGTCTCTGTCTGAAACTGCTGCTGCGCCAGCAGCCGGTGGCTTCCGATCTGCGTAAGATTTCGGCGGCGCTGAAAATGATTACCGATATGGAACGGATCGGCGATCAGGCGCTGGACATCGCGGAAATCGTAGAAACCGGAAAAATCCTGGAAGTAAAAGACACTGATCTTCTTGGACGGATGGCGGAGGTGACCATGGACATGGTTTCCAAAAGTGTGGAGGCCTATGTGTCCCAGGATCTGCAGCGTGCGCAGAGCGTCATCGATTCCGATGATCTGGTGGACGACCTCTTTATGGAAATCCGTATGACGCTGATCAACAGCATTGAGAATCAGGATATGGACGAAGAGCAGATACTGGATTATCTGATGATTGCCAAGTATTATGAACGCATCGGCGACCACGCCACCAATATCGCCGAGTGGGTGGAATTTTCTATCCTGGGAAAACACAGAAGCGGCAAAGAGGTTTAGAATTCGGGAAAAATAAAAACATTTCTCCGGTTTTTGTTGATATTTGTGAAAGAACTGATATAATATGTAGCAGATGAAAACAAAAGTAAGGAGAATAGTTATGAAAAGAATAGCAGCATTGGCCCTGACGGCCGTAATGACACTGTCTCTGGCAGCCTGCGGCGGCGGATCTTCCAAAGAAAACACCGTAAATTCCGCCGAGGATCTGCCGGGAAAAACCATCGGCGTGCAGCTGGGAACGACGGGAGATATTCTGTCAACAGAGTACGAAGAAGCCGATGATGGGACAAAGGTGGAGCGGTTCAGCAAGGGAAGCGACGCCGTTCAGTCGCTGATTCAAGGAAAAATCGACTGCGTTGTCATCGACGCACAGCCGGCGAAGGCTTTTGTAGAGAAAAATGACGGCCTGAGAATTCTGGATGAGCCTCTGACAGAGGAAGAGTATGCCATTGCCATTGCAAAGGATAACACAGAGCTCAAGGAGAAGATCAACCAGGCGCTGGCTGAACTGAAGGAAGACGGTACGCTGGAAGCCATCGAGAGCAACTATATCGGTGATGAAGATACCGTGGGGAAAAATCCTTACGAATCTCCGGCGGATGTGGATCGTTCCAACGGTGAGTTGATTATGGCAACCAATGCGGCATTCGAGCCATATGAATATTATCAGAACAATGAGATCGTGGGTATTGATCCGGACATGGCCCAGGCCATTGCGGACAAGCTGGGGATGGAACTGAAGATCGAGGATATGGAGTTTGACTCCATCGTTACCGCGGTTCAGTCCGGAAAAGCTGATATCGGTGTGGCAGGCATGACGGTAACGGAAGACCGCCTGAAAAACATTGATTTCACGGATACGTATACCACAGCGGCTCAGGTAATTATCGTAAGAGAATAGGAAATGGCGTGACAGGACTGTTGCATTTGGCTGACAGTCCTGTTCTTGTGCTTATAAACGAAGGAGGAACCTATGGCGGAGAAATTTTATAATAACTTTGTGGCGGAGGACCGGTGGCTCTTTCTGCTGCAGGGTTTGGGGAATACGCTGCTGATTACTGTGTTTGCCGTAATGGTGGGCGTGGTGCTGGGCTTTCTGATTGCCATCATCCGCGCGACTCATGACAAAAACGGCAACCTGAAATTTCTGAATCTTATCTGCAAAATTTATCTGACGGTGATCCGGGGAACGCCGGTGCTGGTGCAGATCCTGATTATCTATTATGTTATTTTTGCGGCGGTGGACATCAACAAGATTATTGTGGGCGTGATCGGCTTCGGTCTGAACTCGGCGGCTTATGTGGCTGAGATCGTCCGTTCCGGCATCATGTCCGTGGATGCGGGACAGTTTGAGGCGGGGCGCAGCCTGGGATTCAATTATGTGAGCACCATGCGGTATATCGTCATGCCGCAGGCTTTCAAAAATATCCTGCCGGCTCTGGCCAACGAGTTTATCGTGCTGCTGAAAGAGACCTCCATCAGTGGTTACATCGGCCTGATGGATCTTACCCGCGGCGGAGATATCATCCGCAGCGTGACCTATGATGCGTTTATGCCTCTGATCGCGGTGGCATTGATTTATCTGGTCATCGTCATGGCATTGACAGCCGGTGTAAATAAACTGGAAGAGAGGCTGAGAACGAGTGAGCGATAATCGAGTATTAATCGAAGTGAAGGGATTGTGCAAATCCTTCGGAGACAATGAAGTGCTGAAAAACTTGTCCACGGAAATCCGTCAGGGAGAGGTTGTGGCTATCATCGGTCCCTCAGGCTGCGGGAAATCGACCTTTCTGCGGTCTTTGAATCTGCTGGAGGTTCCCACCGGCGGGACGGTTAACTTTGAGGGAACCGATATCACATCACCTTCTGTGGATATCAATAAAATCCGCCAGAAAATCGGTATGGTATTCCAGCAGTTTAATCTCTTTCCCCACATGACCATCAAGGAGAATATCATGCTGGCGCCGGTAAAACTGGGTATCATGAGTCAGCAGGAGGCTTCAGACAAGGCGGATGCGCTGCTGAATCGTGTCGGCCTTCCGGATAAGGCGGATACCTACCCATCTATGATTTCCGGCGGACAGAAGCAAAGAATTGCCATCGCCCGCGCGCTGGCCATGAATCCTGACGTGATGCTGTTTGACGAACCCACATCCGCCCTGGATCCGGAGATGGTGGGAGAAGTGCTGGAACTGATGAAGGAACTGGCGGAGGATGGGATGACCATGGTGGTGGTGACCCATGAGATGGGATTTGCCCGGGAAGTGGCGACACGGGTAATTTTCATCGATGAAGGAAATATTAAGGAGGAGAACACGCCGAAGGAATTTTTTGAGCATCCTCAAAATCCCAGACTTCGTGATTTTCTTTCCAAGGTGTTATAAAAGTAAGAGAAAAGGAGTAGGAAAATATGTCAAAGAAACCCACAGTCCTGATGATTCTGGACGGCTACGGATTAAATGATAAATGTGAGGCAAACGCAGTCTGCGAGGCTAAGACGCCGGTGATGGATCAGCTGATGAGCCAGTGTCCCTTTGTAAAGGGAAATGCCAGCGGGCTGGCGGTGGGGCTGCCCGACGGCCAGATGGGAAACTCTGAGGTGGGTCATCTGAACATGGGCGCAGGACGCATCGTATATCAGGAGCTGACCAGAATCTCCAAGGAGATCGAGGACGGCGACTTTTTCAAAAACGAAGCGCTGCTTAAGGCGGTGGAGAATGCCAAGAAGAATGATTCTGCCATCCACTTTATGGGGCTGCTTTCCGACGGCGGCGTCCACAGCCATATCACCCATCTGTACGGTCTGCTGGAGCTGGCCAAAAGAGAAGGCCTTTCCAAGGTGTACGTACACTGTTTCCTGGACGGGAGAGATACGCCGCCGGCTTCGGGCAAAGGCTATATCGAACAGCTGGAGGAAAAGATGAAAGAGATCGGTGTGGGACGCATCGGCGTGGTTTCCGGACGTTATTACGCCATGGACCGGGATAACCGCTGGGATCGTGTGGAGAAAGCGTTCCGTGCGCTGACGAAAGGAGAAGGCGTACAGGGAACGGATGCCGCCGCTTTGGTGCAGCAGTCCTATGATGAAGGAACCACAGATGAGTTCGTGCTGCCCACAGTGGTATTAAAGGATGGAAAGCCGGCCTGCATCGAAGACGGGGATTCCGTGGTGTTCTTTAATTTCCGTCCGGACCGCGCAAGAGAGATCACCAGAGCTTTCTGCGACGATGAATTTACCCGGTTTGAGCGGGGAAGCCGGATGAACCTTACTTATGTGTGCTTTACCGACTATGACGATACCATTGAGAATAAGCTGGTGGCGTTCCATAAGGTGAATATCAATAATACCTTCGGGGAATTCCTGGCGGCCAACGGCCTGAAACAGGCCAGAATCGCCGAGACGGAGAAATATGCCCATGTCACCTTCTTTTTTAACGGAGGTATCGAGGAGCCCAACGAAGGGGAGGACCGGATCCTGGTGAAATCACCTAAGGTGCCCACTTATGATCTGAAACCGGAGATGAGCGCCTATGAAGTGTGCGATCGGCTGGTGGAGGCCATCGGTTCCGGCAAATATGATGTGATCATCATCAATTTTGCCAATCCGGATATGGTGGGACATACCGGCGTGGAACCGGCAGCCATCAAAGCGGTGGAAGCGGTGGATGAATGTGTGGGACGCGCGGTGGACGCCATTAAAAAGGCGGACGGACAGATGTTTATCTGTGCCGATCACGGCAACGCAGAGCAGCTGGTGGATTATGAAACCGGCGAGCCTTTCACCGCCCATACGGTCAATCCGGTTCCATTTATCCTGGTTAACGCCGATCCTGCTTACCGTTTAAGGGAAGGGGGCTGCCTGGCAGATATCGCCCCCACGCTGATCGAACTGATGGGGCTGACACAGCCAAAAGAGATGACCGGAAAAAGCCTGCTGATTCGGTAAAAAGAACAAATAGACAGGGTACGGCCGCATAGAAAGCGTTCCGTGGGGTATACTACCTGCAGAAAGATGCAGGAGGTTATCATATGTTTCGTTATTTACCGATTCGACGGATTTACGCGAGAGAAGTGCTGGATTCCCGGGGAAATCCCACTGTGGAAGTGGACGTCACAGTGGGGGAAGGCGTGATGGGGATCGATGGATATACGGGCAGGGCGCTGGTGCCTTCCGGAGCCTCCACAGGACAGTTTGAGGCGCTGGAACTGCGGGACGGCGAAGAACGGTACGGCGGTCTGGGCGTGCAGCGGGCCGTGGATCATGTCAACGGAAGGATAGCGGAAGCGATTATCGGGGAAAATGCGCTGAATCAGTCTTACATCGATTATCTGCTGAGGGAGACGGACGGGACGGAAAACAAGAGCAGTCTGGGCGCCAATGCGACGCTGGGCGTTTCTCTGGCAGTGGCCCGGGCTGCGGCGCTGGCGCTGCGGCTGCCCCTTTATCAGTATCTGGGCGGGATTCATACCAATCGGATGCCGGTTCCCATGATGAATATCTTAAACGGCGGAAAACATGCGGACAATACGGTGGATCTCCAGGAATTCATGATCATGCCGGTGGGAGCAGGAACGTATCGTCAGGCTCTGGCCATGGGAACGGAGATTTATCATGCTTTGAAAAAGTTGCTGAAAAAGAGAGGATTGTCCACTGCGGTGGGCGATGAGGGCGGTTTCGCTCCGGATCTGAAAAGTTCCCGTGAAGTTCTGTCTCTGATTGTGGAGGCCATCTCTTTGGCCGGGTACCGGCCGGGAGAAGAGGTGGGGATCGCCCTGGATGCGGCGGCCAGCGAACTGTATGATGAGAAACGGGATGTCTATGTCTTTCCCGGAGAGAGCGCCATGGCCAAAGAGGAAGTTTTAAGAAACGCTTCGGAGATGGTGGAGTATTATCGGGAACTGGCGGAGGAGTTTCCCATCCTTTCCCTGGAGGACGGTCTGCATGAGAATGACTGGGAGGGATGGAAGAAGCTGACAAAGAGTCTGGGAGACCGCATGCAGCTGGTGGGAGATGATCTTTTTGTCACCAATATCAGGCGTCTGGCCTGCGGAATCCGGCTTGGAACAGCCAATGCCATTCTCATCAAGGTGAACCAGATCGGTACGCTGACAGAGACGCTGGATGCGGTGAATATGGCTTCGCATGCCGGTTACCGCGCGGTGATTTCCCATCGGTCCGGCGAGACGGAAGATCCGTTTATCGCTGATCTGGCAGTGGCCTGCGGGGCAGGACAGATCAAGACCGGCGCCCCCTGCCGAACCGACCGTACCTGTAAATATAATCAGCTGCTGCGGATTGAAGAATATCTGGGCAAAGTGGCATGGTATGAGAATCCTTTCCAGAATTCTTCCCGTCAGACAGAATTTTAGATTGAAATTACCACGTTTCTGTGGTAGAATACTTCCAGTATGCGGCCACGGGAGGTGTGAAAGTGGATATTTTAAAAATAATTATTACAGTTTTATTTGTAATTGATTGTATAGGACTGGCGATTGTAGTGTTGATGCAGGAAGGAAAAAGCCAGGGACTGGGAGCGATTTCCGGCATGGCGGATTCTTACTGGGGTCAGAACAAAGGGCGTTCCATGGAGGGTACGCTGGTGAAGGGAACCAAGATCATGGCCATTCTTTTCATTGTGCTGGCCATTGTGCTGAATATTAATTTTTAGTGATAAACACTCTTGTCTGCGATACAAGAGTGTTTTTTTCATCACTGTACGGCAGGACGCCGCTGTAACTGCATAAGCGGATTCTTGCCGTATATGATAATAAACGGGAGATATTGTGAATAAAAAAGAATTAAAGAAGAGAAAAAAACTGCTTTTGGAATTGATTTCCGCCAAAGAATACCGGCCCATGAAGGTCAAAGAAATCGCCTCCCTTCTGCAGCTGTCCAAAGGGCAGAAAAAAGAACTGCAGGAGGTTTTGGACGTCCTGATAGAGGAAGGAAAGATCTCTGCCAGCAAGCAGGGGAGATACCGCAAGGCGAAAGAAAGGAAATATCAGAAGAAAAACGCCGTCGTCACAGGAACCTTTACCGGTCATCCAAGAGGCTATGGTTTTGTATCCGTGGAGGATGAAGAAAAAGATATTTTCATTCCTGTGGAGTCGGTGGGAAACGCGTTTCATCTGGATCAGGTGGAGGTACAGATCACCGGCGAAGAATCGGAGAACAGAAGGAAAGAGGGACGTATTGTGAAGATACTGTCCCATGGCCTTACTGAAATCGTGGGAACTTATGAAAAAAGCCGTCATTACGGTTTTGTGGTGCCGGATCAGTCCCGGATCCAACAGGATATCTTCATCCCGCAGGAAAAATCTGACGATGCCAGGGATGGCGATAAGGTAGTCGTAAAGATCACTTCTTACGGCAGTAAAAACAAAAGTCCGGAAGGTATCGTGACGGAGGTGCTGGGGCAGGCGTCGGATCCTGGCGTGGATGTGATGTCAGTGGCAAGGGATATGGGACTTCCCATGGAATTCCCGCAAAAGGCCGCCGGCCAGGCTGCCAGGACAGCGCAAAGGGTGCAGGAGCAGGATTTCCAGGGAAGGCTGGATCTAAGGCATCTGCCCTGTGTGACCATCGACGGGGAGGAAGCCAAGGATCTGGACGACGCCATTACCCTTATGAGAACCTGGGACGGCTATCAGCTGGGTGTTCATATCGCGGATGTCAGCAATTACGTGCAGGCCGGCAGCGCTTTGGACAGAGAGGCATTCAGACGGGGAACCAGCGTCTATCTGGCAGACCGGGTGATTCCCATGCTTCCCCGGGAACTGTCCAACGGCATCTGTTCGCTGAATCAGGGAGAGGACAGGCTGGCTTTAAGCTGTCTGATGAAAATCAATGATAAGGGGAAAGTGGTTTCCCATGAGATTGCGGAGACGGTCATCTGCGTGGACCGCAGGATGACGTATACGGCAGTGCAGAAGGTACTGGACGGAGATGAAAAGACAAAAGACGAGTACCAGGATTTCGTTTCCATGTTTCTTTGTATGGAGGAACTCTCGGGAATCTTAAGAAAAAGAAGGAAGAAAAGAGGGGCCATTGACTTTGATTTTCCGGAAACCAAGGTGATTCTGGATGAAAAGGGTCATCCGCTGGAAATCAAAGCTTATGAGCGAAATACGGCTACGGATATTATCGAGGACTTCATGCTGCTGGCCAACGAGACGGTGGCCAAAGAGTATCATGAGCGCAATCTTCCCTTCCTGTACCGGATTCATGGAGAGCCGGATGCGGATAAGATAGAGAACGTGCTGTCTTTGGCCAGAACCGGGCAGATTAAGGCGGAAAAGAAAAAACAGAAAATCACGCCTGGAGAAGTGCAAAGCATTCTGACAGCGCTGGAGGATCAGCCTCTGGAGCCTATGATCAGCCGTCTGCTGCTGCGTTCCATGCAGCAGGCTCGTTACTCTACAGCGGATGAAGGCCATTTCGGTCTGGCGGCCCGACATTACTGCCACTTTACCTCTCCGATCCGGCGGTATCCGGATCTGCAGATTCATCGCATTATCAAGGATGTGATCCGGGGACGGATGAATCCGCAGCGGGAAGCGGCGTATCGGGAAAGTCTGGATCAGGTGGCGGAAAGCTGCAGCAGACTGGAGCGCAGGGCGGAGGAAGCGGAACGGGAGACGGTAAAGCTGAAGAAGGCTGAATATATGAAAGAGCATGTGGGAGAAGAGTTTGACGGAGTGATCAGCGGCGTCACCGGCTGGGGAATCTACGTGGAACTGCCCAATACTGTGGAAGGACTGGTTTCTGTCAACTCCATGTGGGATGATTATTATATTTATGATGAAAATGCCTTCTGTCTGACGGGGGAATCCACAGGAAAAACCTATCGCTTGGGTCAGAAGGTAACGGTGGTGGTGGAAGATGCCGATTCCGCCACAAGGACGGTCGATTTCAGACTGAAAAGGGAAGAGGACAGGTAATATGGGAAAAGAAAAGGGCAGTCGATTGATTGCGAACAATAAAAAGGCGTATCATGACTATTTCATCGAAGAAAAATATGAAGCGGGCATTTCCCTGCACGGAACGGAAGTGAAGTCTTTGCGGATGGGAAAATGCAGCATAAAGGAATCCTTCCTGCGTATCGAGAACGGGGAACTGTTCATCTACGGTATGCATGTCAGCCCTTACGAAAAAGGAAATATATTCAACAAAGATCCTCTGCGGGTAAAGAAACTGCTGATGCATAAAAGCGAGATTCACAAACTGCAGGGGAAAATCGCCGAGAAAGGCTATACCCTGGTGCCACTCCAGGTCTATCTGAAAGGCGGACTGGTCAAGGTGGAAATCGGACTGGCACGGGGAAAGAAGCTGTATGATAAACGGCAGGATATCGCCAAAAAAGATCAGAGAAGAGAGGCACAGAGAGAATTTAAAATCCGGAATCTGTAAAAAATGCTTGACTTTATGTAAACTGGATGGTAAGATAAGTATGCTACGCAGATATCGTCGTGATACCGGGGGCAGTACCGGTTTCGACGGGGGTTTTGAAGATGGAGAAGCTATCCGCAGGCGATGCGTTAATTCGCAAACCTAAAATTAAACGCAGACGAAAACGTAGCGTTAGCAGCCTAATTGCTGCTCGTCAGCCTTGATGCACTCACACATTGAGAATCTGGCGTCGATCTTGTGAGAAACGATATGGACAAAGCTTTGCGTTCATAGGCGTATCATGAAGCTACTGAAACCGTCAGGATGTCTGTTTCCGGGCGGCAGAGGGAATGAAAAATAACAGACTATGATAGTAGAAGTACATGGGAGAGACTTTCGGACACGGGTTCAACTCCCGTCTGCTCCAGCGAAAAGGGCTTGTTTATACAGGCTCTTTTCTTTTTTGAAAAAATACAAAACAGACTGGACAAAACAGGAAGAGTATGGTATTGTATATATAGTTAGTAATACCTAACTAATAATGCGGATTGTAATCCGTATTATTTTAAAGATGTGGGTTAGTAAAAACTAACCAAAGGAGATTGCATGAAAGTCAGAAATGAGACAGATCTTTGCCTTGCACACCAGTGTGCACCGGTACTGGCGGGAATCAAAACATCCAACATTTTTATGGCAAAAGGGATGGAGGAAAAGCAGCTGGAGGAAATATTCCGGGACACACCGCTCAACTGCAGAAGGATTTGCCAGGATATGTATCTGATATACTGGCCGGACAGGATGCAGCGGGAACTGACCAACCGGGAAATTCAGTGTTTCCTGCGGTTGTACGGCTACCGTATTTTCTGGACGCAGGCCGTTCTGGAACGGCTTTCCGGGAGAATGGAACGTTACAAAAAAAGGCAGCAGAAATTCCCTCATGAACTGGGTATTTTCCTTGGTTATCCCCTGGAGGATGTGCGGGGATTTATCGATAATCAGGGAAAGAACTATCTTTACAGTGGTTATTGGAAAGTATATGGCGACGTGAAAGAAGCCAAACGGCTTTTCCGATGCTACCGTACTGCCAGGGCCGCGGTTGCGGCAGCGGTCAGACAGGGATGGAGTATCAAGGCGCTGGCTCAGGACGGCTGGATGGAATCCTATGGGGGACGAAGCATCGGCGGTTTCTGATGCAGGTAGGATGAAAATGAGACAAGGAGGATTTGTGATGGACGAAATTGTTGTGGTTTATTGGAGCGGAAGCGGCAATACGCAGATGATGGCCCAGGCAATAGGGCAGGGAATTGAAGAGGAAGGCAAAAAAGCGAAGGTGGTTTATGTGGATGATATTACCCCTGATGAGCTGAAAAAGGCTTCTCTTTTCGCCATGGGCTGCCCCGCTATGGGAGATGAGGTTCTGGAGGAAGGATCCATGGAACCCTTTGTGGAGGCGGTGGAAGGATTTGCCGGCGGCAAAACCGTAGCCCTGTTTGGATCCTATGACTGGGGAGACGGAGCCTGGATGCGGGACTGGGAAAACCGGATGCGCGACGCGGGAGCGTTCCTGCTAAACGACGAGGGGCTGATTGTGAACAACGAGCCGGATGAGGAAGGGCTGGCGGCCTGCAGGCAGCTGGGAAGACAGATGGCGCAGCGGTAAAACAGAAAAAGGCGCAAAAAGGCTCGAAAGACAGTCTTTTTGCGCCGGAAAAAAGGAGGCATACCCTATGAGTATCGTGATTGTGGGAGGGCATGACCGGATGGTCTGTCAGTATAAAAAGATTTGCAAAAAATATAATTGTAAAGCAAAAGTATTTACCCAGATGTCTGCGGATCTGAAAAAACAGTTGGGAAGTCCGGATCTATTTGTGCTCTTTACCAATACCGTGTCCCATAAGATGGTAAAATGCGCCCTGGACGAGGCGAAAAGAACCAGAGCCAGAGTAGTCAGATCCCATTCCAGCAGCGGCGCCGCCCTGTCGGAAATTCTGGAAAACTGTCATAAATCCTGAATTGCATTTTTATAAAAACATAAGTCTTAGCAGCCGTGCGGTTTTTGACCGCGCGGCTGTTTATTATGGGGAAATTTACATAAATATGTGAAGATTTCTTGTAGATTTTACTCATTTTTTTCTTTTCCTTGACATAGAGACCCAGAACATTATACCATTAAGGAAAAAGGATAAAAGGAGACAAAGGAGAAAAAGGAAAATGACAATAACAGATTTTTTGGGACTGCTGGGCGGTCTGGCTCTGTTTTTGTACGGCATGCAGATGATGGGCAACGGTCTGGAAGCTGCAGCCGGGGATCGTATGAAACAGATCCTGGAAAAACTGACAGCCAACCGTTTCCTGGGCGTGGCAGTCGGAGCCGGCATCACAGCAGTGATTCAGTCGTCTTCCGCCACTACGGTTATGGTGGTCGGGTTTGTTAATTCGGGAATGATGACGCTAAGACAGGCAGTCTGGATTATCATGGGGGCCAACATCGGTACCACCATTACAGGACAGTTGATTGCACTGGATGTGGGAGCAATCGCGCCGCTGTTTGCCTTTGCCGGCGTGGCCATGGTTCTGTTCATTAAAGCGCAGAAAAAAGCCCATGATATCGGCCAGATTCTGGCAGGCCTTGGTATTCTCTTTATCGGTATGAATCTGATGAGTGAATCCATGCTGCCGCTGCGGGATTCCGAACAGTTTATTTCCATGATGACCACCTTCTCTAATCCGTTGATCGGTATCCTGGTGGGCGCTGTCTTTACTGCATTGATTCAGTCCTCCTCGGCATCGGTCGGTATCCTGCAGGCGTTGGCATCCAGCGGGCTGATCGGACTTTCCGATGCGGTGTTCGTACTGTTCGGACAGAATATCGGTACCTGTATCACGGCGGTGCTGGCTTCCATCGGAACCAACCGCAAGGCGAAACAGACGACGGTGATTCATCTTTCCTTCAATATTATCGGAACGATTATTTTTACCATTGTATGTATTCTGACGCCGCTGACCACGCTGGTGGAATCCTTCACCCCGGGCAGTCCTGCGGCCCAGATTGCCAATATGCATACGCTGTTTAACATTGTGACGACGATCATCCTGCTGCCCTTCGGCGGCATGCTGGCGACCTTTGCCGAGAAACTGCTTCCCTCCGGAAAAGAACAGGGAGGAGAAGCGGAAGAGATGGCTTTGCAGTATCTAAAACCCATTCAGTCCGGGAAAGTCAGACTGGGCGCTACCGCCATCCATCTGGATCAGCTGCGGCAGGAGATTTCCAGAATGCTGGGAATGGCCAGAAAAAATGTGGAGACCGGATTCGACGCTATTTTAAGCGGAGATCTGAAGCTGATGGAGGAAGAGAAGAAACGGGAAGAGTACATTGATTTTCTGAATAAAGAAATTTCCCAGTACATTTCCAAGACCTTCACCAGAGAGCGGAACGCCCGTAACTTCGAGGCGGTGGAGGAGTATTTCCTGATTACTGGAAATGTGGAACGGATCGGAGATCATGCAGACAATATCTGCGGTTATGTGAAAGTGGCAAAGGATCACAAGGTACAGTTTTCAGAGGAAGCGGTGGAAGAAATCCAGAAAATGAAAGCCTTAAGTCTTAAAGCGCTGGACAGCTTAAGCGCCCCGGAGACGGGGACGCCGGAATGGCTGTCAGAGATCGCCGCCATGGAACAGAAGATGGACGATATGACGGAGCGCTACCGCCGCCGCCATCTGGAACGAATGAAAGACGGTCTGTGCTCCGAGGAAGCCTGTATTCTCTATTCCGAGATGCTGACAGACTTCGAACGAATTGGAGACCATATCCTGAACATTGCCCAGGCGGATGTGAAAATCCCCCGGGAAAATTACTGATCCTGCATGAAAAATACCATAGGGAACGTGTTCACAAGAGCCGGGCGGCATCCTGCCGTTTCCGGCTCTTGACGCTTTGTACGATAAAAAGGATGCTTATGATCAGGATAAGGGCCAGAATCAGCAGGGCGCAGTTGAGGAAAAACTGTTCCGGCAGGATCCGGATGATCTCATCGGTGTCCGGATCAAAGATCCAGTTGGATTTGCCCGGGAAAAATACCTTGTGGAAGGTCACGAACAAAGTGTCAAAGGAAACCGTACCCCAGATTCCCAGCAGGACAAACAGCAAAATGTTGAAGATTCCCGTGTAGAAGAAAGGACTCTGACCGCAAAAACGGTGAATCCGGATCCTGCCCAGCCGGTTAAGCAGCAAAAGCAGCACGATCACGGCCAGCGAGACGGCCAGCACGGCAAAATCCAGGTGGAAGAGAGCAAGACAGTCTTCAAAATGAGCTTTCCCCGAAGGGGACCAGGCCAGCGCGCCGGTGCTAAAAGGCTCTCCTTTTAGCAGATAGTCCATCAGCTCGTCATAGGCGGCCCGGATGGTTTCGGCCCGATACCCTGTGGTTTCCGGCAGTTTCAGAAGGGAAATCTGCAGGTAATAGAAGGGACGGCAGGCAATGGGAACGGCAAAGCCAAATGTCAGAGTGGCAAAAAATCCCGCGACCGTAAGCAGGCGGGAATAAAGTCTTGATGTCATGAACAAGTCTCCTTTCGATAATCAATGGTGGAAAGGGCCAGCAGTACCTGTGAAGGCAGGTAAAAGGCCCACATGGCCAGGGCGGCAAAAGGAAAGAGAGCGCAGGTAGGAGAGAGCAGGTTGAAAAGTCCCACGCAGATATCACAGCAGATGAAGAGAATCAGACCAAGGGTAAACCGATTCCATCCACAGCGAATCCTGCTTTTTGCAGCATTGATGACCAGGTTGCAGAAATAGAAAGCGGCCAGTATGTTTAAAAGGTTTGCCTGGTCCAGTCCGGCCAGCAAAAGGACGACCAGAACAGGAAGGGCGATCCGCAGACCGACTTCTCTTTTGGAACAGGAACTGCCTGGCAGGGAAAGGCGCAGACAGTACAGGAACTGTACCAGGCAGAAGATCAGCACGCCGGTTTCGTAGTGCCGGTTTAAGACCAGCAGGAAATAATCGGCGGCGGCGGTGAAGAAAAGGGCCAGGGCGGTCAGATAATCTTCCGGACGGGAGGCACACCAAAAGGAAAAACAGACAGCCAGCAGGATGCCGGCATATTTAATCCAGGTGCTGGAGACGCCTTGCAGATCCAGAAAGAGGAAAAGCAGATACAGGACGCTTTCTGTGATAATAAAAAGAATCGCTTTTTTGGGCATGACATTGTCCTTTCGCAGGTTTGGATTCTCTGACCCAAATATCTCATTATATTGTATCACGAAAGATACGCATTGCAAGGAAAAGTGAGAACTGATAAAATGAGACGGGAGGAAAAAGCATATGATAAAGAAAGGAATTGTATATCTGACCGGTCTGTTTTTGATGGCCTTTGGCGTATCAGCTTCCGTCTGGTCCAATCTGGGGGTTTCCCCCATTGACACGGTGCCTTATGTGGTCAGCGAAATACTACAGACAGATCTGGGGTTATGTACGTCGGTCGTGTTTGCCGTGTACATTTTTCTGCAGTTTCTTCTGCTGGGGAAGAGGTTTCCGCCCCAAAATATCCTGCAGATCATCGTGGCCACCATTCAGGGAACCTTTATCAGCCTGACTAACCGTTTCTTTGATGCATGGATGCCGGTCTGTTCCAACTACGCAATGCAGCTGGGCTTTTTGCTGCTGAGCATGGCCTGCCTCGGTTTCGGTATCTTCCTTTATATTGAAACGGAGATTATTTCTATGCCGGCGGAGGGCGTGGCTCAGGCGCTGGAGATCCGGACTGGGAAAACCATGTCAACCATGAAAATCTGTTTCCACTGGTTTGTGGTGCTGGTTTCCGTGGTATTATCCTGGGTTTTCCTGAAAGAAATCCGTGGAATCCGGGAAGGTACGCTGATCGCCGCATTCGGCGTGGGCCTGTTTATCAAACTGTACACCCGTCTTTTTGGAAAAACACTGCGCCGGTTCCTGGGAAAAGCGAAAGCAAAGGGCGAAGCAATATGACCAGAGTCTGGAAAAAGCAGGCGCAAAAGAGCGTCAGCCTGAAATCCTTTTTAAAACAGAATATGGGACTTGGCGATCATCAGATCAGCAGGCTGAAATTTATGGAGGACGGACTTCTGGTTAATGGAAAGCGCTCCCGGGTCAGCTGCCTGCTGAAAGAAGGAGATGAGGTGCAGATCCGGCTGGAGAAAGACGAGCCGAAAGACCTGGCGGTCTTGCCCTGGGGACCGGATCCAAAAATTCTCTATGAAGATGAGGATCTGCTGGTCATCGACAAACCGGCAGGGATTCTTTCCCATCCGGGAAAGGGGCATTACCGTGACACGGCGGCGAACAGGGCGGCTGCTTATCTGCAAAGGAAGGGAAAGCCCTGCCGGATCCGTCTGGCAGGCAGGTTGGATATGGATACCTCCGGTATTCTGATTTTCACCAGAAATCAGCTGGCGGCAGCCAGACTGGCCCGGCAGAGGGAGCAGGGGATGTTCGCCAAGGAGTATCTGGCGCTGGCTGCGGGCAGGATGAGCGAGGGAGAGCGAGGGGAAATTGACCGGCCCCTTAGGAAAATGCCGCAGGAGAAGACGAAGATGGAAGTCTGTCAGGAGGGCGGCCTTTTTTCCCTTACCCGCTATCAGGTGCTGAAAACATGGGAAGAGTTTTCTTTGCTGTCGGTGCAGATTGCCACAGGGCGGACCCATCAGATCCGGGTTCATCTGGCGTGGACGGGACATCCTCTTTTGGGAGATTCTCTGTACGGAAAAGGGGATGAAAGGATCGGCCGGGCGGCGCTTCATGCCTGGAAAGTGCATTTTCTGCAGCCTTTTACCGGGGAGAAGATCACACTGCAGTCGGATATTCCGGAAGATATGATGATTGCAATAAGAAAGACATCGTGTCATAATAGTAGCAGCAGATATTTGACAGGAGGGATTATTTTATGACAATAGACGAAGTAATCAGCGTACTGGAAATGCAGGAGGAAATCCTTCAGTTTTCTCATTTTACCAATGCGGATGCATGGACGCTGGGCAATATGCTGGTGGCGGAAGCGCAGAGAAGAGGCGCTTCGGTGATGATCAGTATCCGGCTGAACAACGGGTTTACCGTGTTCCAGTACGGCTTTGACGGTACCAATCTGTATAATGAAAACTGGATTTCCAGAAAGCAGAAGACGGTGATGGTGACGGAAAAAAGCAGCCTTCATCTGGCTATGGTTCTCCGCCGGAGCGGAGAAACACTGGAAGATATGATGATGGATCCCAAGGAGTTCGCGGCAAGCGGAGGCGGATTCCCTATCCGTGTCGAAGAGGTGGGAGTAATCGGATCTGTCCTGGTTTCCGGTATGGATCCGGTTTCCGATCATGATCTGATCATCAAGGCGGTCAGCCGGTATCTGCATATCGATGAAGTGCCAAGGATCCGGGCTGTCTAAAAAAGCAGGGTTGCGTCCTGTCCGGGGAAAAAGCGCTTAAGACAGGCCTTCATGTCGTCCGGCAGCGGGCAGGTGAAGGTCAGCATCTTTCCGGAAATGGGATGGGAAAATTCCAGGCGGCAGGAGTGGAGAGCCTGCCGGGGACAGTCATGATTACCGGGATTGTAAAGAAAATCGCCCAGCAGGGGATGCCCCAGATATTTCATATGTACCCGGATCTGATGGGTTCTTCCCGTTTCCAGAGAAAAAGATGCCAGGGAGGCCTGATCGGAGGAAACCAGAACCCGGTAGTGGGTGACGGCCTCTTCTCCCAGGGGATCCACCTGACGCTCCAGTATGGAGTGGGGGCAGCGGCCGATGGGGGCGCGGACGGTTCCTTCGCCGGGCGTAAGGCGTCCCGTTGTCATCGCCAGATAGGTGCGGCGGATGCGGTGTTCTTTCAGGTCTTTGGACAGCACGGCTGCGCTTAACATATGTTTTGCCAGGATCAGCAGGCCGGAGGTATCCCGGTCGATCCGGTTGATGCAGCGAAAGACATAGGGAACTCCCTGCTGGTGAAAATACCAGGCGGCGCTGTTGGCCAGGGTGTTGCCATGATTTCCCTGGGAAGGGTGAACGGGCATGCCGGCCGGTTTGTCAATCACCAGGATATCCTCATCTTCGAAGACGATGGGAAAGGGAAGCGCAGCCGGCTGGATCTGCCCGGAAGAGTGCTCTTCGATGATCCGCACGGTCAGACGGTCGCCGCTTCTTAGTATCGCTGAAGTGTAAACGGGAGCGGATCCCAGACAGATACCATGTTCCGTCTGTTTCAGATGAGTCAGAATATGGCGGGAATAGCCCTGTTTTCTGAGGAAACAGCCGACGGTGAGTCCGGCCTCCTCCGGTTTTATAGTATAATGGAGTGTTTTGTTCATAGGTACTATTATAACAGCGGCTTTTTGTCTGTCAACCGCAAAGGTAGACGGTGTAAAATGGGAAAATCAGAAATCTTTAGGTATACAGATGGGAAAAACCATGCTAAAATATTGGTATCAGGGACGGCATGCACATTCGCCCTGGCGTCTTGATATACAGGAGAAAGGATGGATATTTACATGAGCGAGAAAAAATACGTAGCATATGTAGGTACCTATACACATGGAAGCAGTATCGGGATTCATCTTTACGACGTGGATGTGGAAGAAGGAGTGCTGCGGGAACGGAAAGTGGTTCCGGTTAACAACTCCTCCTATCTGGCACGGTCCAAAAGCGGAAAATATCTGTACTCCATCGCTGACGAGGGTGTGGCAGTGTTTGCCATCCATGCGGATGGGGATCTGGAATATATCAATAAAGTAGACATCGGAGGTATGCGCGGCTGCTATCTTTCCGTGGACGAGACGGGAAAATATCTGTTCGTGGCCGGATATCATGACGGCAAAGTTACCGTGGTTCACACCCACAGGGACGGCCGGCTGGGAAGCGTGATGGACGGCGTATTCCACAAGGGAATCGGAAGCGTGGCGGAGCGCAGTTTCCGGCCCCATGTCAGCTGTGTGATCCCCACGCCGGACAATAAATATCTTTGCGCCGTGGATAACGGGATCGATCAGGTGAAGATTTACCGTCTGGATAAAAGACGTCATAAACTGCATCTGGAGGATATCGTCCGCTGCCGCAGAGAGTCAGGCCCCCGGGAGATGCGGTTCAGCAGAAGTGGAAAATACGCTTATCTGATTTATGAGCTGAGCAACGATGTGGATGTATTTTCCTATGAGGACGGTCCCAAAGGGCCGGTCTTTGAGAAAGTGCAGAATATCAGTATCCTGGATACGGATCTGGATCCCATGCATGACGCGGCGGAGACGCTGGCTATGTCGCCGGACGGACGTTATCTCTTCGCCTCAACGGCGGGAGACAATTCCATTACCATGTTTTCCATCGATCCGGAAAATGGACAGCTGGAACGGAAGTTCTCCCTTCCCATCAGCGGCGAGTATCCCAAGAGCATGAAGCTGTTTCCAGACGGAAAGCACATTGCCATCGTTAATCATGAGTCCAACAGCATCACCACCTTTACCATTGATTATGAGAAAAATGTGCTGATGATGAAAGGGAAACCCATGAGCGTGGATACGCCCAACTGCATTCTGATTGAAGAAGTTTCGCCGGAAAATACCATCTGACCGGCAGATAAAAAGTGAAAAACAAAATTACATTCCCCCTTTGGTAGAATGATCTTATCACAAAGAAATCAAAAAACCAAAGGGGGGATTTTTCTATAAACTTGCGCAAATCGGAAAATGTGGTATAATGGCTGTGCTGTGCGCGGCCCGATAAGCGGGCGCTATGAGGTGAGAGTATGGATATCAAGTTAATAGCAATTGACCTGGACGGTACGCTGCTGGATGACGACTGCCTTTTTCAGGAGGAAAACCGCAAATGGATCCGGCGGGCCATGAAAGCCGGTTATCTGGTGGTGCCCACCACCGGCAGAAGTTATCAGAACGCCAGGTATGAAATTTTTAAAGATTTTGATGAACTGCCCTATTATATCAACGCGAACGGTACGGTGGTGACGGATGCCAGGACGGAAAAAGTACTGTATACCGCCAGCTTTCCCCGGGAGACGGCACGAAAGATCTACCGTCTTTGCAGAGAGTACCGGACTTATATCGAACCCTACGCGGGCCGGTATGCCTATATGGAACAGGAGGGAATCGATCATCTGTACCGCAGCGGTCTTCCCATATCCTACTGCCGGCAGCTGATGCGGACCAATATTCTGTGCGATGATATGGAAAAGATGATTATGGAAGGGGAATACCCGGTCAGCAAGTTCCATATCGTATGCGAGAGCAGTCAGGAGAAGGAAAGGCTGAAGGAAAGGATAGCCTCCATCCCGGGACTGTATCCCATCTCTGTGGTGGCGCAGAATATCGAAGTGGTTTATGAGAAAAAGAGCAAGCGGGACGGCCTGGCGTTTTTAAGTGAATTTCTGGGGCTGACCCGAGAGAATGTGATGGCCATCGGCGACAGCAGCAACGACATGGAGATGCTGGAGTGGGCAGGCTGTTCCGTGGCCATGGAAAACAGCGCGCCGAAAGTCAGACAGGCGGCAAAGTATGTGACGGATACGAATAATAACGATGGAGTGGCAAAGGCTCTTCAGCGTTTTCTGAAAATAGAAAAGACCGGAGGAATGGAATGACAAAGAAATCAGATTACGATGCCAGCAGCATAGCGGTGCTGGAAGGACTGGAGGCGGTGAGAAAGAGGCCGGGCATGTATATCGGCAGCGTCTCCAGAAAAGGGTTAAACCATTTGATTTATGAAATTGTGGATAATGCAGTGGATGAACATCTGGCCGGATACTGCAGTCAGATCCGGGTGACGCTGGAAAAGGACGGCTCCTGTACTGTGGAAGACGACGGAAGGGGAATTCCGGTGGGGATGCATGAAAAGGGCATGCCGGCGGAACGTCTGGTGTTCACCACTCTGCATGCCGGCGGAAAATTTGATGATTCCGCATATAAGACCAGCGGCGGTCTCCACGGAGTGGGATCTTCGGTGGTTAATGCTTTGTCGGTATATCTGGACGTCCGGGTCAGCCGGGAAGGGTATATCCATCACGACCGGTATGAGCGGGGGGTTCCCGTGATGGAACTGGAAGACGGCCTGCTGCCAAAAGAAGGCCGGACGAAGGAAACGGGAACCTGTGTGAATTTTCTGCCGGATCCTGAGATTTTTGAAGTGACCAGTTTTTCCGCGGCGGAGGTGAAAAGCCGGATGCACGAGACGGCCTATCTGAATCCAAAGCTGACCATTGATTTTGCGGATCTGCGGGGAGAAGAGCCGGAATATATCAGCTTTCATGAACCGGACGGCATCATCGGCTTTGTCAAAGATCTGAACAAGAAAAAGGAAGCGCTTCACGATCCGGTTTATTTTACCGGCGAGTCGGAAGGGATCACCGTGGAATGTGCTTTCCAGTATGTAAATGAATTCCATGAAAATGTGCTGGGATTCTGCAACAATATCTACAACGCGGAAGGCGGCACCCACCTGACGGGATTCAAGACGGCGTTCACGGCGGTGATGAACAATTATGCGCGGGAACTGGGAATTCTCAAGGAAAAAGACGCCAATTTTACAGGAGCGGATATCCGCAACGGCATGACGGCGGTGATTTCCATCAAACATCCCGACCCGCGGTTTGAAGGGCAGACCAAGACCAAGCTGGATAACCAGGACGCTTCCAAAGTGACGGCGAAGGTGACAGGGGATGAAATTGTCCGTTACTTCGACCGTAATCTGGAGGTGCTGAAAAAAGTGCTGTCCTGCGCGGAGCGTTCCGCGAAAATCCGCAAGACGGAGGAAAAGGCCAGAACCAACATGCTGACGAAACAGAAGTATTCCTTTGATTCCAATGGAAAACTGGCCAACTGTGAGAAAAAAGATCCCTCCCTGTGCGAAATCTTCATCGTGGAGGGAGACTCTGCCGGCGGTTCTGCCAAGACAGCCCGGGACCGGAGCTTCCAGGCCATCCTGCCCATCCGGGGCAAGATCCTGAATGTGGAAAAAGCCAGTATCGACAAAGTGCTGGCCAACGCGGAAATCAAATCCATGATCAACGCCTTTGGCTGCGGCTTTTCCGAAGGGTACGGCAACGATTTCGATATTTCCAAACTGCGGTATGACAAGATCATCATCATGGCCGATGCCGACGTGGACGGGGCGCATATCTCCACTCTGCTGATGACGCTCTTTTACCGTTTCATGCCGGAACTGATCTATGAAGGCCATGTGTACCTGGCCATGCCGCCTCTTTACAAGGCCATGCCGGCCAGGGGAAAAGAGGAGTACCTGTATGACGACAAGGCGCTGGAACAATACCGGAAAAGGCATAAGGGAAGTTTCACCCTGCAGCGCTACAAAGGTTTGGGCGAGATGGATCCCCAGCAGCTGTGGGAGACCACACTGAATCCGAAAACCCGGATTCTGAAACAGATCGAGATAGAAGACGCGCGGATGGCTTCCGAGATGACGGAGATTCTCATGGGAACTGACGTGCCGCCCAGGAAAGCCTTTATCTACGAACACGCAAGAGACGCCATTCTGGACGTTTAAGGAGGGGACAGATGAGCGAAAGGGAACAGATCATAAAAACAGAATATTCCGAGGTCATGCAGAAGTCCTATATCGATTATGCCATGAGCGTGATCGTATCCAGAGCGCTGCCGGATGTGCGGGACGGCCTGAAGCCGGTACAAAGAAGAACCCTTTACGATATGTATGAACTGGGGATCCGCTACGACCGGCCCTACCGGAAGTGCGCCCGTATCGTGGGAGACACCATGGGTAAATACCATCCCCACGGGGACAGTTCCATCTATGAGGCGCTGGTGGTGATGGCTCAGGAATTTAAAAAGGGACAGGCTCTGGTGGACGGACACGGAAATTTCGGTTCCATCGAGGGGGATGGGGCCGCTGCCATGCGTTACACGGAAGCCCGTCTGCAGAAAATCACTCAGGATGTCTATCTGAGTGATATGGACAAAGACGTGGTGGAGTTTGTGCCGAATTTCGACGAGACGGAGAAGGAACCGGAAGTCCTGCCGGTGAAGATCCCCAATCTGCTGGTAAACGGCGCTGACGGCATCGCGGTGGGTATGGCCACCAGCATTCCGCCCCACAATCTGGCGGAGGTGGCCGACGGCGTCATCGCTTATATGAAAAACAATGACATCACGGTGGCGGAGCTGATGAAATACATCAAGGGACCGGATTTTCCCACCGGCGGCATCATTGTCAATCAAGATGAACTGTTATCCATCTATGAAAAAGGAACGGGAAAAATCCGTCTGCGGGGAAAAGTGGAAATCGAAAAGGGAAAAGGCGGCCGCCAGCTGCTGGTGATCACCGAAATACCCTATACCATGATCGGCGCCAACATCGGAAAGTTTTTAAACGATGTGGCCGCGCTGGTGGAGTCCAGAACAACCACGGATATCGCCGATATCTCCAACCAGTCCTCCAAAGAGGGGATCCGTATCGTGCTGGAACTGAAAAAAGGAGCGGATGCGGATAATCTGATCAACATGCTTTATAAAAAAACCCGGCTGGAAGATACCTTCGGCGTCAACATGCTGGCGGTGGCGGACAAAAAACCGGAGACCTTAAGCTTAAAGCAGGTGATCGAGCATCATGTGGATTTTCAGTTTGAGATGACTACCCGGAAGTATCAAAACCTGCTGGGAAAAGAGCAGGAGAAAAAGGAAATCCAGGAGGGATTGATCGCCGCCTGCGACGTCATTGATCTGATTATCGAGATCCTGCGGGGGAGCAAAAACCAGCAGCAGGTGAAAGACTGTCTGACCATGGGCGTGACGGAAGGGATCCGTTTCAGAAAGAAAACATCCCAGCGGGAAGCCTCCCGGCTGCGCTTTACCCCGCGGCAGGCCGCGGCAATCCTGGAGATGCGCCTATATAAACTGATCGGACTGGAAATCGACGCGCTGATGAAAGAACATGAGCAGACCCTTGAGAACATCCGCCGGTATGAGGACATTCTCAACCATTATGATTCCATGTCCAACGTGATCATCAAAGAACTGCAGCGGATCAAAAAAGAATACGGCCGGAAAAGAAGAACCGCCGTCATCAATGCCGCCGCAGCTGTCTTTGAGGAAAAAAAGGTGGAAGAGATGGAAGTGGGCGTGCTGATGGACCGCTTCGGCTATATCAAGACGGTGGACAAAGGAGTCTGGGAGCGTAACCAGGAAACCATCCGGGAAGAGTATCCTTATAGTTTCTGCTGCAGCAACATGGACAAGCTGTGTATCTTCACCGAACAGGGACGGATGCACACGGTGAAGGTGCTGGATCTGCCCTATGGAAAGCTGCGGGATAAAGGGATGCCCGTTGATAATTACGGCAACTACAGCATAGCCAGTGAACGGCTGCTCTATCTGGGACCCTTGGGGGAACTGAAAAACCAGAAGCTTTTCTTTGCCACAAAACGAGGCATGGTAAAGCTGGTGGACGGTTTGGAGTTTGACGTGGCCAAGCGGACCATTAGCGCAACCAAACTGGCGCCGGAGGACGAGGTGGTTTTCGTGCAGCCGGCGGACACCATGGAGTATGCGGTGCTGCAGAGCAGGGAAGGATATTTCCTGCGTTTCCTGAAAGAAGAAGTGCCGGAAAAGAAAAAGACGGCCATCGGCGTAAGGGGGATGCGGCTGGGTGAGGAAGATGAAATCGCGCAGGCTTATCTCATTGAAAGCAGGATGGACTACGCCATCACCTACCATGAGAAAAAGGTGGTGCTGAACAAACTGAAACTGGGCAAACGGGATGGAAAAGGGACGAAAATCCGCGTTTCATAAGTTCCGTGAAAATCTCGATTTTGTATCTTGCCAGTGCAATTTTCGCAGGCTTTTGGTATAATGGAGGCACTAAAAGATATGGGGGTAGCACTGTATGAAAAAAAGCGATGAGATGAAGAAAATGTGCCAGGAAAAAGGCATCCGGATGATCGATTTCAAAATGACCGATTTGGACGGCCGGTGGAGACACATCACCATTCCCGTGGAGCGGTTCGACGAGGATATCTTCGTGTACGGGATCGGTTTTGACGGCTCCAATTACGGCTATGCGCCGGTGGAGAAAAGCGATATGGTTTTCATCCCGGATCCGGACACGGCTGTGGTGGATCCCTTTGCCGAGGTGCCCACGCTGACCATGTGCGGCGATGTGTGCGTGATCGGTGAGGAGAATAAACCCTTCGATCAGTATCCCAGAAATGTCAGCCTGCGGGCCATGGAGTATATGAAAGAGCTGGGGGTTGCCGATGAGATGCTGATCGGTCCCGAGTTTGAGTTCCATCTCCTGGATCATGTCCGGTACGAAGTGACGCCGCAAAGAAGCGGCTACGCCGTGGACACCAGGCAGGCCGCCTGGAACAGCGGAAAGGAAAGCCCGGACAACGGAGGCTTTCAGGTGAAAGGACATGGCGGTTACCACATCGGGGCGCCTCACGATGTCGCCTACAGCCTGCGCAGTAAAATGTGCATCCTGCTGGAGGATTGGGGCGTTGACGTCAAATACCATCATCACGAGGTGGGAGGCTCCGGCCAGATGGAGATCGAGGTGGAACTGGGCGATATGGTGGATATGGCAGACAAGACCATGATCATCAAATATGTGATCAAAAACGCGGCGGTGCAGGACGGACGGACAGCCACCTTCATGCCCAAGCCCATCTATCAGGAGGCGGGCAACGGCATGCATGTGCATATGCTGCTGAAAAAGGACGGACAGCCGGTATTTTACGATAAAGACGGTTACTCCGGCCTTAGCAGGACGGCCCACTATTTCATGGGCGGCCTTTTGAAGCACGTATCGTCTCTTTGCGCTTTTACCAATCCCTCCACCAACTCCTTCAAACGTCTGGTACCCGGGTTTGAAGCGCCGGTGACCATCGGATACGCCACATCCAACAGGAGCGCGGTGATCCGGATTCCGGCCTATGCAAAGTCGCCGGATAAAAAACGGTTCGAACTGCGCAATCCAGACGCCACCTGCAATCCCTATTACGCTTACGCGGCGATTTTGATGGCCGGTCTGGACGGCATCCGCAATCAGATCGATCCCGCGAAGGAAGGCTGGGGTCCCTATGACTGTAATCTCTATGAGCTTTCAGAGGAGGAGAAAAAGAAAATCTCTTCTTTGCCCAGAAGCCTGGAGGAAGCGCTGGACGCCCTGGAAGCGGATCACGATTACCTCACGGCAGGCGGCGTGTTCCCGACCCGCCTGATCGAGATCTGGCTGAAACGCAAGCGGGAGGAAGCGCTGCGCATTTCTCAGATTCCCCATCCGGCGGAATTTGAAGCCTACTATGATCTGTAAGAAAAGCACCTTGCATTTTACCAAAAGAAGTGTTACAATAAACAGGATTTATTATAAAGACTAATCTGAGAGTGGGCTTGCAAGAGCCCGCTCTTTTATATGGCGGAAAAAATATAAGGCAAAAAGGCAGGGATGAAACGTGAGTAAAAGGGAAAGTTATGAGGAAAAGGCCGCCGCGCTGCTGGAGCCGATCGTGCAGGAGCAGGGATTTGAACTGGTGGACGTGGAGTACGTCAAAGAAGGAGGAACCTGGTATTTAAGGGCTTATATCGACAAAGAAGGCGGGATCACCATCGATGACTGCGAACTGGTCAGCCGTGCCTTCAGCGACGTGCTGGACCGGGAAGATTTTATCGAAGATTCCTATATTATGGAAGTGAGTTCTCCTGGACTGGGACGCCCTCTGAAGAAGGAGAAGGATTACGAAAGAAGCATGGGAAAGGAGCTGGAGATCCGCACCTACCGTGCCGTCGGCGGACAGAAAGAATTCTACGGTATACTGACCGCATATGATAGTAACAGTGTGACCGTAAAAGAAGAGAACGGGGAAGAAAAAACCTTCCGGAAAAATGAAATTGCATTGATACGTCTTGCGTTTGACTTTTGAAACAGTTAGGAGGAAAAAAGAAAAATGAACACAGAGTTACTGGAAGCGTTGAATATTCTGGAGCAGGAGAAAAATATCAGCAAGGATACGCTGCTGGAGGCCATCGAACAGTCATTGATCCAGGCATGCAAAAACCACTTCGGAAAAGCGGACAATGTGAAGGTAAACATTGATCCGGATACCTGCGACTTTGGCGTGTACGCGGAGAAAACCGTGGTGGAGGAAGTGGAGGATCCGGTGATGGAAATCAGCCTGGCCAATGCGAAGATGCTGGATTCCAAGTATGAGCTGGGCGATGTGGTCAATGTGGAAATCAAATCCAAAGAGTTTGGACGGATCGCTACCCAGAATGCCAAAAACGTGATTCTGCAGAAAATCCGCGAGGAGGAACGTAAAGTTCTTTACAATGAATATTTTGAGAAGGAAAAAGATGTGGTTACCGGTATTGTGCAGAGAAATCTGGGCAGAAATATCAGTGTGAATTTGGGGAAAGTGGACGGCATCTTAAGTGAATCCGAACAGGTAAAGACGGAGCATTTCCGACCCACAGAGCGGATCAAGGTCTATGTGCTGGAGGTTAAGGATACTCCCAAGGGCCCGAAGATCCAGGTTTCCAGAACCCATCCGGAACTGGTAAAACGCCTCTTTGAGTCCGAGGTTACGGAAGTGAGGGACGGCATTGTGGAAATTCGAAGCATTGCCAGGGAGGCCGGGTCCCGTACCAAGATTGCCGTATGGTCCAATGATCCCGACGTGGATCCGGTAGGCGCCTGCGTGGGAATGAACGGAGCCAGGGTGAATGCCATCGTGGAAGAACTGCGGGGAGAAAAGATCGATATCATCAACTGGGATGATAATCCGGCCTTCTTGATCGAGAACGCCCTAAGCCCAGCCAAAGTGATTTCCGTCATGGCGGATCCCGATGAAAAGACGGCCCAGGTGATCGTACCGGATTATCAGCTGTCGCTGGCGATTGGAAAAGAAGGACAGAACGCCCGTCTGGCAGCCCGTCTGACCGGGTACAAGATCGATATCAAGAGCGAGACGCAGGCCAGAGAGGCCGGACTGTTCGACGAGATGGAAGCGTATGGCGAAGAGTATGAGGACGAAGAGTTCGAGCAAGAGGATGGAGACTATGGTGAAGAAGATGAAAGTTCCGATGCGAAAGTGTACGGGATGCCAGGAGATGAAGAATAAAAAAGAAATGATACGCGTCCTGAAAACGCCGGAGGATGAAATCGTACTGGATGCCACAGGCAGAAAGAACGGCCGGGGCGCTTATCTTTGCTTTTCCAGGGAATGCCTGGATAAAGCCATAAAAAATAAAGGGCTGGAGCGATCTTTAAAAACGGCGATTCCGCCGGAGGTCTACGACGCCCTGAAAGAGGAGCTGGATCAGATTGAACGAACGTAAACTGCTTTCCCTTCTGGGGCTGGCAGCGAAAGCGGGCAAGGTGGCCAGTGGGGAATTTTCTACGGAAAAAGCGGTTAAGACCGGGAAAGCGTACCTGGTGCTGGTGGCGGAAGAAGCTTCCGGCAATACGAAAAAAAAGTTTTTAAATATGTGCACCTATTACAAGGTACCCTGTTACTTTTTTGGAGAGAAGGCAGCTCTTGGGAAAGCCATCGGGAAAGAATTCCGAGCATCCCTTGCACTCCTGGATGAAAATCTGGGGAGAGCCGTTGAGAAACAGATGGAAGATGTGGCGGATCCCAAAATAGCTGAACAGAAAGGTCAGGTGGTAAAATGCCGGGAATCAGAGTGCATGAAATTGCCAGGGAAATAGGAAAAACCAACAAGGAAGTCATCACGTTTCTGAAGGATCACGGTATCGAGGTCCGAAGTCACATGAGTTCTTTGAAAGAAGCGGAGGAGAAGTTATTGAGAGAAACATTTGATAAAGATAAGAACATGAAAAACGAAAAGAAGGAAGAGGGGCGCACAGAGGCAAAGCCGAAGAAAAAATCCAATATTATCCAGGTGTTCCGGCCCCAGAATGCCAAAACGCCGGAAGGGAAAAATCTGGGAAGAGGAAAACGATCTGATTCCAGAAAGGGGAAACCGGCTGCAGACGGAAAGCTTGCCCAGCGTCCGCCCCGTCCGGCAGCGGAGAACGCGGCGGTAAAAGCTGCGCCGAATAAAGAGACTTCCCGTCCGGCAGCGGGAAATGCAGGAGGAAGAACCGGTTCATCGCCTGCCCATGGAAAGCCTGCCCAGACTCAGGAAACAGAAAATAAGGGACGTCAAAGGAACAGTCAGGGGACAAATCAGCGTCCGCCGCGCAGCGACAGTCCAAGGCGGTTCCAGGCAGACCGGGAACGGGATAAAGACCGGGATACAAAAGAGGGAAGAGATTTCCGCAGAAATGGATCAGAGGGAAGAAAATCCGGCGGCAGAAAACAGCAGGCGGATGCGGTGGATACGTCCATGATGCAAAAGCCCTCCCGTGATCTGAGAAAAGACAAGGAAAAAGAGAAAGAAAAAGAAAAAGCGAAGGATAAATTCGGCGGCGACCGTCAAAAAGGCGGCAGACGCCCCAACCAGGGATTCCGTCAGCAGGCGAGACTGCCAAAGGCGCTGCAAAAACCGGTACATCAGCACAAGGAAGAGAAGAAAGCTGAGGTAAAGGAAATCGTGCTTCCGGAGAAGCTGACCATCCGGGAACTGGCGGATAAGATGAAGATGCAGCCCTCCGTGATTGTAAAAAAACTGTTCATGGAAGGCGTCATGGTTACGGTCAACCATGAGATCGATTTTGAAAAGGCACAGGAGATCGCACTGGATTACGATATCATTGCCGAGCCGGAAGAGAAAGTGGATGTGATCGAGGAGCTGCTGAAAGAAGAGGAAGACGATGCCAGCACACTGGTACCAAGACCGCCGGTTGTCTGCGTCATGGGTCATGTCGATCATGGCAAGACTTCCCTTCTGGACGCTATCCGAAATACTCATGTGACCGACCGGGAAGCCGGCGGAATCACCCAGCACATCGGCGCATACATGGTCAATGTCAACGGACAGAAGATTACCTTCCTGGATACACCGGGCCATGAGGCTTTCACGGCCATGCGTATGCGTGGCGCCAACGCCACGGATATCGCCATTTTGGTGGTGGCTGCGGACGACGGCGTGATGCCTCAGACAATCGAGGCTATCAACCACGCCAAAGCGGCAGGGGTGGAGATCATCGTGGCCATCAATAAGATCGATAAACCCAACGCCAACGTGGAGCGGGTAAAACAGGAGCTGTCGGAATATGAACTGATCCCGGAAGACTGGGGCGGAAGTACGATCTTCGTGCCCGTATCGGCTCATACCCACGAGGGGATCGAGGAGCTGCTGGAGATGATCCTGCTGACGGCAGAAGTCTGCGAGCTGAAAGCCAATCCCAAAAGAAAGGCCAGAGGTCTGGTGATCGAAGCAAAGCTGGATAAGGGGAAGGGACCTGTGGCTACTATTCTGGTACAAAAGGGTACTCTGCATGTGGGAGATTTCATTGCCGCCGGAGCATGCTCCGGAAAGGTTCGCGCCATGATGGACGACAAGGGACGCAGGGTCAAAGAAGCCGGTCCCTCTACTCCGGTGGAGATCCTCGGTCTTGGCGATGTGCCAAATGCCGGAGAAGTGCTGGTAGCGACAGAAAACGACAAAGAAGCGAAAAACTTTGCGGCCACCTTCGTATCCGAGAATCGGAACCGTCTGCTGGAAGAGACCAAGTCCAAGATGTCTTTGGATGATCTGTTCAATCAGATCCAGGAGGGCAATTTAAAAGAGCTTGGCATCGTGGTCAAGGCTGATGTACAGGGATCTGTGGAAGCGGTGAAACAAAGTCTTTTGAAACTTTCCAACGATGAAGTGGTGGTGAAAATCGTCCATGGAGGCGTAGGCGCCATCAATGAATCAGACGTCACCCTGGCATCCGCTTCCAACGCCATCATCATCGGCTTTAACGTGCGTCCCGACGCCACGGCGAAGGCCATTGCCGAGCAGGAGGGCGTGGATATCCGTCTGTATAAGGTGATTTACCAGGCCATCGAAGATGTGGAAGCCGCCATGAAGGGTATGCTGGATCCGATATACGAGGAAAAAGTGATCGGCCATGGCGAGATCCGTCAGATTTTCAAAGCCTCCGGCGTGGGCAACATCGCCGGAAGCTATGTATTGGACGGCGTGTTCCAGAGGGGCTGCAAGGTAAGGATCAGCCGCGAAGGAAATCAGGTATACGACGGCGCGCTGGCTTCCCTGAAACGATTCAAGGATGATGTGAAGGAAGTAAAAGCCGGATACGAATGCGGTCTGGTATTTGAAGGATTCAATGACATTCAGGAGTTAGACCAGGTGGAGGCTTATATCATGGTGGAGGTTCCCAGATAGGAATCCTCCCACAAGGATGGCCTCCCGGACAAGTGAGGACAATATGAGGAAAAACAGTATAAAAAATACCCGTATCAACGGGGAAGTGCAAAAGGAACTCAGTCAGATTATCCGTCGTGAGATCAAAGATCCCAGGATCCATATGATGACTTCTGTGACAGGGGCTCAAGTTGCGCCGGATCTGAAAACTTGCAAGGTTTACATCAGCGTGCTGGGCACAGATGAAGAGAAAGCCGACACGCTGGCCGGCCTTCGCAGCGCGGAGGGATATATCCGCCGGATGCTGGCAAAGAATCTGAACCTGCGCAATACGCCGCAGCTTACCTTTTTGCTGGATACCTCCATCGAATACGGAGTAACCATGGCGAAAAAGATTGCGGATCTGGAAATCAGAGAGACTGAGGAAGAAAATGATGAAGAATCTTGACGATATGGTAACGGGAGCCGCCAGTGTGGCCATCGCCGGCCATGTGAATCCCGACGGCGACTGCGTCGGTTCCTGTATGGCGGTATATCATTATCTGCGGGATAACCACAGCGATATCCGCACGCAGGTATATCTGGAAGAGATGCGCCCGGTGTTCGGCCATCTGTCGGATCTGGATCAGATCCGCCGCCTGCCCGAACCGGGAGAAGCCTGTGATCTTCTGATCCTGCTGGACGTCAGCAGCCTTGATAGGATCGGCGCGGCAGGCGAGCTGTTTGCAAGAGCGAAAAAAACGGTCTGCATCGATCATCACATCACCAATCCCGGCCTGGCAGATGAAAATCATATTGTACCGGACGCCAGTTCCACCTGCGAGGTACTCTTTTCTCTGATGGACAGGGAAAAAATTTCCCGCAGGACGGCGATGGATCTGTATACCGGGATCATTCACGACAGCGGGGTATTCCAGTATTCCAACACGTCGCCGAAGACCATGGAGATTGCCGGGTGGCTGATGGAGCAGGATATTCCCTTCACCAGGATCATAGAGGATTCGTTTTATAAAAAGTCGTACGCTCAGAACCGGGTGATGGGCTATATCCTGATGAACAGCCAGCTGTATCTGGACGGAAAATGCATTGCCGCCGCGGCGGACAAAGACTGCATGGAGCAGTTTCACGTACAGGCCAGGGATCTGGACGGGATTATCAATCAGATGCGGCTGACGGAAGGCGTGGAAGCGGCGGTATTTCTCTATGCGCTGGATGAAAACCGTTACAAGGTGAGTCTGCGTTCCAACGGAAAAGTGGACGTCAGCGCCATAGCCATGACCTTCGGCGGGGGCGGCCATTATATGGCGGCCGGCTGCACCATGGAAGGGGAGCCGGAAGAGATTACCGGAAAAATCGTGGAGGAGATCAGGCGTCAGCTGGGTATGGAAAAGGTTTGAAATGAACGGAATCATTAATGTATATAAGGAAGCCGGCTGGACTTCCCACGATGTGGTGGCGAAGCTGCGGGGCATCCTGAAAATGAAAAAAATCGGACATACGGGCACACTGGATCCTGATGCGACAGGCGTGCTGCCGGTATGTCTGGGAAAAGCGACAAAACTGTGCGAGCTGCTGGCGGGAGAAGACAAAACCTATGAAGCGGTTCTAAGGCTGGGCATTACCACCGATACCCAGGATATCAGCGGAACGGTTATAAAGGAGACTAATCCGGCAGTGACGGAAAAGGAGGCGATATCCTGCATCCGCTCCTTTGAAGGGGAGTATATGCAGGTTCCGCCTATGTACTCGGCCTTGAAAGTAAATGGAAAGAAACTGTATGAACTGGCACGGGAAGGGAAAACGGTGGAACGAAAAGCCCGGCCGGTTCATTTTTACCGTATAGAGATCCTTAAGACAGATCTTCCGGAAATCCGTTTTTCCGTTACCTGTTCCAAGGGGACCTACATCCGCACCCTGTGCCATGACATCGGCGAAAAACTGGGCTGCGGCGCCTGCATGAAGTCTTTGATCCGCACACGGGTCGGGCGTTTCGATGTAAAGGACAGCCGCACACTGGAGCAGATCCAAAAGCTGGCAGACTGCGGGCGCGTACAGGAAGCGATTCTGCCGCTGGATCAGATGTTTGACCGGGATCCGGCCGTTGTCGCGGGATCCTCGCTGCAAAAAAGGGTGTATAATGGAAATTCTTTTTACGGCCGTGATCTGCCCCGCCCGGTTCCCGGGCTGAAGGATGGCTGCCGGGTTCGCGTATACGACGGCGGCGGGGCGTTCGTGGGACTCTATCGCTACCGGGAAAAGGAAGATGAGTTCCGGCTGGTAAAAATGTTCAGAGACGGGGGCGGCCAGGGATGAGATATATCAAAAATACACTGGATTTTATGCTGCCCAAACGCAGCATTATCACACTGGGGAAATTTGACGGACTGCACCGGGGCCATAAAAAACTGGTGAATCGGGTAAAAGAACTGAAAAAACCTGGATTTGAAACGGTTATTTTCACTTTTGACGTATCCCCGGTGATGCGCCTTTCCGATCCGTCTTTTAAGATGATACTGACAGGTGAAGAGCGGTTTCATCTGGCCAAGGGGATGGATGTGGACTGTCTGGTGGAATGTCCCTTCGTGCCGGAGATCATGCATATGGACGCGAAGGATTTTGTCCGTGAAATCCTGGTCCGCCAGATGAAGGCGGCCCATCTGGTGGTGGGACCGGATTTTCACTTCGGCCATAAGCGGGGCGGCACCACCGCGCTGCTTAAGGAGATGGGAAAACAGTATGGCTACCAGGTGGATGTCCTGAAAAAAGTCACAGACGGCGGCGCCGCCGTCAGCAGTACGCGGATCCGCCGGGAGATCATGGAGGGCAATCTGGAAAAAGCCAATGATCTTCTTGGTTATCCTTTTTTTGTGGAGGGAGAGATCGTTCACGGAAAACATCTGGGCCACACCATCGGTATCCCCACCATCAATCAGCGCCCGTCGGTGCACAAGCTGCTGCCGCCTTTTGGCGTTTATGCCTCTATCACTCAGATCGACGGCGAACCTTATTTCGGCATCAGCAATATCGGCGTCAAGCCTACGGTGGGCGACAGCCGCCCGGGAGTGGAAACCTATCTTTTCGATGTGGACAAAGAGCTGTATGGGAAACAGGCTCATGTACGGCTTTATGAATTTATCCGGCCGGAATATAAATTTCCTTCCATTGTCCAGCTGCAGCATCAGATTAAAAAGGATGAGGCGGCCTGCCGGAATTACTTCCGAGACAGAGGGAAAAAGGTATTTACATCGGTATAGGGTTGTGGTATAATCGCTAAGTGTGAAAAATCAATGAACCCGGATTCGGAGCGCGGAATCTCCAACCGGCTCTTAATTCGAGGCGTTAAAAGAGAAACAGGAGGAAAATTATGATTTCAAAAGAAAAGAAACAGGCAATCATCAGCGAGTATGCGAGAACAGAGGGCGATACCGGTTCACCGGAGGTACAGGTGGCTATCCTGACAGCCAGAATTCAGGAGCTGACAGAGCATCTGAAGGAGCATCACAAAGATCATCATTCCAGACGCGGTCTGCTGAAAATGGTTGGTCAGAGACGTGGTCTGCTGGATTACCTGAAGAAAAATGATATCGAAAGATACCGTGCTTTGATCGAGAAGCTGGGAATCAGAAAATAAGGATAGTGAGGGGGCGGAGTTTTCCGCCCCATTTCTCTATAGGAAACAAACTAACCAAACAAACATTGACCTCAGGTTCCTGTTTGACCGGGACTACTGAAAAGGACATGAGAAGCTGCGCGTGTTTTTTTCAGTTGTTTCGGGCAGGACCGGTCAGAAAGAAAAGGAGAATACAGATGTATAAAAGTTATTCCATGGAACTGGCGGGAAGAACGCTGACCGTCGATATCGACAGAGTGGCAAAGCAGGCCAATGGCGCTGCCTTTATGCATTACGGAGACACCGTAGTTCTTTCTACGGCTACCGCTTCCGACAAACCGCGGGAGGGAATCGATTTCTTCCCCTTAAGCGTAGAATACGAAGAGAAACAGTATGCAGTGGGTAAGATCCCCGGCGGTTTCAACAAAAGGGAAGGAAAGGCCAGCGAACATGCCATCCTGACCTCCCGTGTCATCGACCGCCCCATGCGGCCGCTGTTCCCCAAGGATTACCGCAACGATGTGACCATCAGCAACATGGTTATGTCAGTGGATCCGGAGTGCAATCCGGAGATTCCGGCCATGCTGGGATCTTCCATCGCCACCTGCATTTCCGACATTCCCTTTGACGGCCCCTGCGCCGCCACACAGGTGGGACTGATCGACGGAGAATTCATCATTAACCCCTCCCTGGGACAGAAAGAAGTTTCCGACCTTCAGCTGACCGTGGCCTCTACCAGGGAAAAGGTGATCATGATCGAGGCCGGAGCCAATGAAGTGCCGGAGGAGAAAATGATCGAGGCGATTTTCAAAGCCCATGAAGTCAATCAGGAGATCATTCAGTTTATTGATAAAATCGTAGCGGAATGCGGTAAGGAAAAGCACACCTATGAAAGCTGCGCCGTTCCGGAAGAACTGTTTGCCGCCATAAAGGAGATCGTACCGCCCCAGGAAATGGAAGCTGCGGTGTTTACCGATGAGAAACAGGTACGCGAGGAGAATATCCGTCAGATTACAGAGAAACTGGAGGAAGCCTTCGCGGAGAAAGAAGAGTGGCTGGATGTGCTGGGAGAGGCTGTTTACCAGTATCAGAAAAAAACCGTCCGCAAGATGATCCTTCAGGATAAGAAGCGTCCCGACGGACGCGGGATCAAGGAGATCCGTCCTCTGGCGGCTGAAATCGATCTGATCCCCAGAGTACACGGTTCCGCCATGTTTACCCGGGGGCAGACCCAGATCTGTACCGTCACCACGCTGGCGCCTCTTTCAGACGCTCAGAGACTGGACGGACTGGATGAATACGAAACGTCCAAACGGTATATGCATCACTATAACTTCCCCTCCTATTCTGTAGGCGAGACAAAACCCTCCAGAGGACCGGGACGCCGTGAGATCGGTCATGGAGCCCTGGCGGAACGTGCGCTGGTGCCGGTGCTGCCATCCGAGGCGGAATTCCCCTACGCTATCCGTACGGTTTCAGAAACCTTTGAATCCAACGGTTCCACCTCACAGGCCAGTATCTGTGCGTCTTCCATGTCACTGATGGCAGCCGGCGTACCGATCAAAAAACCGGTGGCAGGTATTTCCACCGGCCTGGTGACGGGAGAAACCGACGATGATTATATCGTGCTGACGGATATCCAGGGTCTGGAAGATTTCTTCGGCGATATGGACTTTAAGGTGGCAGGTACCCACGACGGTATCACCGCTATCCAGATGGATATCAAGATTCACGGGCTGACCCGTCCCATTATCGAGGAGGCCATTGCCAGAACGAAAGAAGCAAGGGAGTATATTCTGACGGAGGTTATGGAACCGGTTATCGCGAAGCCGAGAGAGAGCGTGGGACCCTATGCGCCCAAGATCGTTCAGATCATGATCGATCCGGCGAAAATCGGCGATGTGGTCGGTCAGAGAGGCAAGACCATCAACGCCATCATCGAAGAGACGGGTGTTAAGATCGATATTACCGACGACGGCGCTGTTTCCATCTGCGGCGTGGAAAAAGCGGGTATGGACAAGGCGATTCAGTATATCCAGACGATTGTCACGGATTTTGAAGCCGGCCAGATCTTTACCGGAAAAGTGGTCAATATCAAAGAGTTCGGCGCTTTTGTAGAGTTCGCTCCCGGCAAGGAAGGTATGGTTCATATTTCCAAAATTGCCAAGGAGAGAATCAAACGGGTGGAAGACGTCCTGACGCTGGGCGACATCGTAAAGGTTGTCTGCCTGGGCAAAGATAAGATGGGGCGGTTCAGCTTCAGCATCAAGGATGTTCCGGAGGATCAGAAATAGAACTGACAACAGTAAAAATGGGAAAAGGGGAGAAACGCATCATGGCGCCTCCCTTTTTTTGACCGGTCAGAAAGGAAGATTTCATGCGGTACCACAATATTACCAAGGATGATATGTTAAATGGGGACGGTCTGCGGGTGGTTCTGTGGGTGGCGGGATGCTCCCACTGCTGCCGGGAATGCCAGAACCCCCAGACCTGGGATCCCAACGGGGGGATTCCATTCGACCAGGAGGCTAAGGATGAGCTGTTCGAACAGCTTGGGAAAACCTATATTTCCGGTATCACCTTCAGCGGCGGGGATCCTTTGCACAAGAACAATATTACGGAGATTACCAGGCTGGCAAAAGAAATCCGGGAAAAATTCCCTGACAAGACGATCTGGCTGTATACCGGCTCTCTGTGGGAGAGCATACAAAAGGAAGAGATCGTCCGGTATCTGGATGTGTGTGTGGACGGGGAGTTTATCGTGGAGCAAAAGGACACTTCACTGAAATGGAAAGGAAGCGCCAACCAAAGAGTAATCGATGTGAAAAAAACCCTTGCAGCGGGAAAAGTCGTGCTGCATACCAGGGACTAAAGGAGAGACGCGATGAACAGAATTGCCAGATTTGATAAAGTAAGTGAAAAACAATTTCTGGAAGGATGGATGGATACCTTTCCGGAAACTTTGCCTGAGCAGGTGAAAGACATTTATAAAAACATCCGCCTTCCAAGGCGGGCGACGACGGGCAGCGCCGGTTATGATTTTTTCAGTCCCATATCTTTTACGCTGCAGCCGGGGCAGTCCATCAAAATTCCCACGGGCATCCGGGTGCAGATGGAGCAAGACTGGGTGCTGCTGCTGTTTCCCAGAAGCGGACTGGGATTCAAATACCGGCTGCAGATGAATAACACAGTGGGGGTGATCGACAGCGATTACTTTTATTCGGACAACGAGGGCCATATCTTTGCCAAAATCACCAACGATTCCAACGAGGAAAAGGTTTTGTCCATCGAAGAGGGAGACGGCTTTATACAGGGGATTTTCATGATGTATGGCATCACCGTGGATGACGATGTGAAAGAAGTGCGAAACGGCGGTTTTGGAAGTACCGGGCGCTAAAAGGGGAGAGTCTTTTAGACTCTCCCCTTTTAGCTCTTCGCCAGATAACCCAGGTTACAGATCCTCTCCGTCCACCACCTCGTCGTATTCTGCTTTATCTAAAAGTTCATCAAAGGCGTCTGCGGCAGCTTCATACTCGTCATCATCGGTGATATTGTCCAGAGAAGGCTGACCGTTTTCTCCTTCTTCGTAACGGTAAAGATAAACTTCCCCGTCGCTGTTCTGACCGTTTTCATCCAGCGGCAGCAGTGCGATATAGTGTTTGTCCGCAGCCGGGAAAATGGTGAGGATGGCGCATTCGATTTCCGTATCGTCATCCAGTGTCAGGGTGACGGTGGCGTCCCCCGGCTGGAAGGGAGCGGAGCAGTCGGATCCGCAGGTGTCACAGTTGCCGCTGCAGATGTTGTCTTTGGAATTTTCCATGTGTAGTTACCTCTTTCTTTTTCTTGGATTCGATGTTTCCTGTCAAAATTACTTTACCAGATGCGGAGAAGAAAAGCAACAATATTTCATAATATGCGGTTGACGGATAAGTTTTGCAGTTTTATACTATAATTTAGAAAAAGAGGGATGACAGAGAATCCCAAGGAGGAGACAGTATTATGGATATCAGATTTGAAAAAAGAGAGCATCTGAAAGAAAAACCGGATCAGAAGAATCTGGGATTTGGAAAGTACATGACAGATTATATGTTTGTGATGGACTGGGACAGAGAAAAGGAGTGGCATGATGCCAGAATCGTGCCCCATGAACCGATGCTTCTGGATCCGGCCTGCGTGGCGCTGCATTACGCACAGGAAACCTTTGAAGGAATGAAAGCTTACCGGACGAAAGAGGGAAAGATTCAGCTGTTCCGTCCGGAGATGAACGCGAAACGTATGATCAAATCCAACGAAAGACTCTGTATGCCTCCCGTTCCGGTTGATATGTTCGTAGAAGCGGTGGAAGAACTGGTGAAAGTAGAGAAGGACTGGGTTCCCTCTGAGCCGGAAACCTCTCTTTATATCCGTCCCTTTATGTTCGCAACGGAATCTTCTTTAGGCGTACATATGGCTAGTTCCTATAAATTCGTTGTGATCTGTACGCCGGTGGGCGCATACTATGCGGAAGGTGTGAATCCGGTGCGTATTCTGGTGGAAGACGAACTGGTCCGCGCGGTAAAAGGCGGTACGGGATTTACCAAATGCGGCGGAAACTATGCAGCATCCATCCTGGGACAGGTCAAAGCGGAGAAACAGGGATGTACTCAGGTTCTGTGGCTGGACGGCGTGGAGCGCAAGTATGTGGAAGAAGTGGGAACCATGAATATCATGTTCAAAATCGCGGGCGAGATTTATACGGCGCCCATCGAAGGAACCGTGCTTCCGGGCGTTACAAGAGATTCGATTATCCATATTCTGAAAGACTGGGGTTATAAAGTAAACGAGACCAGACTTTCCGTGGATGACCTGATGAAAGCAGGACACGACGGGACGCTGGAGGAAGCTTTTGGAACCGGTACGGCAGCGGTTATCTCACCGGTGGGAGAGTTTGTATACAAGGACGACAAGGTAACAGTCAATGACTTCAAAACCGGGGAACTGACCCAGAAGCTTTACGATTATCTGACAGGCATTCAGTGGGGCAGCGTAGAAGACAAATATCACTGGACCGTGGAAGTCTGCTGATCAAAGCAGTTATCCGGGAGACATGGGCGGGCTCATGTCTCCTTTTTTTGAGCAAAACAAAATGCAGGCGGGCGGATTCCCTCCTGTATGGGAAACCAGGAGGGAAATATGGAAAGACAGGATCGGGCGCCCCTGGTGGACGCTTTGAAAAGATATCAGAAAGAGAGACCGGCCTATTTTTGTATTCCAGGACACCGGTATGAACGAGGACTGGGACAGCGGTGGCTTACAAAGGAAGAATGCGGTTTTTTGAAATACGACTTGACGGAGGTGGGCGGACTAGATGACCTGCACCGGCCGGAGGGTGTTATTCGGGAAGCACAGGAACTGCTGGCGGATCTGTACGGTGCACAAAAGAGCTATTTTCTGGTAAACGGTACCACCTGCGGCAATGAAGCCATGCTCCTTGGTACGCTGAAGGAAAATGACGAGATCATACTTCCCCGCAATGTGCATAAATCTGTACTGCAAGGATTGATCCTGTGCGGAGCAAGACCGGTCTATCTGATGCCAAAGTGGATCGAAAAAGCCGGAATCTGGGGAGGAATTTCTCCCCGGGAGGTGGAAAATGCGCTGGAACACCATCCCGGGGCGAAAGCGGTTTTCCTGGTCAGCCCTTCCTACTACGGCATTTGCTGTGATGTGAAGCGGATTGCGGATATCTGCCATCGATTCGGGGTGCCGCTGCTGGTGGATGAGGCCCACGGCAGTCATCTGTATTTTTCAAGTCTGCTGCCCCGGGGCGCGCTGCAGCAGGGGGTGGATGGATGTGCCCAGAGTTTCCACAAGACGACGGGAGCGCTGACCCAAAGTTCCGTGCTTCATATCCAGACAGGACGGATCGATGCCGGACGGATCGAGCGCGCCTTAAAGCTGGTGCAAAGTACCAGCCCTTCGTATCTTTTGATGGCTTCACTGGATAACTCCCGTTATCAGCTGGCGCATCATGGGCGTAAAATGGCGGAGGACGCCCTTGAAAAAGCCGCTTTTCTCCGGGAGAAAATCCGTGCTGTTCCGGGAATGTTCGTTCTGGGGAAGGACGACATAGAAGGAAGATATGCGGCTGCGGCGCTGGATGAGACTCGTCTGGTATTCGGCTGTGAAACCATGAGCGGTTATGATCTGGCGAGCACACTGCGGGAAGAGTACCAGGTGGAGACAGAGATGGCGGATCTGCGAAACGTGGTTGCTGTGGTCACTTTTGCCAACGAAGAGAAGGAAGTAACACAGTTGATCGGGGCTTTGCGGGACATTAGCCGACGCCGGGATCGGCGGTTTCTTTGTAAAACCGGCAGGAAAGAAATGCGGGTGATCCCCCAGATTTCTCTTCCGCCGGCGGTACTCACGCCGCGGCAGGCATTTTTTGCTGAGACGAAAACCGTACCCTGGCAAAAAGCTGTGGGAAAGATTGCCGGAGAGATGATTGCACCCTATCCTCCGGGGATTCCGCTGCTTTGTCCCGGAGAGCGGCTGACTCCGGAGATCATGGCGGCGGCGGAAACCTATCGGCAGGAGGGGTGCCGCTTCCACGGACTGGAGGACGACAGTCTGACATCTTTCAAAATCATTGAAAAAGAAACATAAAACAGATATAATTGGCTTATAGGAATGAAAAAATAGGTGTAGAGCAGGAGGCTAAAATGAAACTGATTTCCTGGAATGTCAACGGACTGAGAGCCTGTGTGAATAAAGGATTTATGGATGTATTCCGGCAGCTTGACGCGGATATTTTCTGTATACAGGAGAGCAAGCTGCAGGAAGGGCAGATTCAGATGGATCTGCCGGGATATTATCAGTACTGGAATTATGCCGTAAAGAAAGGATATTCCGGCACGGCTGTTTTTACCAGAAAGGAACCGCTGGCGGTAAGCTGCGGAATCAACCAAGAAGAGCACGATCAGGAAGGACGGGTGATTACCCTGGAGTATCCGGGATATTACCTGGTAACCGTCTATACGCCGAATTCTCAGAATGAACTGGCGCGTCTTTCTTATCGGATGGAGTGGGAGGATGCTTTCCTGGCTTATCTGGACGGCTTGAATGAGAAAAAACCGGTTATTTTTTGCGGTGATCTCAATGTGGCTCACAAAGAAATCGATCTGAAAAATCCCAAAACAAACCGTAGAAACGCCGGCTTTACGGATGAAGAAAGACAGAAGTTTTCCACTCTTTTGGAACACGGGTATATCGATACGTTCCGCTATTTTTATCCAGATACGGAACAGGTTTATTCCTGGTGGTCCTATCGGTTCCGAGCCAGGGAAAAAAACGCGGGATGGCGTATCGATTATTTCTGCGTTTCAGAGAGACTGAAGGACTGCCTGAAAGACGCAAAAATCCATACGGACATCATGGGATCGGATCATTGTCCGGTGGAACTGGATCTCGATCTGTAGGACAAAAAGACAGGAGAACGAGGATACGGAGGAAAGTGGATGGTGAAAAATGATACACAATTGCAAAGAGCGGCAAAAGGGCTGAAGATAAAAAAAGGTTATCCGCAGATACCGGGCGCATACCGCTGGGAGAACGGATGCAATTTTTCCTTTCTGCAGGAAGAGAGCGGATGTAAGACCAGTCTTTTGCTGTATCGGACGAAAAACGGGAAGGTTTTCAAAGAGATTCCCCTCTCGGATGAATTTCGTACCGGGAAGGTGTTCTCCGTCTGGATAGAGGGGCTGGGCGACGGCGCTGTTTTTTATAATTACAGATGCGGTGAAAGGACAGTCACAGATCCCTGGGCGGCGGCACTGACCGGAAGAGAGAAATACGCTGCATCGGAAAGAGAAGGGGATGATCGTGTGCGGGGGATTCTTCCGGGAAAAGAAGAGTTCCTTCCGTCGGACGTGCCCGGCGTGTTCATTCCCTATTCGGAAATGATACTTTATAAGCTCCATGTGAGAGGATTTACCGCAGGCCGGCAGTCACGCACGGCAAAAAAAGGAACTTTTGCCGGATTGAAAGAAAAGATTCCCTATCTGCAGGAACTGGGCGTCACTTCCGTGGAACTGATGCCGGCCTATGATTTTCTGGAACTGACGCCGGTAAAGGAACAGCAAAAGAAAGCGGCGTCCAGGATACCGAAGGATCTTCTGCCGCAGGATTTTGTGACGGCGCAGCAGCCGGAAAAAGAAAAGCAGCGGGTCAATTACTGGGGTTATACCGGCGGTTTTTACTGCGCGCCGAAGGCTTCCTACTGTGCAGGAGGGGACGCCATGAAAGAGTTTCAGGACTGTGTGGACAGTTTTCACCGGGCGGGGATGGAAGTGATCATGGAATTTTATTTTGAAGAAAACTTTCCGCCGGCCTGGATTATTACGATTCTGCGCTACTGGATGATGACTTACCATGTGGACGGCTTTCACCTGGTGGGGGCGGCGGTTCCTTCAGATCTGGTTGCCGGGGATGAACTGCTGTGCGAAGTGAAAATCATCAGTTCGGGATTTGACGTACAGAAAATTTACCGGGGAAAAGAGCCGCAGCGCAGGACGCTGGCGGCAAGCAGCGGAGAATTTATGGGGACGGCCCGTCGTTTCCTGAAAGGAAATGAAGATCAGGTGGCCGGATTTATCTGGCATAACCGGCAGAACTCGCCCTATTGCGGGATCATCAATTACCTGGCATGCCAGGATGGTTTCACACTGGCGGACGCTGTTTCCTATAACGAAAAACACAATGAAGCCAACGGGGAGAACAACCGGGACGGGAGAAAAGAGAATGAGAGCTGGAACTGCGGGGTGGAAGGCAGTACCAGGAAACAGGCGGTGCTGGCGCTGCGAAAACGGCAGATGAAAAATGCCTTTCTCATGCTTTTGATGAGTCAGGGAAGTCCCATGATCTATGCTGGCGATGAGACGGGAAACAGCCAGGGAGGCAATAATAACGCCTGGTGCCAGGATAACCCTGTGGGCTGGACGGACTGGAACCAGAACAAAAGCGCGCAAGAGATGCTGGAGTTTGTAAAATATGCCATTGCATTTCGCAAAGCCCATCCGATCCTTCATCTGGACCGGCCGATCCGCGATACGGACTACAAGTCTTTGGGTTCGCCGGAGCTTTCCTATCACAGCGAGCGGGCCTGGTTTTCCGCCATGGACCGGGACAGCAGAAGCATCGGTATGATGTACTGCGGCGAATATGCGCAGACGCAGGAGGGAAAAAGCGACGATTATATTTATATCGCTTACAATATGTACTGGGAAGAGAAAAGCTTTGCGCTGCCCCACCTTCCGGAGGAAAGAAAATGGTACGCCGCGGCGGATACCTCGGATGAAAAATGCTGCGGTTTTTACGGAGAATACCAGGAGTTCGGGGAGGAGAAGGAACTGACCGTGCCTCCCAGAACGGTGATGATCTTAGTGGGAAGATGAGGATGAAATCATGTATATCTGGAAACATTTTAAAACAATTACAAAACATAAGATTCTGGTGATGCAGTACTGTTTCCGCATCGGTCTGTACCGCCAGGGACTATGTCACGATCTTTCCAAATATTCCTGGACCGAGTTTCGTGTGGGCTGCCGTTACTACCAGGGAAACAGAAGCCCTAACAATGCGGAGCGGGAAGCGCTGGGAATGTCCACCTCCTGGCTGCATCACAAAGGAAGAAACAAGCATCATTATGAATATTGGATCGATTACGGAGGAGACTGTAAGACGATCATAACCGGGATGAGGATGCCAAGAAGATACGTGGCGGAGATGATCATGGATCGGATCAGCGCCTGCCGGACGTATGCCGGGGATTCCTACACGGATCAGGCTCCGTGGCAGTATTACCTGAAAGGAAGAGACCGGCTCTGGTTCGTGCATAAGGAGACGAAAAAGCAGATGGAGTTTCTGCTGCGTATGTTGGCGAAAAAGGGAGAAGACTATACTCTGCATTATATAAAATACCGATTTTTAAAAGGGGAGTGAAACCGTTGGAATTTGCGAAACGAATGGATATGTTTGGTGAAAGTGTGTTCACCATTCTGGCGAAAATGCGGCAGGAAAAAGAAAAACAGGGGGAAAGGGTGATCGATTTAAGTATCGGCACGCCCAATATCCCTCCGGCGCCCCATGTGATTTCGGCGCTGGTGGAGGCGGCCAAAGATGAGAAAAATTATGTGTATGCCATCAAGGATCTGGATGAACTGCATCAGGCTGTGGCGCAGTGGTATCAGAGACGGTATCAGGTAAACTTAAACCCGGACCGGGAGATCACCTCGCTTTTGGGATCGCAGGAAGGGCTGGCTCATATCTGTCTGTCCATTGTGGATCCGGGCGATACGGTTCTGGTCCCGGATCCCTGTTATCCGGTTTTCGGAGACGGTCCCAGGATCGCCGGAGCAAGGCTGGTTTATATGCCGCTGAAAAAGGAAAATCAATACCTGATCGATTTGGATGATATTGACGAGGAGGATGCCAAAAAGGCGAAACTGATGGTGGTTTCCTATCCCAATAATCCCACGGCGGCGACGGCGCCGGACTGGTTTTACGAAAAACTGATTGCCTTTGCCAGAAAATATGATATTATCGTGCTTCATGACAATGCTTACAGCGAACTGATTTTTGACAGTGATAAACCGGGAAGAAGTTTTCTTTCTTATCCTGGGGCGAAGGATGTGGGCGTGGAGTTTAATTCTCTGTCCAAAACCTATGGGCTGGCTGGGGCCAGGATCGGTTTCTGTCTGGGAAATGCGCAGGTGGTGGAGCATTTGAGTATGCTGAAATCCAACATGGATTACGGTATGTTTCTGCCTGTTCAAAAAGCGGCCATCGCGGCGATTACAGGGGATCAATCCTGTGTCAAAACGACGAGGGAGGCTTACAAAAGGAGAAGGGACTGTTTGTGCAGCAGTATGTCAGAGGCAGGATGGAAGATGGACCGGTCGCCGGCCACCATGTTTGTGTGGGCGCCGATTCCGGCCACCTATCAGTCTTCTTTGGAGTTTGTAAAGGATTTATTGGAAAAAGCCGGCGTGATCGTCACGCCGGGGAGCGCTTTTGGACCGTCAGGAGAAGGGTATGTGCGCATCGCGCTGGTTCAGGAGGAAGATGTGATAAGGGAGGCTGCCAATGCAGTGAAAAAAAGCGGCCTGTTTTCCGTGGAAAAATAAACGCAGATAAAATGGGGAGAATATTTATGCTGGTTGAAGAAAGGATGGAAGAAATTGTAAGACTGGTGGAGAGCAGAGGAAGTATGCAGATTCAGGAATTAATCGAGCGGCTGGGAATTTCTGAATCCACTATCCGCAGAGATTTAAATGTGCTGGACCGCAAGGGGCTGCTGACCAAGGTTCACGGAGGCGCCATTGCCATCCGCAACAGCGGGCTGCATAACGATTCCTTTGTGGAGATAAGGGAGGATATCAACCGGGATGAAAAAAACCGGATTGCCAGGTATGCGGCGTCTTTGATCAAGGCGGGGGATATGGTTTATCTGGATTCCGGCACCACGACGGGCCATATGATTGATTATCTGACCCAGGAGCATGCGGTGTTTGTGACCAACGCCATCATGCATGCCAGGAAACTGGCGGCAAGAGGGTTTCAGGTTCATCTTGCAGGCGGAGAGTTAAAGCCGGTGACGGAGGCGATCGTGGGAGAGGAAGCGCTGGATTTCCTGGAAAAATATCATTTTACCAGAGGATTCTGGGGCGCCAACGGTGTGGAGAAAACAGTGGGATTCACCACACCCGGCGTGCGGGAAGCCAAGGTAAAGGAATACTCCATGAAACACTGCAGCGAGTGCTATGTACTCTGCGACAGTTCCAAAATTTCCAAAATCTCCATGGTGAAATTTGGATCCTTTGGGGATGCCAGGATCATCACTACGGCGCTGAAGGATGAAGAATACCGCCGGTGTGAAAATGTGATTCAGGTGTCCTAATTCTACTTCAGGTATTCCGTCATATGATGGCGGTACCGCAGCGGCATCAGACTGCGCTGACAGCGGGGATTGTACCGCTGATGGATGGACACAGAATGGAAAAATTCTTTCCAGAGGGCGGAGCAGGCGTCAGCCTTTTCCGTCTGCCTCAGGAGAGCCAGTTCCCGGTCTGTGACATGAGTCAGGTAAAAATCCTGGTCGGCGGGATGTATGGCAGCCAGTTTGCGGTTGTCATCCAGGATGATCCAGTTTTCCGAGGGCATCCGGCCGCAAAAATGCGGTGCGGTCAAAGATAGGATGTTGCTCTTGGGCTCAATATGGCTGACCAGGATATTTTGTGAAGTACAGGCAAAACGGATAAACTCGCGGAACAGGTGAGCTTCGCGGTAAACGCTGCGGCTGACATCATAAATCCGGGAGACTGCCTCATACTGTATCATATCGGTAACGGCCGGACCGTGATGGAAACCAAGAAGGAGAAAGCGGTAAATCAGATCCGGACGGTCTGGCCGCCAGGACATGGCGGTTTGAAAGACGGTCTGCCAGGCTTTTGCGGAAATCTTTTCCTTTATGGAACGGACGACTGCAAAAGCCTTTTTTTCGTCCGTTTCTACGGAAAGGTAGCGGCAGAAAAGTTCCGGCTGGCGGACAGGCTCCAGTTCCAGACGGATACGGCGATGTCCCAGACGGCTGGCATAGGCTTCGTAAATACAGGTCATCATAGATTCCAGACTATCATTGCAGGTAAATACGGTGGTATCGTATAGTGAAGCGTTCACGGTAAAATCCCTCCTATATCAAAGATGGACAGTTGGCGGCAGGTCTGCGGGTGGCTGATTTCCCAGTTTTGCTTTTGTTCGCCCATTGTCAGCTGGCGGGTGAGAAACTTTTCTTCCAGCGGGACCGAAAACATCATAGAACCGCCGCAGGTGATAAAATATCCGGCTCTTTTCAGTACCACGCCGATCTTTTTTAAGTGGGAGAAATCCAGCGAGCCGAAACGGCGCGCGTTCACGATCCGCGAGGCAGATTTCGTGCCGATTCCGGGCACCCGCAGCAGTTCCTCAAATGAGGCCTGATTAATTTCCACAGGAAACCGTTCCAGATGACGCAGGGCCCAGTCGCATTTGGGGTCCAGCAGCGGATTGAAATTGGGACGATCAGGCGTCAGCAGCTCTTCAGCCTGGAATCCGTAAAAGCGCAGCAGCCAGTCCGCCTGGTAGAGGCGATGCTCCCGCAGCAGAGGCACCTGGGTGTCGGGAGGGGGCAGCAGCGGATCTTCATTGACCGGGATATAGGCGGAATAGAAGACCCGTTTCAGATCGAAACGGCGGTACAGATTCTGGGAAGTCTGCAGCAGCTGGTAATCGCTCTCCGCAGCGGCGCCGACGATGATCTGCGTACTTTGTCCCGCGGGAACAAAGGGCGCTTTTTCTTTCGCGAGCTGCAGGGAAAAATCGCCGGGCGTTTCCCCGGGGAGGGAGTCGCCCAAAGACGGCCTGTCAAAGATACTGGCTGTCAGGTAACGATTGGCATGGTGACGCTCCATCCGCGCCGGTTTTCCAAGAAAGAGACGGGATGCGGCGATCTGGCCGGCAATCTGTTTCATGGGCTGGAAGATGGAAGAAAAGGTTTTATGGGGCGCCAGCTTTTCCAGATTTTCCTGGGCGGACAGCTCCATGTTGACGCTCATACGGTCCGCCAGAAAACCGGTCATGGTCAGCAGTTCCTTTGGCGCGCGGGGAATGGCCTTTACGTGGATATAACCGTTGAAACGGTAAACGCGGCGCAGACGCAGGACGGTCAGATAGATCTGTTCCATGGTATACTCCGGACTTTTGCAGATACCGGAGCTTAAAAACAGGCCCTCGATGTAGTTGCGGCGGTAAAATTCCATGGTCAGGCGGCAGATTTCATCGGGTGTGAAGGTGGCCCGGGGACGGTCGTTGGAGCGGCGGCTGGCGCAGTAGCGGCAGTCGTAGATACATTCGTTGCTGTACAGAATTTTCAGCAGAGAGATACAGCGTCCGTCTGCAGAGAAACTATGGCAGATTCCGGCGGCGACAGAATTGCCCAGATATCCCGTTTTTCCCCGCCGGGAAGAGCCGCTGGAGGTGCAGGATACATCGTATTTTGCCGCGTCGGCTAATATATGCAGTTTTTCTTCCAGAGAGAGTTCCCTTCGCACGGTTTTTGTACTGCAGTAAAAGTCTGTCATAATTTCCTCCGATCTATAAAGACAGTAAAAGAACATATGTTCGATATAATAATCATACCACAGGAAAGGAAACGGCGCAAGAACAAATGTTCCGGATAACTCAGGAGAAGAAAAAATGGTATAATGTATAACCGAAAGTAAAAAGAAAGTCTGTAAGCAAGAAACGGAGGGGCTGGGTGAAAAAGAGATTTCATATCATGGCAAACGCCATGAAAAAAGAGCTGAAGGAGCACAGAAGTTCCTTTCTGGTATTTTCCATACTGCGTTTTCTGGTGATTCTGGTGATGATCCGGCAGTTTTTCAACGGTAACTATGAAAATGTATTTCTGGGAATTTTGACGCTGCTTTTGCTGTTTATTCCAAGTCTGGTTCAGGTCAGTTTTCGGATCGAACTGCCGACCGCGTTGGAAATTATCATCTTGCTGTTTATCTTTTCAGCGGAGATTCTGGGCGAAATTCAGGAATTCTATATATTGATTCCTTTTTGGGACACGATTTTGCATACGCTCAACGGCTTTTTGGCGGCGGTCATCGGTTTTTCTCTGGTGGTGCTGCTCAATGAAAATCAGAAGGTGATGTTTACGCTGTCGCCGGTTTTTATCGCTGTGGTCGCTTTTTGTTTTTCCATGACGATCGGTGTGGTGTGGGAGTTTTTCGAGTTTGCCATGGATCGTTTTTTCCTGCTGGATATGCAGAAAGATACCGTGGTACATACCATCAGCAGCGTGATGCTGGATCCGGACGGGGGAAATGTACCCTATATGATTCGCGGTATCACGGATACGGCGGTGAACGGACAGAAGCTGGGGCTGGGAGGTTATCTGGATATCGGACTGATCGATACTATGAAGGATCTGCTGGTGAATTTTATCGGCGCGGCGGTCTTTTCTTTTATCGGGTATTTCTACGTGAAAAACAGAGGAAAAGGAAATATCGTGAAGCGGCTGGTGCCTTCCAGAAAATCGGCCGGCCGGGATTATCTGGCGGCGGCAAAAAAGGAATGGACAAAAGAAGAAAAGGAGAAGGGAGAAGAGTAGGATGGATTCACAGATTATCAATGTGATTTTGATCGTGATCTGTATGATGGCGGCCGGGAAATGTTTTCAAAAAAGCTTTATGGCCTTTATGGAAAAGGGGAAAATTCCTCTCAACGTCTATGACCTGGCTCAGTCGGGAGGGAAAAAGGATCTGACCAAGATGGACGAGGCGGAAAAAAAGAGAGCTTACCGGACGGCGGGATACGTCTTTTTAGGCTTTGGTCTTGCGCTGATTTTTCTGCTGGTCGGGTTTGTGGCGGAGATTTTTGGAAAACAGGGCGAAATCTGGTTTACCCTGGCAATCGGCGTGGAAATTGTGGAATTTATTCTGATTGCATGGGCAATTAAGAGAAAATAAATTGTAAATTTCTACAGTTCCGATTGACTGGAAATACAAATTGGATTATAATGTTTACTATAAAAACACTCGAAAGGAAGTATAAGAGATGGCAAAAAAACTCAGAATCGGCGTATTAGGCGTTGGTAGAATTGGTAAACTTCACGTAACGAATCTGGTAAACTCTGTTCCGGATGCAGAAGTTGTTATGGTAGCAGATCCGTTCCTGAACGATGATTCCATTGCTTGGGCAAACAGCCTGGGAATCACAAACTGCTCTAAAAATTCAGATGATGTATTTGCAAATCCTGATGTGGACGCAGTATTTATCTGCTCTTCCACAGATACACATGCTGAATTTATCGTAAAGGCAGCAGAAGCTGGAAAACATATTTTCTGTGAAAAACCCATTTCCACCGACGTAAAGGTGATCGAAGACGCTCTGGCAGCAGTTGACAAAGCAGGCGTTAAACTGCAGGTTGGTTTCGTTCGTCGTTTCGACCACAACCACAAAAAAGTAAGAGATACCGTTGCATCCGGTATTCTCGGCGATCCGGCTATCGTTAAAGTAACATCCCGTGACCCGGAAGCTCCGCCAATGGCTTACGTTAAAGTATCCGGCGGTATCTTCCTGGATATGATGATCCATGACTTTGATATGGTTCGTTACCTGTCCGGAAGCGAAGTTACAGAAGTAAGCACCTTCGGAACGATCAAAGTAGACGAAGAATTTGCAAAATATGACGATGTGGATACCGCAATCGTTATGCTGAAATTTGAAAACGGCGCAATCGGCGTGATCGACAACAGCCGTGAAGCTCCCTACGGATACGATCAGAGAACAGAGGTTCACTGCAGAAAAGGCTGCGTACAGGTAGCCAACGATCTGGGCGATACCGCTATGATCAGCACAGCTGACGGCGTAACCTGCACAAAACCGACCTGGTTCTTCCTGGAAAGATACAACGATGCATTTATCGCTGAGACAAAAGACTTTGTAGACGCTGTTCTTAACGATAAAGACGTACCGGTAACAGGTATCGATGGATTAATGCCGGTTAAGATCGCGATCGCTGCAAAACGTTCTCTGGATGAGAACCGTCCGGTTAAAATTTCTGAGATCTAATTGCTACATAGAAACAGGCTGCTTTCGCAGCCTGTTTTTCTGTACTTAAAAAACGATGATTTTTTTGCATTTTTGCACACTTTACCCGGAAAGATGCGAATGAATTGACAGAAAAACCTCCATATTCTACAATAAAATGGGTGGGCAAATATTTTGACAGGAGGTTATTGCAATGAAACTGAAATTTGGCATGGTAGGAGGCGGCAACGGCGCTTTTATCGGAAATGTGCACCGCCATGGTGCGGTGATGGACGATCTGGCGGTGCTGACGGCCGGATGTTTTACCAGAAATGAGGAGAAAAATCTTATGACGGCACGGGAATGGGGCATCGCTGATGAGAGCCGGGTGTATCCCAATTACCGTGAGATGGCGCAAAAAGAAGGAGAGCGCAAAGACGGTATCGATTTCGTCTCCATCGCTACTCCAAATGATACCCATTATGAGATCGCAAAATGTTTTATGGAAAATGGTATCCATATCATGTGCGATAAGCCTCTGGCGCTGAACGCTTCCCAGGGAGAAGAACTGGAAGCCATGGCCAGAGAAAGGGGACTGCTGTTTGGCGTCACCTATACGTACACCGGATACGCCATGATCCGGCAGGCTAGGGATCTGATCGATGCCGGAGAGATCGGCAAAATCCTGACGGTGGTGGGAGAGTATCCCCAGGAATGGCTGCTGGTGCAGATGGTCAGCGACCGGTCTGATCAGGCTACCTGGCGTATGGATCCGGCCAGAAGCGGTCCGTCAGGCTGCTGTGCGGATATCGGAACGCATGTGGAGTGCCTGATTTCCAAGATGACAGGGCTGGAAGTAGACAGCGTGCTGGCGCGGTTTGAGCGGCTGCCAAAAGATCAGAATCTGCCGCTGGAAAACAACGTACAGGTGCTGGTGAATTTCAAAGGAGGTGTGTCCGGTATGATCTGGACGTCCCAGGTGGCCATCGGCCACGAGACGGATCTGTGCATCCGGATTTTCGGGGAGAAGGGATCGATCGAATGGCAGCACAGAAATCCGGCGGAACTGCGGGTGACAAAGATCAATGAACCGCCGCAGATTTATACGGCGACCAGAGACTACGTTTCCCAGGCCTGCAGAGATCTGTCACGGCTGCCATCGGGGCATCCGGAAGGCTTTTTTGAGGCATTCGGCAATCTTTATCGGGGATTTTGCTCCCATCTTCTGCAGAAAAAAGAAGGAAGAGATCCGGGAAGCTACCGGTATCCCACTGTGGAGGACGGCGTACGGGGGATTAAATTTGTGGATGCCTGCCTGAAAAGCGATCGGGAGGGCAATGTCTGGACAAAAGTAGTTTAATACTGGACTTTATTTGTCAAATATGGTAAGATAAAGAAAAAACAAAGGAGAATAGATAATGAAAGACGTTACAATTTCAGAATCCGTAAAGTACATCGGTGTGGACGACACCACCATTGACCTGTTTGAAAGCCAGTACCACGTTCCCAACGGTGTTTCCTATAATTCCTATGTGATCCTGGATGAAAAGACGGCCGTGATGGATACGGTGGATCCCAGAGGAGCGCTGGAGTGGCTGAGAAACCTGGATAAAGAACTCAAAGGCAGAACGGTGGATTACCTGATCGTTTCTCACCTGGAGCCGGATCATGCCGGAAGCATTCAGGCTCTGGCGGAGAAATACCCGGATATGAAGCTGGTGAGCAACGCCAAGGCGCTGAAAATGATTCCTCAGTTCTTTGATTTTGATCTGACAGGACGTACTGTGGAAGTAAAAGAAGGCGATACGCTGTCTCTTGGAAGCCACACCCTTCATTTTGTGATGGCGCCCATGGTCCACTGGCCGGAGGTTATGGTGGAGTATGAATCCAGCGAGAAGATCCTTTTCTCAGCGGACGGATTCGGAAAATTCGGCGCGCTTTGCGTGGAGGAAGACTGGCTGTGTGAAGCGAGAAGATATTTTATCAATATCGTGGGTAAATACGGAGCTCAGGTACAGGCGCTGCTGAAAAAAGCCGCCACTTTGGACATCAGTATGATTTGCCCCCTTCACGGCCCCATTCTGAAAGAAAACCTGGGATACTACATAGAGAAATACGATATCTGGAGCAGTTACCGTCCGGAAGATGAGGGCGTGCTGATCGCCTATGCTTCCATTCACGGCAATACAGCCAGAGCGGCCAGAAAGATGGCGGAGGTTCTGGAAGCGGCAGGAGCGAAAAAAGTCGTGATCAAAGACCTGGCAAGATGCGATATGGCTGAGGCGGTGGAAGACGCTTACCGTTACAGCAGACTGATGCTGTGCTGCGCGACCTATGACGGCGGACTCTTCCCCTGCATGGAGGATTTCCTGGCGCATCTGCGGGCGAAGAATTTCCAGAAACGTACCGTTGGCCTGATGGAGAACGGCTCCTGGGCTCCGACGGCGGCCAAGAGCATGAGAGCAATTCTGGACGGAATGAAAGACCTGAAAATCTGCGATCAGACCGTGTCTATTCTTTCTACCATGAACGAGAAGAATGTGGAGGAAATGAAAGGACTGGCAGCAGAGCTTTTAGCGTAGAATTTGCTGATAATTAACCGGCTTTTCCCCAAAATACCGTTTACAAATCCTCCTGAATGCGATAAAATAATAACAATAAATCCGTGATAAGAGGAGGATCATACCAGATGAAAAAGGTAAGCATTATTACAGCCGAAGAAGCGGCTATGAAGGTTCAGGACGGCGATACCATCGCCACAGGCGGATTCGTCAGCTGTGCCTGCCCGGAAGCGCTTTCTACGGCATTGGAAAAACGTTTCCTGGAGACCGGACATCCCAAGGATCTGACCCTGTTTTTTGCCGCTGGTCAGGGCCATCGCGACGGTACGGGCGGCGACCACTATGGTCATGAAGGAATGGTAAAACGTGTAATCGGCGGACATTGGGACCGGGCTCCCAAGCTGGGCGACCTGGCGCTGGCCAATAAGATCGAAGCATACAACCTGCCCCAGGGCGTTATCTCCCACATGTACCGTGATATCGCTGCTCATAATATCGGAACGATTACCCACGTGGGCCTTTACACCTTCGTGGATCCCAGAAACGGCGGCGGAAAACTCAATGAGTGCACCAAGGAAGATCTGGTAAAAATTGTTGACATTGACGGAGAGGAACGGCTTCTTTACAAAGGCTTCCCCATCAACGTGGTATTCTTGAGAGGTTCCTACTGTGACGAATACGGAAACTGTACCGTACACAGAGAGATCGGCCCTCTGGATGTGACGGCTATGGCGCAGGCCTGCAAGAACTCCGGCGGTAAAGTTATCGTGCAGGTGGAAAAAATCGTGCAGGGCGGATCCCTGGATCCCAAGCTGGTGGCTATCCCCGGTATCTATGTGGATTCCGTGGTGGTAGGATCAGAAGAAGATAACATGCAGTGTCTGGGTATGCCCTATGACGGCGCTTTGACTGGTGAATTCCGCATTCCGGTGGATGCGATTCCGCCGATTCCCATGGATGCGAAGAAGATCATCGCCCGCCGCGCGGCAATGGAACTGCCGAAGGACGCCATCGTTAACCTGGGTACCGGAGCTCCGGAAAAAATCGCCAATGTGGCTGCGGAAGAAGGCATCTCCGACAGCATGACGCTGACGGTAGAGGCTGGTTCCATCGCCGGCGTTCCCTATGGCGGAACCCAGTTTGGCGCAGCGGCCAACTCCATGGCGATTCTGCCCCATAACGTACAGTTTGATTTCTATCAGGGCGGCGGTCTGGATATCGCGTTCCTGGGACTGGCTGAGACGGCTCCAAACGGTGATCTGAACGTATCCAAGTTCGGTACCCGTCTGGCTGGCGCAGGCGGATTTATCGATATCACCCAGAATGCCAAGAGAGTGGTTTACTGCGGTACGATGACGGCCAAAGGCCTTAGAACAGAATGCAAAGACGGCAAACTGGTGATTACACAGGAAGGCGCCAAGAAGAAATTTGTCAATAAGGTGGAGCAGATCACTTTCTCCGGTGATTACGCAAACAAAGTAAAGCAGCCGGTACTGTATATCACAGAGCGCTGTGTATTCGAACTGCGTCTGGAAGGCGTAACGTTGATCGAGATCGCGCCTGGTATCGATCTGCAGACCCAGATTCTGGATCAGATGGAATTCAAACCCATCATTGCGGATGACTTAAAGCTGATGGATGAAAGAATTTTCCGTGATGAACTGATGGGACTGGCCGACGACAAATAAATCAGATAAACCAAGATCCGTAAGGTGTTTTGACACCTTACGGATCTTTTTATTGAAATCAGCAGTCAGAGCAGCTGCATTTGGCGGGCATATCAAAACTGGGATTGAAGGCGTAAAAATTATCCGCGTCCAGATTTTCCTGCACGCTGCGCAGCGCTTCACCGAAACGCTGGAAATGGACGATTTCCCGTTCCCGGAGGAATTTGATGGGATCGGCCACTTCGGGGATATCTTTCACCAGTCGCAGGATGTTATCGTAGGTGGAGCGGGCTTTCTGTTCCGCGGCCATATCTTCCATCAGATCGGTGATGGGGTCACCCTTGGACTGAAATTCACAGGCGTTGAAGGGGATGCCTCCGGCAGCCTGGGGCCAGAGAGCCAGAGTATGATCCACGTAATATTTGTCAAAGCCGGAACGTTCGATTTCTTCCATGGTAAGATCACAGGTCAGCTGATAGACGATGGCTCCGATCATTTCCAGATGAGCCAGTTCTTCCGTACCGATGTCCGTCAGCATGCCCATACAGGTGCGGTTGGGCATGGTGTAGCGCTGGGAGAGGTAGCGCATGGAGGCGGCCAGCTCTCCGTCGGGACCGCCGAACTGACTGATGATGGCCTGAGCCAGTTTGGCGTTTGTGGCGGTGATATTTACCGGATACTGCAGCCTTTTTTCATAATTCCACATAAATCAGCAGCGGCCTCCTTTCCTTTCCCAGGGCCAGGGACTGGAAATCCAGGACCAGGATGCGGCTGCTGCATCATCGGCAGTGTCGATGGTCAGCGGCGCGAAACGGTGGGCGTATTCGTCCATGGCTTCTTTTTTGAGTTTCAGGTTTTCCAGAAGGCAGGAACGTGCCTTCTGACTGTCGGGATGACTGTTGAGAAACAGGGTCAGGTCATTGACGGCAAAGCCCGCTTCGTTGATCCATTGCATCAGCTGGGCTTCCCCGGGGGATTTTTGCATCATCGTCTGCCACCTCGCTTTCCGCAGAATGGTTTGCACAGTTCCGGAAATACGGTGCCTGCGTTCAGCGCTTTGCAGGGTTCAAAAAGCGTATGGAATTCCTGTACGGGCACATAAGCCATACCAGGTTTCATCTGGTCGATATGTCGGTACATGGATTCCTCAAAATGACCGCAGGAAGAAGGACGGCAGCTGCAGCCAGGGGCGCAAGGAGAGGGCGTTTTCTGAAAACGCTGCCGGGAATCCTGCCGGTTCATAGAACATCTGTCCATAAAATACACCTTTCAAAGATTCAGATTTTAGTATATACTATGAAGGCAGTCATAAAATGTGAGAGATATGCATAGAAGAGGTGACATGATGAGTACGGAACTGATTATGCTGGGAACGGGCAGCGCCCTGGTGACCAGATGTTATAATACATGCTTTGCGCTGCGTGAAAAAGAGGATTATTTTCTTGTGGATGCCGGAGGAGGAAACGGGATTCTGACGCAGATGGAACGGGCGGATATTCCCTTTGAGAGGGTGCGGGGGATGTTTATCTCTCATGCCCACACAGATCACGTGCTGGGAACGATCTGGGTGATCCGCATCATTGCATCCAGGATGAAAAGCGGAGCCTATGAAAAAAAATTCCATATATACTGCCACCGGGAGCTGGAGCAGCTGGTACGTACCTTTTGTATGGAGCTGCTGCCAGGGGGGCTGACGAAATATTTTGATGACCGGATCCGGTTTCATGTGATAGAAGACGGCTGCGAGCTGGAGCGGCTGGGGATATCCTTTCGTTTTTTCGATATCGGCTCCCAAAAGGCAAAGCAGTTTGGATTCCGGGCCCGTCTTTGCGATGGGCAAAGTCTGACTTTTCTGGGCGACGAGCCTTTTCATCAGGAGAATCTTGATCAGGCAAAGGACAGCGACTGGCTGATGAGTGAAGCTTTCTGTCTGTATGAGGAAAAGGAGATCTTTAAGCCCTATGAGAAATTTCACAGTACGGCGAAAGATGCTGGCAGTACGGCCGAAATGCTGAGGGCGGGCCATCTGATTTTATTCCATACGGAGGACAGTGATCTGAAACATCGCAAAGAGCGGTATACCCGGGAGGCGGCCACTGAATTTTCCCGGCCGGTGTATGTGCCGGATGATCTAGAGCGGATCGATCTGTACAAAGAAGCTTAAGCAAAGGATGCGGGACATTCATGAAACATATTTTGAAAATTGTATGGAGGATCGGGAAAAAGAACGGAATCAGCCTGATTCTGTTTGAGATTCTTTACCGGACAGCCGTTATGATGGCCGGCGGATGGATGCTGAACCGTGTCGTTGCTTTTTTGCTGAGACAGCAAAAGTTCAGCTATCTGACGGCGGAAAATTACGGAGAATTTATTTGCCGTCCGATAACAGTGCTTTTTTCCGTTTTGTTTCTGGTTTTGCTGGCCTTTCTTCTTTTGGTGGAAATATCTGCGGTTTTTCGAGCCGTACAATGTTCGGTGGCCGGACGGAAAATAGGTGCGCTGCTGCTGGCCAAGGAAGGTATCGTATCCAGCCTGCAGTTTATCCGCCGTCATCCCGTCTTCTGGCCAGGATATGTCCTGGGAACACTGCCCTTTTTGGGGCTGCATTTTATCATCTGGGAAATCATGAATGTGAAGCTGCTGGAATTCACAGTGGTTCGGATCGTTCAGACCTTTCCCGTAAAATGGATGCTGATTGTATTCTGCGTGCTGCTGCTGGCCGGTTCGGCGGTGATCTCTTTTTCTCTGCCCTACTGTATTGCAGAGGGAAAGCGGATCCGCACGGGGCTTAAAATAGCGGCGGTTCGAATCCGACGGCGTCCCGGAGCCTATGTGGCCGGTGTGCTGGCTTTGCAGGGCGTGACGCTGGCTTTGACTGCTGCAGTTTATCTTCTGTCAGCTCTTGTTGGCGTGGCTGGGATCATGCTTTTCATAAAGCCCTCCGCCCGGATCAGCGGCGTATTGATCTATGGGCTGCAGGCTCAGCGGTTTGTTGCTGTTTTTTGCGGATCTGCCGGAATTTTACTGGGTTTGATGAGCGTGGGAATCGCTTATTATCCGGGCAGGGGCAGGAGAAATCTGAAGCTTCCCGGCGCTTTTTTTCGGCGGCGGCTGGCGGTCCGTCTGCTCACCCTGCTTGCGGTGGCGGCGGAACTGGGAGTCATTGGGTATCAGGCCTTTTACATCGGACGGATTCATAATACGGTGCTGGATTCTTTTTCTGTGACAGCCCATCGCGGCGGGGCAAATATGGCGCCGGAAAATACCATGAGCGCCATGGAGTACGCGGCGGAAACGATGGTGGACTATGCGGAGATTGACGTTCAGGAGACAAAGGACGACGTGCTGGTTTTGCTCCATGACACCAGTTTGAAGCGAACCACAGGGTACCAGGCCGATATCTGGGATATGACATACCAGGAGGTGGTGCAGCTGGATGCCGGCGTGCGGTTTGCAAACCGGTTTGTGGGCGAACGGATTCCCACGCTGGATGAGGTGATCGAATACAGCCGGGGACGAATGGGACTGAATATAGAGGTGAAAGATAACGGTCACAACCGGAATATCGTCAGCAAGGTAGTACAGTGTCTGGAAGAGCATGATTTTGTGGATCAGTGCGTGCTGACCTCCATGAACTACTCCTTTTTGCAGCAGGCCAAAGAGCTGAATCCGGATATCCGTACCGGTTACATCATGACCATGACTTACGGCAGTGTGCGTGACATTGACGCGGCAGATTTTTTTAGTGTGAAGTATACTTATGTGACGGCTGCCTTTGTGCAGGAGGCGCACAGCTGCGGAAAAGAAGTACATGCCTGGACAGTGAATTATCCGGGAGATATTCAGCGGATGATTACCTACGGCGTGGACGGAATCATCACAGACGATCCAGCTTTGGCCCATGAAGTGTATCTGGGCGCGGGGAACGCGCAGAGCAGTTTTGGCAGTTTGCTGCGGTATGTGATAAAATAAAGTTTGCTTTCTGAAAAAATCATGCTATACTTACAGGGAAAGTTGGTAAAGGATTGTGATATCATGCGAAAAGCAATTGGAAAATTTTTCAGCCAGCTGCGGGAAAAGGCGGATTATTACGACTATAACCTGCTGGCTGTGGTGATTCTTTTGACCTGCTTCGGCCTGGTGATGCTTTACAGTACCAGCGCCTATGAGGCGGAAATCCGTTTCGGCGACGATATGCACTATTTTGCCCGGCAGGCAGGGATCAGCCTGGCGGCGGTTCTGATCGCCGTGATTATTTCAAAATTTGATTACCATATTCTGATTAAGCTGTCAGGATTTATCTTTCTGGTGTCCTTTGTGCTGATGGCCATGGTGAAATGGTCGCCGCTGGGCGTTGTGGTAAACGGCGCCAGACGCTGGCTGTGGCTGGGTATTCAGTTTCAGCCTTCGGAGATTGCCAAGATCGCCGTCATCACGTATCTTCCAGTGGTGATCATCAGTATGGGGAGAAAGGTAAAGACGCTCAAAGGAGTGCTGTTTCTCCTGCTTTTGGGCGCGATCCAGGCAGGCGCGGCTTACCTGCTGACAGACAACTTAAGTACAGGTCTGATCATCGGCGGCATCACGGTGGTGATGATCTTTATCTCCCATCCGAAGACGAAGCCTTTCTTGATCACACTGGCGGCGGGCAGCGTTTTGATTGCCATCGCGGTGGCTTATCTGGCGCTGAGTGTGGACAGCAGTGAAAGCTTCCGTATCCAGCGAATCCTGGTGTGGCTCCATCCGGAGGAGTACACCGCTTCCGGGGGCTATCAGGTGATGCAGGCTCTTTACGCCATCGGTTCCGGCGGGTTTTTTGGCAAAGGGCTGGGAAACAGCGCTCAGAAGCTGGGTACGATTCCCGAGGCGCAAAATGACATGATTTTTTCCATTGTCTGTGAAGAGCTGGGTATCTTCGGGGCAGTGATGCTTTTGCTGTTGTTCTGTTATCTTTTGTACCGGCTGTTTTTTATCGCCCAGAATGCGCCGGATCTGTACGGGTCTTTGATGGTGACGGGTATTTTTGCCCATATTGCCCTGCAGGTTATCCTGAACATCTGCGTGGTGATCAATGTGATCCCCACTACGGGTATTACCCTTCCTTTCGTCAGTTACGGAGGTACTTCCGTTCTGTTTCTGATGGTGGAGATGGGAATCGCCTTAAGCGTATCCAGAAAGATTAAGTTCCAGGATAAAATTGAAGGATGAATTTCGTAAAAGCGGTTGACAAACATGGCAAATATAGGTATGCTTTGAGCATATAAGGTGCGTGTTGTGGTGGAAGTCAGCGGCACGTCACAGTTTGGATGTATAAAGGAGAGAAGGATATGTTTGAGAAAATGAAAGAGATCATCGCAGAACAGCTGAACTGCGATGCCAACACAATTTTCCCGGATACTTCGTTTAAGGATGATCTGGGAGCAGATTCCCTGGATCTGTTTGAGCTGGTGATGGCTTTGGAGGAGGAGTATTCCATCGAGATACCATCGGATGATCTGACAGATCTTCTGACGGTAGGCGATGTGGTAGAGTATTTGAAGACAAAAGGTGTGGAGGAATAATCCACGCCTTTATTATCGTTACAGAGACGAAGGAGGAGCGTATGACAAAAGTAAAAACCAGATTTGCACCCAGTCCCACAGGCAGAATGCATGTGGGAAATTTAAGGACAGCGCTGTACGCATATCTGATTGCCAAACATGCAGGCGGCGACTTCATGCTGCGTATCGAGGATACGGATCAGGAACGGTTTCAGGAGGAAGCGCTGGGGATCATATACCGGACTCTGGAAAAGACCGGACTGATTCCGGACGAAGGACCGGGGAAGGAAAAAGACTGCGGCCCGTATGTGCAGAGCGAACGGTGCGCCCAGGGGATTTATATGAAATATGCGAAACAGCTGATCGACCAGGGGGACGCTTACTATTGTTTCTGTGACAAAGAAAGACTGGAGTCTCTGCGGACGGATGTGGCCGGAAAAGAGATCGTGGTTTACGATAAACACTGTCTGCATCTTTCCAAGGAAGAGGTACAGGCCAACCTGAACAAGGGGATGCCCTATGTGATTCGCATCAATATGCCCACGGAAGGCGTCACCACTTTCCATGACGAGATCTACGGCGACATCACTGTTCCCAACGAGGAGCTGGATGATATGATTCTGATAAAATCGGACGGCTACCCCACTTACAATTTTGCCAATGTGGTGGACGATCATCTGATGGGAATCACCCATGTGGTGAGAGGCAATGAATATCTGTCTTCCGCGCCCAAGTATAACCGCCTGTATGAGGCGTTCGGGTGGGAAGTCCCCGTTTATGTACATTGTCCGCTGATTACCAACGAAGCCCATCAGAAGCTGAGTAAGCGCAGCGGCCATTCTTCCTATGAGGATCTGATCGATCAGGGATTTTTAAGCGAGGCGGTGGTCAATTATGTGGCCCTCCTTGGCTGGAGCGCGCCGGATAACCGGGAGATCTTTTCTCTGGAAGAGCTGGTTGAAGCTTTCGACTATCGTCATATGAGCAAATCCCCGGCCGTGTTTGATATTGTAAAGCTGAAGTGGATGAACGGTGAATATCTGAAAAAAATGGACGTCGAAGCCTTTTATGAGATGGCGCTTCCTTACATCAAAGAAGTTGTCACCAAAGATTACGATCTGCGCAAAATTGCCGATATGGTGAAAACCAGAATCGAGATTTTCCCGGACATCAAAGAGCATATTGATTTCTTTGAACAGGTTCCGGAATATGATATTTCCATGTATGCCCACAAAAAGAGCAAGACGACGGTTCAGACTTCTCTTCAGGTGCTGCAGGAAGTACTGCCGATCCTGGAGGCGCAGGAGGATTACAGCAACGACGCCCTCTATGAAACACTGTCGGCTTATCTGAAAGAAAAGGGGTACAAGGTGAACTATGTGATGTGGCCCATCCGTACCGCCGTTTCCGGCAAGCAGATGACACCGGCGGGCGCCACCGGAATCATGGAAGTTCTGGGAAAAGAGGAATCACTGAAACGAATCCGTCAGGCTATAGAGAAATTAAGCGCATGAATCTGAATCAGGAACAGAAACAGGCGGTCCTTCACAGGGAAGGGCCGATGATGGTTCTGGCCGGTCCCGGTTCCGGGAAAACAGCGGTGATCACGGCCAGAACCGCTTACTTGATAGAACATTATCACATTGCTCCTTCTTCCGTGCTGGTGGTGACTTTTACCAGAGCTGCAGCCGGTGAAATGAAGGAGCGTTTTTTGTCTCTGGTAAAAGGGCGGTATACCCAGGTGCATTTTGGCACCTTTCACGGCATTTTCTATGGAATATTAAAACAGGCTTACGGGCTGAATTCCGCGAACATTATTCCCGAGGGAGACAGGAAGCGCCTGCTGAGTGAACTGATCGGGATCAGCGGGATGGAAGTGGAGGATGAGAAAGAGACGTTGGAGCTTCTGGAACAGGAGATCAGTACGGTGAAGACGGAACAGATTCCGCTGGAGCATTTTTATTCCGGAAGCTGCCCGGAGGAAGTTTTTCGGCAGATTTACCGCAGCTACCATCAGGAACTGCGCAGAAAGCGTCTGCTGGATTTTGATGATCTGATGGTGTACTGTTATGATCTTTTTGTCAAAAGGCCGGATATCCTGAAAAGATGGCAGGAGCGGTTTCGCTATATTCTGGTGGATGAATTTCAGGATGTGAACCTGCTTCAGTACCGGATCATCCGTATGCTGGCGGCTCCTGAAAATAATCTTTTCGTGGTGGGAGACGACGATCAGTCCATCTACCGTTTTCGCGGGGCAAAACCAGAGATCCTTTTTTCTTTCCCGCGGGATTATCCTGGATGCGGACAGATTACACTGCGTCAAAACTATCGCTGCAGCAGGGCTGTGGTCAATTGTTCTTTAAGGCTGATCCGCCATAACACAAAGCGGTACGAAAAGGAGCTGCGGACAGAAAATGAACAGGGGGAAGCGGTAGAGATTCATCCCTTTACGGACGAGGAGGCGCAAAGCCTTTATCTGGTCCGGTCGATCACGGAGATCATAAAGGAAGGCTGCGCGCCAAATGAGATCGCCGTTCTTTTTCGAACCAATACGGAAAGCCGCCAGACCGTATCACGGCTGATGGAATATAACATTCCTTTTGTGATGAAAGATACGGTTCCCAATCTGTTTGAACATTGGATTGGACGCCAGATTCTTTCCTATCTGCGTCTTTCACGGGGAGGAAGAAACCGGAGTGATTTTCTGACGATCATGAACAGACCCAATCGGTATCTGTCCCGGGAGGCTTTTTGGGAAAGAGAGGTTTCCTTTGAATCGCTCTATCAGTTCTACGAAGAGAAGGAATGGATGTGCGACCGAATTGAAAAGCTGGAGGAGGATCTGAAAAGGATGGGCGCTATGGCGCCGTTTGCCGCTATCAATTATTTATGCTGCGGCATGGGATACCGGGACTACATCATTGAATATGCCAGGAAACGGAAACTAAGGGAGGAGGATCTGCTGGAAATTCTGGAGGAAATCCAGCAGAGCAGCCGTCCGTACCGTACTTTTGAGGAGTGGTGCGGTTATATCCAGGAGTATTCTCTTTTGCTGCAGCAAAAAAAACGTTCCCAGAATGATGACGGCGTAATGATTTGTACGCTTCACGGGGCGAAGGGGCTGGAGTACGATCATGTCTACATCGTAAATGTCAATGAAGGGACGATTCCCTATCACAAGGCGGTGCTGGAAGAAGAGCTGGAGGAAGAGCGCAGACTGCTCTATGTGGGGATGACAAGAGCCAGAAAAACCCTTCATCTTTATTATCCGGAAAAGCGGTATCAGAAAAAGCGCAAACCTTCTGCATTTCTGGAGGAGATACTGGAAAGGAAGATTGATGACTGAGATTACGGTTTATGTGGGGAAAATGGATAAGGGACCGAAAAAGCAGGAGCATGAGGCGGGAAGACGTCTGCTGGCAGCCGGTCTTATGGACAGGTTTGGGGTAACGCTTCGAAAAGAGGATCTGGCGGTTGCCGAAAAAGGAAAACCTTATCTGAAGGGGAGAGAGGATCTTCATTTTAATATCAGCCATTCCGGGAACTTTGTGCTCTGCGCCCTGGGGGAATGCCCGCTGGGTGTGGACATTGAGCGGCACAAAGATCTGCATTTTCTGCGGACAGGCAGAAGATTTCTGTCTGAAGAAGAGTGGAAGCAATGGGAGAAAAGCGAAGATCCCCGCAAATATTTTTTCGACCGCTGGGTGATCCGGGAAGCTTATCTTAAGTGGAAAGGGACCGGCATCGACCGGGATCTTCGCAGTCTTTCCTTCGACGGACAGGGAAGACTGTTTCATGTGGCTGATGGATACAGCGCCGCAGTGTGGACGGAGGAATCTTTTTTTCTCCGTCTTCGTTTTTTATTCTAAAATAGAAATCTTCTCATATATTGTGTTAAGAGGTGAACGGTATGAGAGAAGAGATAGGTAAGCTGTTTCCGAAAGAGGTGAGAAACCTTCTGGAAAAAGCAGAGTTAAAGCAGGAATATCTGCAGGAAATCCGTCTGCGGATCAACGGGCCTTTGCTGGTGGTCTATCGGGGCGAGGAGTACTTTCTCGGAGCGAAGGGAGGACTGTGCAAAGATCCGGGCCAGGCTTTTCGCGTTTGCAGACGCTGTCTTCAGGAAACACTGGAATATCTTTCCAGCTATTCCCTCTATGCTTATGAGGAAGAAGTACGGCAGGGCTATCTGACTTTGCAGGGAGGCCATCGGGTGGGGCTGGCAGGGAAAACCATATTGGACGGAGAAAAGATAACGAGCATTCGCTTTATTTCTTTTATCAATATCCGTTTTTCTCATCAGGTGAAAGGCTGCGCCTCTGTCATTCTGCCCTATATCGCACAGGGAAGTACCGTACGCCATACGCTGCTGATTTCACCGCCGCGCTGCGGAAAAACCACGATCCTGCGGGATCTGATCCGGCAGATATCCGACGGAGATGAAAAAAGGCCGGGACATTGTGTGGGGGTTGTGGACGAGCGTTCGGAGATCGGAGGGTGCCATCAGGGAGTGCCGCAAAACGACGTGGGGATCCGCACGGATGTGCTGGACGGCTGCCCCAAGGCGGAGGGAATGATGATGCTGATCCGCTCCATGTCGCCGGAGGTGATTGCTGTGGATGAGATTGGCAGCTATGAAGATATCCACGCCATCGAGTCGGTGATCCACTGCGGCTGCAGGCTGCTGGCCACGGTTCACGGCAGTTCCATCGATGATATCAAAAGGAAACCGCTGCTGAACCGTCTGGTAAAAGAGAAGATTTTTGAGCGGTATATTCTTCTGGAAGGCAGACCGCGGGCCGGAACTGTGCGGCAGATTTTTGATGAAAGGGGCGGCTGCCTGTTCCGGGGAGACGGGATATGACGGCGAAGGCGGCCGGCATCTGTCTGATCGTACTGTCCAGTTTTGGACTGGGACTGATAAAAAGTGTGGAACTGCAGAAAAGATACCGGCTGCTAAAGGAATGGGAGAAGATTGTCCTTTTGCTGGAACAGGAAATTTCCTGTCATATACCGCTTCCGGAAGCATACCATAGAGTGGGAGACAGGGTATGCGATCCTTTTAAACCGTTTTTGGAAAGTCTTTCAAAACAGCTGGACGCCCATGGAGGGAAATCTTTTCGGGAGATTTTCACCCAGGAGGGCAGGCGCTGTCTGGCCGGCGGATGTTTAACGGGGGAGGATCTGCGCCAGATCTGCGCGCTGGGGGATCTTGTGGGTTTTGCAGACAGAAAGACGCAAAAAAATCTGTTGGACAGGTACCGAAAAGAGCAGGAAATCCGTCTGGCACAGCTGAGGGAACAGCTGCCGGCAAAGCAAAAACTGTACCGCAGTCTGGGAATTCTGGGCGGGGCATTTCTGGGAATTTTGCTGCTTTGACAAAGGGGGGAGAAAAGTTGGAAGTCAGTATTATCTTCAAAATCGGTGCGGTTGGCATTCTGGTTTCCGTGTTGAGCCAGGTGCTGAAACACAGCGGAAGAGAAGAACAGGCTTTCCTGGCCAGCCTGGCGGGGCTGGTCATTGTACTTTTCTGGATCCTGCCCTATATCAACGAGTTGTTTGAAAGCGTTCGTCAGCTTTTTATGCTTTGAGGGGGGAGAAGCATGGACGTGATCAGAATCGCCCTTCTTGGCTTCACCGGGGTTTTGCTGGGACTGATTGTCCGGGAATGCCGGCCGGAATTTTCTTTTTACATCAGCCTGGCCTGTGGGATCTGTATTCTGCTGCTTTCATCGGAGCGGGCGCAGTATCTGATAGAATCCATACAGTCGATCCGAAACCGTCTGCCGGTGGATGCGTCCTATCTGAATGTTCTGATGAAAATGATCGGCATTGCCTATATCGGACACTTCTCTTCCGGGCTGTGCAAGGATGCGGGCTACGGAGCAGTCGCCGATCAGATTGAAATCTTTTGCAGGCTGTCCATGATGGCCATGGCCATGCCGGTCCTGCTGACGCTGCTGGAGATGATCCAGGGATTTCTGGGATGAGAACCGTTCTTTTCTTTCTCTTTTTTCAGCTTTGCACTGCCCTTTTTGGCGTCTCTTTCGTGTGGGCGGCGGAAGAGTCCATGGAGGAAAAGGCTGCGGATTATGAAGAGGAGCTGTTGGACGACCTGGATACCAGGCAGATGCAAAGGATCATGGACGAACTTCTGGAAGAGGACAGCTTTTCTTTTAAAGAAATTGTCCGCGAACTGATGGAGAACGGACAGGCGATCACGGGGGAACAGGCGCTGGAGCTTGTCGAAGAAAGCTTCTGGAAACTGTTTGGAGAAAATCGCGGCGTCTTCGGACAGGTTCTGCTGCTGGCTTTTGCGGCTGCGTTGATGAGCAGTTTCGTACAGGCCTTTGACCGGGAGAAAATGGGGGATAGCTGCTTTTACATGATTTATCTGCTGGTCTTTGTACTGTTGCTGAAGGAATTCCGTGATATGAGCGGAGAACTTCACGGGGTACTTACCGGGATCGTAAAGTTTATGCAGGCGCTGGCCCCTTCTTATTATATCGTGGTTTCGGCGGCCGCCGGCGTCACTACGGCTTCCTTATTTTATCAGATCATTTTGATCGCCATTTTCTGTGTGGAATATATACTGGTCACGTTTCTTTTTCCAGCCGTGCATATCTATGTACTGCTGGAGTTTATCAACCTGATGACAAAGGAAGCCATGCTTTCCAGGATAGGCGAACTGCTGCGGGGCGGCATACTCTGGGTGCAAAAGACCTTACTGGCGGTGATCGCGGGAATGCAGATCATCCAGAGTCTGGTGGCGCCGGCGCTGGACTCTCTGAAGCGTTCTGTGCTGGGAAGGACGGCAAGCGTCATACCGGGGATCGGAGGCGCGGTGAACGCTGTGACGGAGATTATCTTTGCTTCGGCAGTGCTGATCCGAAACTGTTTCGGAGCGGCTGCGCTGATTGCGCTGGTGATGATGGGAATCGTGCCGGTGCTGAAGCTGGGCATGAACGCACTGGTCTACAAACTGACAGGCGCGCTGATACAGCCGGTCTGCGACGAGAGACTGGTCAAATGCTTTCTGGCCATGGGGGAAGGATGCATGCTGCTTTTGAAGCTTTTATTTACCACCCAGATCCTTTTTATGCTGACTATTGTGATTCTGGCAAATTCGCTGTAACGAGGTGGTAAGATGGGCGAACTGCTGAACCGCTGGATTGCAGGACTGGCCTGCTATTATCTGGTTTATGCCATTGTGATGAATGTGATTCCCAGGAAAGAATACCGGGTTTACGTAAAGACTTTTATGGGGCTTTTGCTGATTGTTCTTCTTTTGACTCCGGTACAGGGACTCCTTGGAAAAACCCGGGATTTTGCCTCCTTTTTTTGGACGGAGGAGATGAAACGGGCATGGAATGAGATCCGGCTGCAGGGAAAAGCCGGTCTAAACGAGACGAAAGATCAGTATTTTCGTTACGCCTGCCAGGAGGAGATCGCCGGGCAGATAGAGACTCTGGCAGAAAATATGGGCTGCAGTCTGGAAGAAGCCAAGGTGGAGCTAAAGGAAGAGGAGGAGATCACCGTGAAATCCATTGAAATCACACCAAAAAGCGGGGCAGCCGAAAAGCTGCAGGAAAAACTGGCGCAGGTGTATGGAATCGGGAAAGGAGATATCCATGTCAATCCAGCAGCTTCGTAAAGCGGCGGAATGGATCCGGGGCCGGAAAAAGGAGCAGCTGTTGATTTCCGTGCTGCTTTTGGGTTTATTTCTGGTCATCATGATGCCGGTAAAGGAAACCGATGAGATGAAAGAGACACAAAAAACAGAGGAAGAAACGCTGCCGCAGACACCGGCAGAAGAAGAAGCCGCTGCGAAGCAGATGGAGAGGCAGCTGGTGGAAACGCTGTCCCAGGTGGAAGGCGTGGGAGAGGTGAAAGCTGCGGTTACCCTGGAGACCTCGGGGAAAAGAGTGGTGGAAAAGGATGTGCCGGTCAGTACTTCTGACACCAGCCAGACCCAGGGGGGCGGAGAAAGCCAGGAGTCTTTCAGCAGTGATTCCCAGGAAGAAACCGTCTATGAGCGGGACAGCGATGGAAATGAGACACCCTATGTGGTACAGGAGACGACGCCGGAAATCCGCGGCGTGGTGGTCGTGGCAAAAGGCGGGGGCGACCCGGTGATACAAAGGCAGATTCAGGAGGCAGTGATGGCATTATTTCATGTTGAGGCACATAAAATAAAAGTGATGAAGATGAAATAAAGGAGAGTGTCATTGAAAAAGAAGTTGTTTCGAAAAAATCAGGTGATTATTACAGCCCTTGCCGTTATGATTGCGGTTGCCGGATATATCAATTATTCGGACTCCAGACTGAAAACACAGGACGGCTCTTTACAGGCGGAAGAAACGGCGGATATGGGGGAAATCACAGAGGATATCGAAAGTCTGGACTATGATCTCACTGATGAAATCGCCGAAGCGGCAAAAGAGGAGACGAAGGAGGATGGGGGAGATGACCAAGAAGCGGAACAGTCGGAGGATGCGTCCGCCCAGACACCGGGAGAGGCGGTCCTGACAGGCGCTTCTACATACGTGGCCCAGGCCAGAATCAGCAGGGAACAGATCCGCTCCCAGAATAAGGAAACACTTCTGGAGATTATTAACAATGAAGAACTGGGGCAGGAAGAGAAGCAGGCAGCCGTGGACAGTATGGTTACCATGACGGATCAAATCGAGAAGGAAGCGGCGGCAGAATCTCTTCTGGAAGCGAAGGGGTTTGACAGCGTGGTGGTGAATCTGGATGGGGAGACGGCGGATGTGATGGTGCCCACGGCGGATCTGGACGCTTCCCAGCTGGCACAGATCGAGGATGCGGTGAAGAGAAAGACCGGTGTGGAGGCTTCCGATATTATCATTACTCCCATGGATGAATCTGTGGCAGAATAAGGCAAAAAGAGACTGCATTATGCGGTCTCTTCTCTTTTGGCAAATACCTTGACACGGTTTGTGCGATATACTAAAATGATCTACATGTGAAATCTGAAAGAATCAGGAGGAGTTTTCGTGACTGATTATACGAAAGAGATAGAAAAGAGGCGGACCTTTGCCATCATCTCCCATCCCGATGCCGGAAAGACCACTCTGACAGAGAAGTTTCTTCTCTACGGCGGAGCCATCAACCTGGCCGGGTCGGTAAAGGGAAAGGCAACGGCCAGACATGCGGTGTCTGACTGGATGGAGATAGAAAAAGAGAGGGGTATTTCCGTAACCTCGTCGGTGCTGCAGTTTAATTACGGCGGTTACTGCATCAATATTCTGGACACCCCGGGACATCAGGATTTCTCCGAGGATACTTACCGGACTTTGATGGCGGCGGATTCCGCGGTGATGGTTATCGACGGTTCCAAGGGCGTGGAAGCGCAGACGAGAAAGCTTTTTAAAGTCTGCGTCATGCGGCATATCCCCATTTTTACCTTTATCAATAAAATGGACCGTGATGCCAACGATACCTTTGACCTTTTGGATGAAATCGAAAAAGAACTGGGTATCGCCACCTGTCCGATCAACTGGCCCATCGGTTCCGGCAAGGCGTTCAAAGGTGTGTACGACAGAGATACCAGAAAAGTACTGGTTTTCTCCGATACCATGAAAGGCACCAAAGAGGGCACGGAGGAGGAAATCGCCATTGACGATCAAAGGCTGGACGAGGTGCTGGATCCCGGACAGAAGGAACAGCTTTTGGAGGAGATTGAACTGCTGGACGGAGCCAGCGCTCCTTTTGATCTGGAACAGGTGTCCAAAGGAGAGCTGTCGCCGGTGTTTTTCGGATCTGCGCTGACTAATTTTGGCGTGGAAACATTTTTGCAGCATTTCCTTGCCATGACCTTTACCCCTCTTCCGCGAAAATCAGACGAGGGTCTTATCGATCCCATTAAGGAGCCGTTTTCGGCGTTTGTCTTTAAGATTCAGGCCAATATGAACAAAGCTCACCGGGACAGAATCGCCTTTATGCGCATCTGTTCCGGAAAGTTTGACGCATCCCAGGAGGTTTATCACGTACAGGGAGATAAAAAAATGCGGCTTTCCCAGCCGCAGCAGATGATGGCCTCGGATCGTCATGTGGTGGAAGAGGCCTATGCGGGAGATATCATCGGCGTCTTTGACCCTGGAATCTTTTCCATCGGGGATACAGTCTGTATGCCCGGCAGAAAATTCAGGTTTGAGGGGATTCCCACCTTTGCGCCGGAGCACTTTGCCAGGGTACGCCAGGTGGACACCATGAAAAGAAAACAGTTTATCAAGGGAATCAGCCAGATCGCCCAGGAGGGAGCCATCCAGATCTTCCAGGAGTTCAATACGGGCATGGAGGAGATCATCGTCGGCGTGGTGGGAGTACTGCAGTTTGACGTGCTGAAATACCGTCTGGAAAATGAATACAAGGTGGACATCCGTCTGGAAACACTGCCCTATGAGCATATCCGCTGGATCGAGAATAAAGACGAGATCGATGTGGAAAAACTCACCGGTACTTCTGATATGAAGAAAGTGAAGGATCTGAAAGGGAACCCGCTGCTGTTGTTTGTCAACGCCTGGAGCGTGGGCATGACGCTGGAGAGAAACGAAGGCCTGATTCTTTCCGAATTCGGAAAGAATTAAAAACCCCCTTTTATTTTCGAAAGGTGTTTGTTATAATAAGAAAAAGGATGAACAGCGGGAGGTTGCGCGATGGCAGAAAATAAAAATGAGATGAAAGATTCCTATACAGCTTACGATTCCGGACAGATCGGAACCGTACAGATCGCAGACGAAGTTGTGGCGATTATCGCAGGTCTGGCAGCGACAGAAGTGGAAGGCGTCAAATCCATGGCGGGCAATATCACCAATGAACTGGTGGGTAAGCTGGGGATGAAAAACCTTTCCAAAGGCGTAAAAGTAGATGTGAAAGACGGCGTGGTCGGTGTGGATCTGAATCTGAATATCAAATACGGATATGCCATTCCTGAGGTCTGCAAAGTGGTACAGGAGAAAGTAAAATCTGCGATTGAGAATATGACGGGACTTTCTGTTTCGAAAATCAATATTGGTATTGCAGGCGTGAACCTTGAAAATATAAAGTAAGTGTGAAAAGAGATGAGGGGGGCTGTATACAGACTCCCTTTTTTTACGGAAACAGGACAATCGGGTTGGATTACGGAGGAAATCATGAGCAGAAGAGAGCTGCGGGAGAATATTTTTAAACTGCTTTTCCTGAGAGGATTTCGTCAGGAAGAGGAAATGCCGGAACAGCTGGCGCTTTATTTTGAAGAGATGGAAGAGACGCAGGAGAAAGACCGCCGGTATATCGAAGAAAAGCTGGAAAAGGTGACCAAGTGTTTGACAGAACTGGATCAGACCATCAACCATGTGTCCTCAGGCTGGAAAACCAGCAGAATGAGCAAGGTGGATCTGACAATTTTAAGATTGGCAGTCTATGAACTGAAATACGATGAGGATGTGCCGGTAAAGGTGGCCATCAACGAAGCAGTGGAACTGGCGAAAAAATTCGGCCAGGATGAGTCCGCCTCCTTTATCAATGGAATCCTCGGTGCGGTTGCCAGAGAGCTGCAGTGATGGGACAGAGCATTTATTCGGTTAAGCAGGTAAATACCTATATTAAAAATATGTTTACCCAGGATTTCCTGCTGCAAAAGATCCGGATCCAGGGGGAAGTCAGCAACTGTAAATACCACACATCGGGCCACATCTATTTTTCTTTGAAAGATGAAAGCGGTTCCATCGCCTGTGTGATGTTTGCGGGTCAGAGAAAAGGACTGGCTTTTTCCATGAAAAACGGCGACCAGGTGGTGGCGTCAGGCAGTGTCAGCGTTTATGAGCGGGACGGCAGATATCAGCTGTACGCTAAGGAGATTATGCTGGCCGGTTCCGGGCTTTTGTACGAACGGTTTCAGGCGCTGAAGCGTTCACTGGAAGAGATGGGGATGTTTGCGCCGGAATATAAACAGCCGATTCCAGGGGGGATCCGGGTACTGGGGGTGGTGACCGCACCCACCGGAGCGGCCATCCGTGATATCTGCAATGTGGCCAGGAGGAGAAATCCGGGGATTCAGATCATCCTTTATCCTGCCCAGGTGCAGGGAGCAGGGGCAGCCGACAGTATTGTGAAGGGGATTCAGATGCTGGATGCCATCCATGTGGACACCATGATTGTGGGAAGGGGAGGCGGCTCCATAGAAGATCTGTGGGCGTTTAATGAAGAAAAGGTGGCGCGGGCCATATTCGAGTGCAATGTCCCGGTGATCTCGGCGGTGGGGCATGAGACCGATGTGACCATAGCCGATTATGTGGCGGATATGAGAGCGCCTACCCCGTCGGCGGCGGCAGAACTGGCGGTGGATGATGTGAACGCTCTGCTGTCACGGATGGAACAGTATGAACGGCGGATACGTTTTCTGATGCAGGGAAAACTGACACTGACAAAGCAGAGACTGTCAGGCTATCAGGTGCAGTTTGGGTATCTGAGCCCTTGGCAGCAGATCCGGGAAAAAAGGCAGTACCTGGCTGACCAGGAAGACAGGCTGCGCGATGGAATGGATAAACGTCTGCAGTCTGCTAAAAACCGTATGCTCCTTTTGGTGGAGAGGATGAAAGGCTTGTCGCCGCTGGATAAGCTGAAGCAGGGATACTCCTATACGGAAATGCCGGACGGGAAGGCGGTTACCCGCATTGCTCAGGTTCGGGAAGGGGATACGGTGCGGATCCATGTCAGCGACGGCAGTATACTGGCGCAGGTAAAGGAGAAAGAAAAACGAGATGAATGAAAAGGAAAGAAAACAAAGGGAAGATCAGGAGACGACGCTGGAAGAATCCTTTCAGAATTTGGATGCCATCGTAAAGCGTCTGGAATCAGGAGAACTGACGCTGGAGGAATCCTTTCAGAATTATCAGAAAGGCATGACGATACTGAAGGAATGCAGCCGGAAGATTGATCTGGTGGAGAAGAAGGTACTGCAGATGGATGAAGAAGGAGAATTGCATGAATTTTAAAGAGACGCTGCAGAAGAAAACAAAAGAAGCGGAAGAAATCGTGCTGCAGTATCTGCCAAAGGAAGAAGGTTTCGCGGCGCAGATGGCACAGGCGCTTAATTATAATATGACCGCACCGGGGAAACGTCTGCGGCCGGTTTTGATGATGGAAGCATACCGTATGTACCAGGGAGAGGGAATGCTTGTCCATCCCTTTATGGCCGCGATGGAGATGATACATACCCATTCTCTGATTCATGATGATCTTCCGGCGCTGGACAACGATGATTACCGAAGGGGCAGGAAGACCACCCACAAGGTGTACGGAGAGGCCATGGCGGTGCTCTGCGGCGATACACTGCTCAATTACGCATACGAGACGGCTTTTCTGGCCTTCGATATGGACCGCGAGGGAAAAAGGACAGCCAGGGCGCTGCAGATTCTTGGTAAAAAAGCAGGCCTTTACGGTATGCTGGGGGGACAGAGCGTGGATGTGATGAATGATGGAAAACCTCTGTCCCGGCAGATGCTGGATTATATTTATGAGAATAAAACTTCCGCGCTGATAGAAGGCTCATTGATGATCGGAGCCGTTCTGGCCAACGCTTCCGCAGAAGAAGTGGACAGAATGGAGCAGGCGGGGCGGTATCTGGGGCTGGCATTTCAGATTCAGGATGATATCCTGGATGTGACGGGAACGAAGGAAGAGCTTGGAAAACCGATTCGCAGTGACGAGAAGAATGAGAAAACCACTTATGTGTCTTTGGAAGGAATTGAGAAAGCCAGAGAGGAAGCGGAAAAACTGACCGGAAAAGCACAGAAGCTTTTGACGGGAAATCACTTTCTGCAGGAGCTTTTGGCATATCTGATGAACCGGAAGAAATAGAAGGTATGAAAAATGGTACTGGATAAGATCAAAAAAGCAAATGATGTACAGGAGCTTAGTCAGGAAGAACTGCAGACACTGGCAGAGGAAGTACGTGCCTTTCTGATTGAGCATTTAAGCAGGACGGGCGGACATCTGGCGTCTAATCTGGGCGTGGTGGAGCTGACCATTGCCCTGCACCGGGTGCTGCATTTTCCTGGGGACCGTCTGATCTGGGATGTGGGGCATCAGTGTTATACCCATAAAATTCTCACAGGCAGGAAAGAAGAATTTGAGCATTTAAGACAGGCCGGCGGTATGAGCGGATTTCCCAAGCGGGCGGAAAGCCCCTGCGATTCTTTTGATACGGGGCACAGTTCCACATCTATTTCCGCAGGGCTGGGATATGTTCACGCCCGGGATTTGCAAGGAGAAGACTACCGTGTGATTTCGGTGATCGGAGACGGCGCTCTGACCGGAGGCATGGCCTATGAGGCGCTGAATAATGCAGCGGAACTGAAGAAAAATTTTGTTATCGTGCTGAATGACAATAATATGTCCATCTCCAATAACGTGGGCGGGATGTCCGCCTATCTGGGAAATCTGCGGACAGCGGCTTCCTATGCGGATCTGAAGCTGAACGTGACGAACGCACTGAAAAGGATTCCGCGGGTGGGAGGCGGTATGGTGCAGGCGATCCACAAAACGAAAAGCAGTATTAAACAGTTCGTGATTCCGGGCATGCTTTTTGAAAATATGGGACTGACTTATCTGGGGCCGGTGGACGGGCATAATATTTCCCAGATGACGCGGATCTTCCAGGACGCTTTCCGGGTGGAAGGGCCAGTGCTGGTTCACGTGCTGACAAGAAAAGGAATGGGGTATGAACCGGCCATGCGCCATCCGGCCCGCTTTCACGGAACGGCGCCCTTTGAGATCGAGACGGGGATTCCGGCCAAAAAGACCAGACCTGCCTATACGGACATTTTTTCCACCGTTATGCGCAAGTTTGGAGACCGGGATGAAAAGGTGGTGGCGGTGACGGCTGCCATGCCCACCGGAACCGGGCTGAACCGTTTTGCCCATATGTTTCCCCAGCGTTTTTTTGACGTGGGAATTGCGGAGGAGCACGCCGTTACGTTTGCGGCAGGACTGGCTCTGGGCGGATTAAAGCCGGTGGTGGCGGTTTATTCTTCCTTCCTGCAGCGGGCGGTCGACCAGGTGCTCCATGATGTGTGTATGCAGAATCTTCATGTGGTTTTTGCCATTGACCGTGCGGGCCTGGTGGGAAGCGACGGAGAGACCCATCACGGGTGCTTTGATTTGACCTATCTGTCTATGATGCCGAATATGACAGTGATGGCGCCGAAAAATAAGTGGGAACTTTCTGATATGATGAAATTTGCCGTTGCCTTTGACGCTCCGGCGGCGCTGCGCTACCCAAGAGGCGAGGCGTGGGAAGGGTTTGAAGACAGACGGGATCCCATCGTTTGGGGCAAAGGGGAGATGCTGGTTGAGGGCGAAGAGATTGCCCTGCTGGCCGTTGGCAGTATGGTAAAAACGGCGGAACAGGTAAGACGCCGTCTTTGGGAACATGGAATCAGGGCGACGCTGGTGAATATGCGTTTTGTAAAGCCTTTTGACAGACAGCTGCTGAAAAAGCTGGCAGCCAGCCACAGCCGGTTTGTCACCCTGGAGGAAAATGTCATAACCGGCGGGTTCGGCCAGCAGGTAGCTTCCTGGGCGGGAAAGGAACTGCCCGGCGTCAGCGTGATGACGGTGGCGATACCGGATCAGTTTGTGACCCATGGAAATGTAGATTATTTGTACCGGGAATTGGGAATGGATGAGCAGTCGGTGACGGAACGGATTTTGAACAGATGGTATGGGAAGTAACGGGATGAAAGAACGGTTAGATGTATTATTGGTAAAGAGAAATCTGGCGCCTTCCAGAGAAAAGGCAAAGGCAGTGATCATGGCGGGCAGCGTCTATGTGGACGGTCAGAAAGAGGATAAAGCCGGTTCCATGTTTCCGGAGACGGCGAGCATCACGGTGAGGGGTCATGAACTGCCTTATGTGAGCCGCGGGGGCCTGAAACTGGAGAAAGCGATGAAAGTGTTTTCCATCACTTTGCAGGATAAGATCTGTATGGATGTGGGTGCTTCCACCGGCGGATTTACCGACTGTATGCTGCAAAACAAAGCGGCAAAAGTTTACGCTGTGGATGTGGGACATGGACAGCTGGATTGGAAACTGAGAAACGATCCGCGGGTGATTTGTATGGAGCGTACCAATATCCGCTACGTTTTGCCGGAGGATGTGGGGGAACCCATACAGTTCGCTTCCATCGACGTCTCTTTTATTTCTTTGCAAAAAGTCCTGCTTCCGGTGAAAAATCTGCTGGATGAAAACGCGCAGATTGTCTGCCTGATCAAACCCCAGTTTGAGGCCGGGAGAGAAAAGGTTGGGAAAAAGGGCGTGGTGCGAGATCCGAAGGTTCACAAAGAAGTGATAGAGAGGGTAGCGTCGTATGCCATCGAGATCGGGTTTGCGCTGCAGCATCTGGATTACTCCCCCATCAAAGGCCCGGAGGGCAACATCGAGTATCTGCTCCACCTGAAAAATGATGCGGCGGTATCGGCGTTGTCGGACATAGACATCGACGGCGTGGTAGCAGCAGCTCACCGGCAGCTGGACAAAGGGGTCTGAAATGAAGTATTTTTACATTATCGCCAACAGCGTCAAAGACAAAGATCTGCTGGTGACGAGAAAAATAGCCAATTATCTGAAGGAACACGGACGGCACTGTTCGATCCAGGAGGAAAATCACAAAAAAGACGGAAAAGAATTTCATTATACGGATGCCGGTCAGATACCGGACAACGTGGAATGTGCCATCGTACTGGGAGGCGACGGTACGCTGCTGCAGGCGGCCAGAGACGTGGTGGACCGGGAACTGCCCCTGTTTGGCATTAACATGGGAACCTTGGGGTATCTGGCGGAAATCGACCAGCATTCCATCTACCCGGCGCTGGACCATCTGATGAACGATGAATTCGAAGTGGAACGCCGTATGATGCTCTGCGGCAGCGTTTACCATGAAGGCGAGCTGCTGGAGGAGGACATTGCGCTGAATGATATCGTCATCAGTCGGGAAGGCTCTCTGTGTGTGGTAAAATTTCATAACTATGTCAATGATGAGTTCCTGAATTCTTACAACGCAGACGGGATCATCATTTCCACACCCACCGGTTCCACCGGTTACAGTCTGTCGGCAGGCGGACCGATCATCTCCCCCAATGCGTCCATGATTCTGATGACGCCTCTGGCGCCTCATACGCTGAATACGAGGAGTATCGTTTTTCCGGATCAGGATAAAATAACGGTGGAGATCGGACCGGGAAGGGACGCAGATATAGAGCACGGGATCGCTTCCTTTGACGGCGATACCATCGTCCCCATGGTGACGGGAGACAGGATCGTAATCCGCAAATCCAGCAAGGATACCCGCATTATCAAAGTGAATAACGTCAGCTTTCTGGAGACGCTGCGTAAAAAGATGAGTACAAACTGACCGGGAGGAATAGGGATGAAACTTGCCAGACACAGTCAGATTATCAGACTGATCAATGAGTATGATATCGAAACCCAGGAGGAGCTGGCGGAAAAGCTCAATGAAAGCGGTTTTCGCGTGACCCAGGCCACGGTTTCCCGGGATATCCGGGAGCTGAAGCTGATGAAGATCGCCACCCGAGACGGCCATTCCCGGTACGCTGTTTTTCAGAATCCGGATCGGGAGTTGGCTTCCCGCTATATTCATGTGCTGAAAACGGCTTTTGTATCCATGGATACCGCTCAGAACCTTCTGGTTATCAAGACGGTTTCCGGTATGGCTATGGCTGCCGCCGCTGCGCTGGACGATATGAACTGGAGTGAAATCGTAGGCTGCATCGCCGGAGACAACACCATCATGTGCGCGGCTAGAAACAGCGATGAAGCGCTGCTGGCCATGGCGAAGCTGAAAAAAATGCTGGAAGAAGACAGCGGCTCCTGACGCTGCCGTGAGGATAAAATTATGTTGACAAATTTACATGTGAAAAATATCGCGCTGATCGATGAAATCGATGTGGAATTTGAGCGTGGACTGAACATTTTTACCGGCGAAACGGGAGCGGGAAAGTCGCTGCTTCTAGGATCCATCAACTTGGCTTTGGGAAAGAAAATGACCAGAGAAACCATCGGAAAATTTGGAAATTATGCATTGGTGGAACTGAGCTTTACCGTGGAAAACCCCGCTTTGGAAACGGCTTTTGCACAGATGGGGATTCAACTGGAGGACGATCAGGTGATATTAAGCCGGAAGATCATGGAAGGGCGCAGCGTCAGCCGCATCAATGGAGAGACGTGTACGGTCGGCCAGATGAAAAAGGCGGCCACTCTTCTTTTGGATATCCACGGTCAGCACGAGCATCAGTCCTTGCTGTATCCGGAAAAACAGCTGGATATTCTGGATGAATTTGCCGGGGAGGAACTGGCGGCTTTCAAAAAACAGGTGCGGGACTGTTATGAAATTTACCGCAGGACAGAAAAAGAACTGAAAGAATGCCAGATGGATGAAGAACAGCGGGTAAGGCAGATTGACTTCCTGCAGTTTGAAATACAGGAGATCGATGACGCCGCACTGCAGGCGGGGGAGGATGAGGATCTGGAACGGAAATTCCGGAAAATGTACCATTCCCGCAGGATTATGGAAGCGCTGGGACGGGTGCATGGCTGTCTGGGCTACGACAGTCCGGCCTGCGCCGGAGAACTGGTGGGACAGGCTGTGCGCGAGGTGAGTTCCCTGGAAGGACTGGATGAGGGTCTGGATCAGATTTATCATACGCTTCTGGACATCGAGAGCATGTTAAACGACTGTAACCGGGATATCAGCGGTTACATGGAAGAGATGAGTTTTTCGGAGGAATCCTTTCAGGAGGTGCAAAGCCGCCTGGATGAAATTAACCGGCTGAAGGGAAAGTACGGGGATTCCATCGAAGCGATTCTTGGGTACCGGAAGCAGCAGCAGGCACAGCTGGATGGACTGCTTCATATGGAAGAAAGAAAGGAACGGCTGTCAGGAGAACTGGAAAAGGCAAAAGAAAAGCTGGAACAGGCCAGCGGACAACTGAGCGGGATTCGCCAGAAGGCGGCTGAGGAACTGAAAGACGCCATCATTGGGTCTTTGGAAGAATTGAATTTCCTTCATGTGGAGTTTGCTATCCGGTTTGAAAGAAGAAATCATTATAGCGGAAACGGCTATGACGATGTCTGTTTCATGATTTCCACCAATCCCGGTGAGCCGCTTCGGCCGCTGGACAAGGTGGTATCCGGCGGCGAACTGTCCAGGATCATGCTGGCGGTGAAAACTCTGATGGCGGACAAAGACGACAAAGAAGTGCTGGTTTTTGATGAGATCGATACGGGAATCAGCGGCCGCACCGCTCAGAAGGTATCGGAAAAAATGGCCTTGATCGCTGCAAAGAGACAGGTTTTGTGTATTACTCATCTGGCGCAGATCGCATCCATGGCAGACGCTCATTTTTTAATTGAAAAATCTGTAAAGGATGATGTTACCATAACCGGTGTCAAAAAGCTGAATCATCAGGAATCTGTCCGGGAAATCGCCCGCATTCTGGGAGGAACCGAAGTGACGGACCGCATTCTGGAGAGCGCCGCGGAGATGAAAGAAATGGCACAGGTAGTTAAAAATACAAGATTGAAATAAAAAAATCATCGCATACTAAAGAAGGATATACAAAAAGGTATATCCTTCTTTGCAGTTTGAGAAAAAGGATGTGATGATAAGTGGACAGTACCAGGAAATACCGGCGTTTTCTCTGGGGACTGCTGGCGGGCTCCTTGCTGCTGTGCGCAGCCTACTTCTTTTATACGTCCGGAAAATCCATTCCCGATGAGATATCCGTATATGAAGGCCAGGAGGCACAGCTGGACGACATGCTGCCGTCAGAACTGTTTTCCTACGACGAGGATATAGCTGTTTTGGGAGGAAATCAATACCAGCTGCAGTGCCGCCTTTTTGGCATTCTTCCGGTGAAAACAGTCAAAGTTCAGAGTATTCCCCGGGAAACGGTTTTGGTAAGCGGAGAAACCATCGGTATTTATATGGAGACAGACGGGGTGATGATCATTGGGGCCGGGGAGGTGGACGCAGTGGATGAGCTGCAGAAAAATCCAGCTGAAAATATAATCAGGCCCGGAGATTACATTTTGGAGGTGAACGGGAAAAAAATCAGCGATAAAAATGAACTGATCGAGATGGTGGGAAAAAGCGATGGGCAGAAAATGCAGCTTCTGCTTCGGCGGGGACTGGAGAAGGTCACAGTGGCGCTGACGCCGGTAATGACCAGAGATGGATCCTGCAAACTGGGGATCTGGGTGCGGGACAATATACAAGGGATCGGCACCCTCACTTTTGTCAGAGACGACGGCACTTATGCCGCGCTGGGCCATGGGATCAGTGACATTGATACCGGAGAACTGCTGCAGCTGTCAGAGGGCCAGCTGTATCGTTCAAAGATCCTTTCCGTATCCAGGGGAGCACGGGGGAATCCAGGCGAGTTAAAGGGGATGATTACTTATCGGGATCAGGAGCAGCTTGGCAGTATCAGCGTCAACCAATACAACGGGATCAGCGGCAGCTTGAATGAACGGGGAAAAAAAGAACTTGCTCACCGGCAGATGGAGATCGGCCTTAAGCAGGAGGTGACGGCAGGCCCGGCATCCATCCTGTGCAGTGTGGACGGGGAGGTGAAAGAATATCAGGTTGAAATCCGGGAGATTGATTACCGGGGAGAGAGCAGCAATAAAAATTTTGTGATACATGTTACGGACAGCCGGCTTTTGGAGAGTACCGGCGGTATCGTCCAGGGTATGTCCGGATCTCCGGTGATACAAAATGGGAAGCTGATCGGAGCGGTAACGCATGTCTTCGTCCAGGACGCTGCCAGCGGATATGGAATTTTTGTGGAAAATATGGTTTCATGACAAAGAAGGTCTGCTGCGCTGAATTGTCAGTGCAGCAGACCTTCTTTTTAGGTCAGTGGAAGCAACGGGGCTCGAACCCGTGACCTCTCGCGTGTGAGGCGAACGCTCATCCCAGCTGAGCTATGCTTCCATGTGATTAATTATAGCACGATGAATGTAAGATGCAAGCCCTTTTTTCTTTTTCTGGGTTCGGCGAGGTTTATTTTTTTCTCATCTTATATTATAATAAAAAAGGCGGCGGAAAATGGAGGAAAATTATGGAGATACAAGAACTGTTGCAAGGTGCCGGCAGACCCGAATGGCTGATGCTGGTCTGTATCGCAATCGCATTACTGAACTGCTTTTTCGGCTACAGACTTTTGAAATTTTGGATCTCATTTACCGGTTTTCTCATCGGAGGAACCGCGGGATACCTGATTGTGAATCAATATGTCAACAATGTAGCCTATGCCATACTTGCCGGTTTCCTGCTGGGCTTACTGATCGGTTTTTTTGCCTGGCGGTTTTATCTGGCCGGCGTTTTCTTTATGGTGCTGATTATGATTTTTTCTCTTTTCCTGCGGGTGACCCCGCAAGAGCGGCTGTATCAGATTTTGATTCTGGCGGCGGGGCTGCTCGTATCTGCTGCGGGAGCCGTCGCTGCGGTCCGGCTGGTACGTCCGGCGGTGATCCTTGCCTCTGCGATCAGCGGCGGCTTTTCTGCGGCGGCGGATTTGGCAGAGTTTCTTAAACTGCAGGAATTATATCTGCCCCTTATCGCGGGAGTGTTATTGGCTGCTGCAGGAGCGGGGATACAGTTTCTGACGACACGTGACAGGGAAAAGGTCTGAACAACTACAGGAGGTGCTTGGAGGATGGATGCTTTGAAAATATTGGTAGTGGATGATGAGGCCAGGATGCGCAAGCTGGTAAAGGACTTTCTTACCAAACAGAATTTTACTGTACTGGAGGCGGAAGACGGGGAGCAGGCGCTGGATCTGTTTTTTGAGCAGAAAGATATCGCCATGGTGATTCTGGATGTGATGATGCCGAAGATGGACGGCTGGCAGGTCTGCAGGGAAATTCGAAAATATTCCAAGACGCCGATTATCATGCTGACGGCAAAAGGGGAGGAGCAGGATGAGCTTTTGGGATTTGAATTGGGTGTAGATGAGTACATTTCTAAACCCTTCAGTCCGAAGATTCTGGTGGCCAGGGTGGAGGCCATTTTAAGAAGGACGGGAAAGGCGGATGCAGGCGACGTCCTTTCAGCCGGCGGGATCGTCATCGACAAGGCGGCCCATCTTGTGACAATCGACGGGAAACAGGTGGAACTTAGTTTCAAAGAGTTTGAACTGTTGACATACTTTATGGAAAATGAAGGAATCGCCCTTTCCAGAGAAAAAATTTTGAATAATGTCTGGAATTACGATTACTTTGGAGACGCCAGAACCATCGATACCCATGTGAAGAAATTAAGAGCCAAGATGGGGAAGAAGGGAGAGATGATCCGCACCATCTGGGGAATGGGCTATAAATTTGAGGTGAATGAATAAAAATGACGGTTAAACATTCCATTCGCAGGCAGGTGGCGCTGGTTTTCATCGGACTGATGGTGCTGGCGCTGTTGACTTTGGCGCTGTGCAACCGGCTTTTTCTGGAGGATTTTTATGTTTCCTCCAAAATGAAAATTCTGGAAGACAGTATGGAGTTCCTTAACGAGCATGATATCGCCCAAGGAAGCGGTGATTTTTCTTTATACTGTACCAATAATAATCTGAGTTATGCTGTGGCAAGCGCCAATTACAGCCGGGTTTACACCAATATGATCGAAGAAAGCGGCGATCTGCTGGCTGCCAGGCTGTTCGGGTACATGGCGGGCATTGACGACAGTGAACCTGTCGTTTTGAAAAAAACGGATCAGTATACCATACAGAAGAACGAAGATATCCGCAAAGAGACCACATACGTGGAAATCTGGGGACAGCTGGATAACGGACAGAGTTTTATCATCCGTACGCCCCTGGAAAGCATCCGGGAAAGTGTGACCATATCCAACCGGTTCTATCTTTATACAGGACTTGGCGTGGGTATTCTGGCAACTTTTATCATCTGGATGGTTACGAAACGTCTGACCCGGCCGGTGATCGAACTGACGAAGATGTCCCAGAGGATGGCGGCTCTGGATTTTGACGCCCGTTATGAGTGCGGCGGAGACGATGAGATCGGCGTTCTGGGATCTAATTTTAATGCGATGTCGGAAAAACTGGAGTCTACTATTTCAGAGTTAAAAAGCGCCAACAATGAGCTGCAAAAGGATATCGAGAAGAAGACGCAGATCGATGAGATGAGGAAAGAGTTTCTTTCCAATGTGTCCCATGAACTGAAAACTCCTATTGCGTTGATTCAGGGATATGCAGAAGGGCTGCAGGACAACATCAATGAGGATGAGGAAAGCCGTCAGTTTTACTGCGAGGTTATCATAGATGAAGCTTCAAAGATGAATAAGATGGTCAAAAAACTGCTGACATTGAATCAGCTGGAATTCGGAAACGATCAGATTACGATGGAACGTTTTGATATCGCCGATCTGATTCGGGGCGTGATTTCGTCCGCTTCCATTCTGGCAGAACAAAAGCAGGTACAGATCATTTTTTCACAAAAAGATCCCGTGTACGTATGGGCGGATGAATTCAAAGTGGAGGAAGTGGTGACCAATTACCTTTCCAACGCATTGAATCATGTAAAGAATGAAAATATCATCGAAGTACGCTGCATCCTTGCCAAGGACAAGGTCAGAGTAACGGTGTTTAATACGGGAGATCCCATCCCGGAGGAAGATCTGGAGAAGATCTGGATCAAATTCTATAAAGTGGATAAGGCGAGAACCAGAGCCTATGGGGGAAGCGGCATCGGTTTGTCCATCGTTAAAGCGATTATGGACTCTATGAATCAGCAGTGCGGTGTGAAAAACTACGACAATGGCGTGGAGTTCTGGTTTGAACTGGAGGCAAAAGCATAAAAGACAAGGAGAAGAACAGATGATTGCGATAATCGATTATGACGCCGGCAACATGAAGAGTGTGGAAAAAGCACTTTTGCTGCTGGGCGAGCAGGTGATGTTTACCAGAGACCGGGAGGAGATCCTGCACGCGGACGGGGTGATCCTGCCCGGCGTAGGGGCATTTGGCCATGCCATGGACAATCTTCACCGATATAATCTGGTGCCGGCCATCGAAGAAGTGGTGGAAAAAAATACCCCTTTTCTGGGGATCTGTCTGGGACTGCAGCTTTTGTTTGAGGAAAGCGAGGAAAATCCAGGGGTCAGCGGGCTTGGAATTTTAAAGGGAAGCATCCGCAGGATCCCGCCGAAACCGGAACTGAAAATTCCCCATATGGGGTGGAATTCCCTGGAATTAAAGCACGACGGACGGCTCTTTCGGGGAATATCCGGCGTCCCTTACGTCTATTTTGTGCATTCCTATTATCTGCAGGCTGCGGATGAGAGGATCGTGACGGCGACTACACAGTACAGCACCTCCATCGACGCTTCCGTGGAGCAGGGAAATGTATTTGCCTGCCAGTTCCATCCGGAAAAAAGTTCGGACACAGGGCTGAAAATTCTGCAAAATTTTGCCGATATTGTAAAGGGGGAATCATAACATGCTTACGAAACGAATCATTCCCTGTCTGGATGTGAATGACGGAAGGGTGGTAAAGGGCGTCAATTTTGTCAATCTGCAGGATGCCGGCGACCCGGTGGAGATCGCCAAGGCGTACGACAAAGCAGGTGCGGACGAGGTGGTATTTCTGGATATTACGGCTTCTTCCGATAACCGGAAAACCGTGGTGGATATGGTGCGGGCCGTGGCGGCTAAAGTATTTATTCCCTTTACGGTGGGAGGCGGGATCCGTACTGTAGACGATTTCAAAATATTGCTTCGGGAGGGCGCAGATAAAATATCTGTCAATTCTTCTGCCATCAACCGCCCGGAACTGATCACAGAGGCTGCGGAAAAATTCGGCAGCCAGTGCGTGGTGGTGGCCATCGACGCCAAGCGGCGCCCCGATGGCAGCGGCTGGAATATTTATAAAAACGGCGGCCGGATCGATGTGGGTATCGACGCCGTAGAGTGGGCCAAAAAAGCGGAGCGTCTGGGAGCGGGAGAGATTCTTCTGACCAGCATGGACTGCGACGGTACTAAAGCCGGATATGATATCGAACTGACCAGAGCCATTGCAAAGAGCGTGTCCATTCCGGTGATCGCATCTGGCGGCGCCGGTACGCTGGAGCACTTTTACGATGCGTTGACGGAGGGGAAGGCGGATGCCGTTTTAGCCGCTTCCTTGTTCCACTATAAAGAACTGGAGATAAAAGAAGTGAAAAAATACCTGGCAGACCGGGGAATCCCGGTGCGCCTGTAGAAGAAAGGATGTCAGTCATGCCGCCGATCAGTGGTGAATGGGCCGAAGCGCTGGCCCCGGAATTTAAAAAGCCCTATTATAAAAAATTATTTCAGACTGTGTCAGAGGAATACCGCACACACCGGATCTTTCCGCCGGGAGATGATATTTTCAACGCGTTTCATTTAACGCCGCTGCCCCAGGTGAAAGTAGTGATTCTGGGGCAGGATCCTTACCATGGAGAGGGGCAGGCCCACGGCCTTTGCTTTTCCGTACGGCCGGATGTGGAGATACCGCCGTCCCTGGTCAATATTTACAAAGAGCTGGAAGAGGATGTGGGATGCTATATTCCCAATAACGGTTATCTGGAAAAATGGGCTCGGCAGGGCGTGCTGCTGCTGAATACGGTGCTGACCGTGCGGGCGCATCAAGCCAATTCCCACAGGGGAATCGGCTGGGAGGAGTTCACCGACGCGGCCATACGAGTGCTGGCTGCCCAGGATCGGCCAATGGTTTTTATTTTATGGGGAAAGCCTGCCCAGGCGAAAAAGCCCATGATTACCAATCCAAAGCATCTGGTGCTTTTTTCCGCCCATCCCAGCCCGCTGTCCGCTTACCGCGGCTTTTTCGGCAGCCGGGTTTTCAGCAGGACAAATCAATATCTGGAGAGTCACGGGCTTACGCCCATCGACTGGCAGATTGAAAATATATGACCGGGGAGGATAAGATGAACAGGAAAAACGCATCCTTTGTCAGACAGGCCACTTTCCTGATGGTGGCAGGATTGATCGTGCGGATCATCGGCCTGCTGTACCGGACACCGATGAAGGCGACCATCGGAGGTCTGGGATATGGATATTATGGATACGCCTATAACGTATATAACATTCTGCTGCTGATTTCCGGATACAGTATTCCGGTGGCAGTGTCGAAACTGATGGCGGAGAGGATCGCGAAAAAGCAGTACCGTAACGCGCAGCGGGTATTCTGGGGCGCGGTGCTGTATATCCTTATCATTGGTTCGCTGGCCGGGCTTGTGGCTTTCGTATTCGCCAGACAGCTGCTGCCGGCCGGTGCGGACGGCGCTGTGATGGCCTTGCGGATCCTGGCGCCGGTGATCCTGCTGGCGGGACTTCTGGGCGTGCTTCGGGGTTATTTCCAGGCAAATAACAATATGATGCCCACGTCGGTTTCTCAGATTCTGGAACAGATTTTAAATGCTGTGGTCAGCGTGCTGGCGGCCTGGATGCTGGTGAAAAGCTTTGGATCCACACCGGAGGCAAAAGCCAGTTACGGAGCGGCCGGCGGTACGCTGGGTACGGCGGCCGGCGTCCTGATGGGGATTCTTTTCATGCTGCTGGTATTTGCCGTGAACAGAAAGGTCATTAAAAAGCGGATTTTGCGGGACAGGACAGAGCATACGGAAAGCGCTTCGGAAATTGCCAGAGTGATTCTGCTGATGATGACGCCGGTAATTTTCAGCACTTTCATCTACAATGCCAGCGCCTATATCGACCAGTCCATTTTTTCTCCGCTGATGCTGGCCAAAGGAGCTGCTGCGGACGATATCACCACTATCTATGGCGTCTTCAGCGGACAGTACATGGTGCTGATCAACATCCCGGTGGCGCTGGCCAATGCCACGTCCACGGCCATGATGCCCCAGATCACAGGCAACTATGCCACCGGGGCTTATGAGGAGGCCAGGAACAAGATCCACGAGGCCATCCGCATGACCATGTTTATCGCCATTCCGGCGGCGGTGGGGCTGGCTGTGCTGGCTTTTCCCATCATGCAGATTCTGTTTCCGGGGTCGCCCGATGAAGCAGGCTGGCTGCTGGTTGCAGGAGCGGTATCGGTTCTTTTTTATTCTCTGTCCACCATCACCAACGGTGTGCTGCAGGGAATCGGGAAACAGCATCTGCCGCTGCGCAATGCTTCCATCTCTCTGGTGATTAACGTGGCGGTGCTGGCGGCGCTGACCTGGTTTACCAACCTTGGAATCTACAGTGTGCTTGCCTCCACCGTGGCATACTCGCTGAGCATGTGTATTTTGAATCAGCTGTCAGTGAGAAAACATCTGGATTACAGAAATGAATTCCTTCAGACCTACGGCAAACCGCTGGCCGCAGCGGCCGGCATGGGAATCGCCGCCTGGATCATCTACTACGGTCTGAGTATTGTGGTTCCTTCTGCGCTGATCTGTCTGATTCCGGCGGTACTTCTGGCCATCCTCATCTATCTGATTCTTTTCGAAGTGGTGACCAAGATGAAAGAAGAGGAACTTCGTGGCTACCCCATGGGAGGACTGATTGTAAAAGTATTGAAGGCGCTGCGGGTGTTGAGATAAAAAGCTATGATAAAATCCCTGTTTCTCATCCTTTCAAGAGATGAGAGACAGGGATTTTTTGCAGTTTATTTCGCCATGTTTTTCATGGCAGTGGAAAGCATCAGTTTGATCCGGTTCAGCTGGTTTACTTCGCTGGCACCGGGGTCATAGTCGATAGCTACGATATTGGCGTCGGGATACTCTCGACGGATTTCCTTGATTACGCCTTTCCCTACGATGTGGTTGGGCAGACAGCCAAAGGGCTGGGTGCAGACGATGTTTTTGGCGTTATTGTGGATCAGCTCCATCATCTCGCCGGTCAAAAACCAGCCTTCTCCGGTCTGATTTCCCATGGAAACAATGGGAGCTGCCATACGGGCCAGATCTTCGATCCGGGCCGGCGGATCAAAATGCACGCTCTTTTCAAATTCTTTCGTGGCGGCGCTGCGCAGCCATTCGATGGCTTTGATGGCCACATTGGCCATTTTGGCCGTTGACTTTTTGGTGCCCAGATATTTCGCCTTGAAATTCTGATTGTAGAAGCAGTAGCACATGAAGTCGATCAGATCCGGGACTACAGGCTCTGCTCCTTCCTTCTCCAGCAGTTCCGCCAGATGATTATTGGCAGCCGGGAGGAACTTCACCAGAATCTCGCCCACGATGCCGACTCTTGGTTTCTTCTCATCGGTGATGGGAAGACGGTCGAAATCACGGATGATCGTGCGGCAGATCTGTTTGAACCTGGTGTGGCTTAAATGTTTTGCACAGAGATAGTCGATACAGATCTTCTCCCACTTTTTATGTAAACGGTTGGCGCTTCCCTTCTTCTTTTCATAGGGCCGCATACGGTAAATACATTTCATGAAAATATCGCCAAATACAGCGGCGTAGGCCAGCCTTCGGGCCAGATCCGGCGTGATCTTAAACCCGGGATTGCTTTCCAGTCCGCTTAAATTGATGGAGATAACCGGAATGTGCTCCATGCCGGCTTTTTCCAGCGCTCTGCGGATAAAGGCGATGTAGTTGGAAGCACGGCAGCCGCCTCCCGTCTGGGACATGATGATGGCCACGTGATCCAGGTCGTACTTTCCGGAAAGCAGCGCCTGCATGATCTGTCCTACCACCATCAGGGAGGGATAGCAGGCGTCGTTGTTCACGTACTTCAGACCCACGTCAACGGCTTCCTTATTGTCATTGGGCAACACTTCCAGATGATAGCCGGAAGCGTTGAAAGCCGGCGCCAGAAGATTGAAGTGGATCGGCGACATCTGCGGACAGAGAATGGTATGGGTCTTGCGCATCTCTTTGGTAAAGGACGCCTTCTTGATGGAAGAAGGTTCAATGGTTCTGTTCAGACACATTTTTTCTCTGGTGCGGATAGCGGCCAGAAGGGAACGGACACGGATCCGCGCTGCACCCAGATTGTTGACCTCGTCAATCTTTAAGCAGGTATAGATTTTGCCGCTGCGGGAGAGGATCTCGCTGACCTCGTCTGTGGTGACAGCGTCCAGACCGCAGCCAAAAGAGTTCAGCTGGATCAGATCCAGGTTGTCATGTTCTTTGACAAAATTAGCCGCCGCATACAGCCTGGTATGGTACATCCACTGATCGTTGACACGCAATGGACGTTCCAGGGGCGCCAGATGGGAGATGGAATCTTCCGTCAGCACGGCTACCCCGTAGGAATTGATCAGATCCGGAATGCCGTGGTGAATCTCCGGGTCGATATGGTAGGGACGTCCTGCCAATACGATGCCGTGGCGTCCGGTCTTCTTCAGGTATTCCAGTGTTTCTTCTCCCTTGCGCATGATATCCCGCCGCTGATTCTGCTGCTCCTGCCATGCCAGATGGGCGGCTTTTCTGACTTCCTCATCGGGAATGTCGGGAAATTCCGTAACCAGACGCTCCGTCAGAATCTCTTCACTGGTAAAGGCCAGGAAGGGATTGCGAAAGAGAATGGAATCATCGTTCAGCTCGTCCACGTTATTTTTGATATTTTCCGCATAGGAGGTAACGATGGGGCAGTTATAATGGTTGACGGAATCTTCGAATTCCACCCGCTCATAGGGTACGCAGGGGTAGAAGATGAACTTCACCCCATGGCGGATCAGCCAGGTCACATGACCGTGGGCCAGTTTGGCCGGATAACATTCTGATTCACTGGGAATGGACTCGATGCCCAGTTCATAGATCTTCCGGGTGGAGGTGGGAGAAAGCACCACCTGATACTTCAGCTCCGTAAAGAAGGTGAACCAGAACGGATAGTTTTCAAACATATTCAGGACACGGGGGATTCCCACCTGTCCCCGGACCGCCTTGTCCGCCGGCAGCGGTTCATAGCCGAAGATCCTGTCATATTTATACTCAAACAGGTTGGGTACGTGATCCTTGTTCTTTTCTTTGCCGATGCCGCGCTCACAGCGGTTTCCGCTGATAAACTGACGGCCGCCGCTGAAACGGTTGATGGTCAGACGGCAGTTATTGGTACATCCCTTGCAGTTTGCCATGGAAGTGGTGTACTGCAGGCTGTTGATTTTCTCAATGGGCAGCATGGTGGTGACGCTACCGTCCTCGTATCGCTCCCGGGCGATCAGGGCTGCTCCGAAAGCGCCCATGATACCGGCGATGTCCGGACGGACCGCTTCGCAGTCGGCGATCTTTTCAAAGCTTCGCAGTACGGCGTCATTGTAGAAGGTTCCGCCCTGTACGACGATGTGTTTTCCCAGCTCGGAAGCATCGGAAACCTTGATGACTTTGTACAGCGCGTTCTTGATAACCGAGTAGGCCAACCCTGCAGAAATGTCAGCCACTTCCGCCCCTTCTTTCTGCGCCTGCTTTACCTTGGAATTCATAAATACGGTGCAGCGGGTACCCAGGTCGATGGGATTTTTCGCAAAGAGGGCCGCTTTGGCGAAATCCTCCACCGTGTAATTCAAAGATTTGGCAAAGGTTTCGATGAAAGAACCGCAGCCGGAGGAGCAGGCTTCATTTAACTGAACGCTGTCCACCACATGATTCTTGATTTTGATACATTTCATATCCTGTCCGCCGATATCCAGGATACAGTCTACTTCCGGGTTGAAAAATGCCGCGGCGTAATAATGGGAAACGGTTTCCACTTCTCCCTCGTCCAGCATCAGCGCCGCTTTGATCAGCGCTTCGCCGTATCCGGTGGAACAGGACCAGGCGATGCGGGCTTTGTCGGGCAGATGGCGGTAGATCTCCTGGATGGCGCGGATGGTGGTCGCCAGCGGGCTGCCGTTGTTATTATCGTAAAAAGAGTAGAGCAGGGAGCCGTCCTCGCCCACCAGCGCCGCTTTGGTGGTGGTGGAGCCGGCGTCGATGCCCAGATAACAGTTGCCTTCATAAGTATCCAGATCAGCGGTTTTTACGTTGTACTGACTCTGACGGCGGTTAAATTCCTCATACTCTTCCTGGGAAGCGAAAAGGGGCTCCATACGGGCCACTTCAAATTCCAGTTTTACGCTGGATTCCAGCCGTGTCTGCAGATCGCTCATAAGAACCTTCACCTCTTCCTTTGCGTTCAGGGCGGAGCCGATGGCCGCAAAAAGGTGGGAGTTTTCCGGAGCGATGGTGTGCTCTTCATCCAGACGCAGCGTGCGGATAAAAGCCTGCTTTAACTCAGATAAAAAATGAAGAGGGCCGCCCAGGAAGGCGATATGCCCCCGGATGGGCTTGCCGCAGGCCAGACCGCTGATGGTTTGGTTGACCACCGCCTGGAATATGGAGGCGGAAAGGTCTTCTTTGGTGGCGCCTTCATTTATCAGAGGCTGAATATCTGATTTGGCAAACACACCGCAGCGGGCTGCGATAGGATACAGCGCTTTATAATGTTTGGCATACTCATTGAGGCCCACCGCATCGGTCTGCAAAAGAGAAGCCATCTGGTCAATGAAGGAACCGGTCCCTCCGGCACAGATACCGTTCATCCGCTGCTCGATATTGCCCCCCTCAAAGTAAATGATTTTGGCATCCTCTCCGCCCAGCTCGATGGCCACGTCTGTCTTAGGAGCCAGTTCTTTCAGAGAAGAGGATACGGCGATCACTTCCTGTACGAAAGGAACGTGCAGGTGATTGGCCAGCGCAAGTCCGCCGGAACCGGTGATCACAGGATGTACGGTCAGGTCACCGCAGGAGGCACAGGCTTTCTTCAGCAAGGCGGCCAGGGTTTCCTGGATATTGGCGAAATGCCTTTCATAATCAGAAAAAAGCAGCTGATGATCCGGATCCAGTATGGCGATTTTCACCGTTGTGGAACCGATATCAATACCAAGTGTATAATGCATATAAATTCTCCTCATTGGTGATAAACATGATTAACATAAGTAAATTTCCATGATATTATACGCTGAACCGGATGAAAATGCAATGAAAAAAAGGGCAGAACATTTTGGAAAAGTGTGTTATACTGAGTCACAGACGTTTACGGGTCTAAAATCCCAAAACAGATAAAATTCAGAAAAGGAAACAAAATAATATGTATGAAATTTTAAAAAAGGACGGGCGTGCCAAACGGGCCCGCTTTCAGACGGTTCACGGGACCATCGAAACCCCGGTGTTTATGAATGTGGGGACGGCAGCCGCCATCAAAGGCGCAGTGTCCACCATGGATCTGAAAGAGATCAAAACCCAGGTGGAATTATCCAATACGTATCACCTGCATGTGAGGCCGGGAGATACGGTGGTAAAAAAACTGGGCGGGCTTCACAAATTTATGAACTGGGATCGGCCCATTCTCACGGATTCCGGCGGATTTCAGGTGTTTTCCCTGGGGGCTCTGCGCAAGATCAAAGAAGAAGGCGTCACCTTCCATTCCCACGTGGACGGAAGGCTTATTTTCATGGGGCCGGAGGAGAGCATGCAGATTCAGTCCAATCTGGGCTCCACCATTGCCATGGCTTTTGACGAGTGCCCCTCCAGCGTGGCCTCCCGGGAGTACGTGCAGCAGTCGGTGGACCGCACCACCCGCTGGCTGGAGCGCTGCAAACGGGAGATGAAAAGACTGAACGGTCTTGCAGATACCATCAATCCCCATCAGCTGCTGTTCGGCATTAATCAGGGAGCCATTTACGAGGATATCCGTATCGCCCATGCCCAGGCCATCGCACAGATGGATCTGCCAGGCTATGCGGTGGGCGGTCTGGCTGTGGGAGAGAGCCATGAGGAAATGTACCGGATCCTGGATGCGGTGGTTCCCCATCTGCCGGAAAATAAACCCACCTATCTGATGGGAGTGGGCACCCCGGCCAATATCCTGGAAGCTGTGGACCGGGGCGTGGACTTCTTTGACTGTGTCTATCCCAGCAGAAACGGCCGCCACGGCCATGTGTACACCAATCATGGGAAACTGAATCTGCTCAACGCCAGATTTGAACTGGATTCCCGCCCCATCGAAGAAGGCTGCGGCTGTCCGGCCTGCCGCAGCTACAGCCGGGCCTATATCCGCCATCTTCTGAAGGCAAAAGAGATGCTGGGCATGCGCCTTTGCGTCCTGCATAACCTGTACTTTTACAATACCATGATGGAGGAAATCCGCGCAGCCATTGAAGAGGGACGGTATGCTTCCTATAAAAAAGCGAAGCTGGAAGGATTTCGGGAAAATGAAAAAAATCGGTAAAAAGTCTTGATGAACGGTGGGATTTTGTGTATGATGAACTGTATTAGGTATGACAGGAGGAATTAATTATGTTAGTAGCGACAGCGTCGTCTTCCGGTTCCGGAATGCTGGGAACAGCTTCTATGATCATCTGGATCGTAGTATTATTCGGACTGATGTATTTTCTGATGATTCGCCCCCAGAAGAAGGAGCAGAAGCGTATGAGCGCCATGCTTTCTGAACTGGCAGTGGGGGATGCGGTGGTGACCACCAGTGGATTTTATGGTATCGTCATTGATCTGACAGATGAAGATGTGATCGTGGAATTCGGGAACAATAAAAACTGCCGGATTCCCATGCGGAAATCAGCCATTGCGGAAGTGGAAAAACCGCAGGATGTGCAGAACAGTTAAGAGGAATGGGACTGGGCGCGGAAGCGTTCAGTCCCAGCTTTTTGTTGAAATGTCGGGTAAAATGGATTATTATATTGATATTAAGGCTGTTTTGGGAGGAATATATCATGAATTATAAGATTGCACTGATACCGGGAGACGGAATCGGACCGGAGATCGTCCGGGAAGCGAAAAAGGTTCTGGATAAAGTCTGTGAGAAATACAACCATGAATTTGCATATACGACGCTGCTGCTGGGAGGGGCTTCCATCGACGCCCATGGCGTTCCTCTGACGGAGGAGACCATCGAACAGGCAAAGGCATCGGATGCGGTGCTGATGGGATCCATCGGCGGAGACGCCGCCACATCGCCCTGGTACCGCCTGGAGCCTTCCAAACGTCCGGAGGCAGGACTTCTGGGAATCCGCAAGGCGCTGAATCTGTTTGCCAACCTGCGGCCGGCATACCTGTATGAGGAACTGAAAGACGCCTGCCCGCTGCGGGACGAGATCATCGGCGACGGGTTTGATATGATGATCATGCGGGAACTGACAGGGGGCCTGTATTTCGGTGAACGTAAAACCATAGAGGAAAATGGCGTAAGAAAAGCGATTGACACCTTGACTTACGATGAAAATGAGATCCGCAGAATTGCGAAACGGGCCTTCGACATCGCCATGAAGAGAAGAAAGAAAGTGACCAGCGTGGATAAAGCCAACGTGCTGGATTCCTCCCGTCTGTGGAGAAGCGTAGTGGAGGAAGTGGCCAAAGATTATCCAAAAGTGGAACTGTCCCATATGCTGGTAGATAACTGCGCCATGCAGCTGGTGAAAAATCCGGGTCAGTTTGACGTGATTCTGACAGAGAATATGTTTGGCGACATTCTCTCCGATGAGGCCAGTATGGTGACGGGATCCATCGGTATGCTTTCCTCCGCCAGCCTCAACGAAACGAAGTTCGGACTTTATGAGCCAAGCCATGGATCGGCGCCGGATATCGCAGGAAAAAACCTGGCCAACCCCATTGCCACGATCCTTTCCGCTGCCATGATGCTGCGCTATTCCCTGGATCTGGATCAGGAAGCGGACGCAGTGGAGCTGGCGGTCAAAGAGGTGCTGGCACAGGGATACCGTACGGTGGATATCATGTCCGAAGGCTGTACGCAGCTGGGAACAGAAGAAATGGGAGACAAGATAGCAGAAGCAATCAAATAAGAAAGAATCGAGGTAATATAAATGAAAAGTGATGCAGTAAAAAAAGGAATGCAGCAGGCGCCTCACCGCTCGCTGTTTAACGCGCTTGGGTTTACGAAAGAAGAAATGGACAAACCGTTGATCGGTATCGTAAGTTCATATAATGAAATCGTACCGGGTCATATGAACCTGGATAAAATCGTGGAAGCGGTAAAGATGGGAGTGGCTCTGGCGGGCGGCGTGCCCCGGGTATTTCCGGCTATCGCAGTCTGTGACGGTATCGCCATGGGACATATCGGCATGAAATATTCTCTGGTAACCAGAGATCTGATCGCCGATTCCACCGAGGCCATGGCGATGGCCCATCAGTTTGACGCGCTGGTGATGGTGCCAAACTGTGATAAGAACGTGCCCGGACTTTTAATGGCGGCAGCAAGGATCAACGTGCCGACGATCTTTGTCAGCGGCGGTCCCATGATGGCAGGCCATGTACATGGGCAGAAGAGAAGTCTTTCCAGCATGTTTGAGGCGGTGGGCGCTTATGCGGCGGGAAAGATGACGGAAGAAGACGTACAGGAATTTGAAAACAAGGCATGCCCCACCTGCGGATCCTGCTCCGGTATGTATACGGCCAACAGCATGAACTGTCTGACCGAGGTGCTGGGTATGGGACTTCCGGGCAATGGAACGATCCCGGCGGTGTATTCTGAGAGAATCCGTCTGGCAAAACACGCCGGCATGCAGGTGATGGAACTTTTAAAGAAAAACATCCGTCCCCGGGATATCATGACGAAAGAGGCGCTGATCAACGCGCTGACCGTGGATATGGCTCTTGGCTGCTCCACCAACAGTATGCTTCACCTTCCGGCCATCGCCCATGAGATCGGCATGGACTTTAAGATTCCCTATGCCAATGAAATCAGCGCCAGGACACCGAACCTGTGCCATCTGGCTCCGGCCGGTCCCACCTATATGGAAGATCTCAATGAAGCCGGCGGCGTCTACGCAGTGATGAATGAACTGAACAAGAAAGGTCTTTTGAATACCGACTGTATGACGGTTACCGGAAAGACCGTGGGTGAAAACATTGCCGGCTGTGTGAACAAGAATCCGGAAGTGATCCGTCCCATTGACAATCCCTACAGCGAGACCGGCGGTCTGGCTGTGCTTCAGGGCAATCTGGCTCCCGACGGCAGCGTGGTGAAACGTTCCGCCGTGGTGGATGAGATGCTGGTGCATGAAGGACCGGCCAGAGTCTTTGACTGTGAGGAAGACGCCAGCGAAGCCATCCTTTCCGGGAAAATAAAAGAAGGAGATGTGGTAGTGATCCGCTATGAAGGCCCCAAGGGAGGACCGGGTATGCGTGAAATGCTCAATCCTACCTCGCAGATCGCAGGAATGGGCCTTGGTTCTTCCGTGGCTTTGATCACGGACGGCCGTTTTTCCGGCGCATCCAGAGGAGCGTCCATCGGTCATGTTTCTCCGGAAGCAGCCGTAGGCGGCCCCATCGCCCTGATTAAAGAAGGAGATCTGATCCAGATCGATATTCCGAATCACAAACTGAATGTGGCGGTCAGTGAAGAAGAAATGGCAGAAAGAAGAAAGAACTGGAAGCCCAGACAGCCCAAAGTAACCACCGGCTACCTGGCGCGGTATGCGTCCATGGTGACCTCCGGTGACCGCGGCGCCGTACTGGAGATTCCGGGAAGTCAGGAGGTATAACCGATGCAGTTAACAGGTTCCGAAATCATCATCAAATGTTTGGAAGAGCAGGGCGTGGATACGGTCTTTGGATATCCGGGCGGCTCTATTCTGAACATTTATGATGAATTATATAAACATCAAAGTGAAATCCGTCATATCCTGACTTCCCATGAACAGGGAGCGGCCCATGCGGCGGACGGATACGCAAGAGCGACGGGGAAGGTGGGAGTATGTATGGCCACCTCCGGTCCCGGAGCGACTAACCTGGTCACAGGAATTGCCACCGCCTATATGGATTCCATTCCCGTGGTGGCCATTACCGCGAATGTGGGAGTGCCGCTGCTGGGAAAAGACAGCTTTCAGGAAGTGGATATTGCCGGCGTGGCCATGCCTGTCACAAAGCACAGCATGATCGTAAAAGATGTGACGAAGCTGGCCGACACGATCCGCAGGGCCTTTACCATCGCGAAAAGCGGCCGGCCCGGCCCGGTGCTGGTGGACGTAACGAAAGATGTCACGGCGCTGAAAGCGGAATATACTTATAAAGAGCCGGAGGAGATCCGGCCTTCCACAGAAAAGATCACGCATCTGGATATTGAAAACGCGGTTCAGATGATCGCAAAAGCAAAACGTCCCTTCATTTTTGTGGGTGGAGGAGCCATTCTCTCCAACGCGGCAGAAGAGGTCAGAACCTTTGTCCATAAGGTGAACGCGCCGGTGGCGGTATCCTTGATGGGAAAGGGATCTTTTCCGGAAACGGATGAACTCTATACCGGAATGATCGGAATGCACGGTACGAAAACCTCCAATCTGGGCGTCATGCAGTGTGATCTTCTGATCACGCTGGGCGCAAGATTCAGCGACCGGGTGACGGGTGATGCGGAAAGTTTCGCCAAAAACGCCAAGATTTTGCAGATCGACGTGGATGCGGCTGAGATTAACAAAAATGTTGTGGTGGATGCCAGCATCGTGGGAGATTTAAAAGAAGTTCTGAAACTCTTCAATGAGCAGATCCCCCAGCAGGGGCATGAAGAGTGGCTGCAGACCATCCGTGAGCTGAAGGAAAAGTATCCCATGCAGTATGATGAAAGCGGTCTGAGCGGTCCTTATATCATGGAGGAACTGTACCGGATCACCGACGGGAAAGCCATCATCACCACAGAGGTGGGACAGCACCAGATGTGGGCGGCGCAGTACTATAAATATACAAAGCCCAGAACCTTCATCACCTCCGGCGGTCTGGGAACCATGGGATATGGTTTGGGCGCGGCCATCGGCGCAAAGATGGGACGCCCGGATCAGACCGTAATCAACGTGGCGGGAGACGGATGTTTTCGAATGAATATGAATGAAATTGCCACGGCGGTGCGCAATCAGCTTCCGCTGGTTCAGCTGGTGGTCAACAACCATGTGCTCGGCATGGTCCGTCAGTGGCAGACGCTGTTCTACGGAAAGCGGTATTCCAACACCATCCTGCAGGATAAAACCGATTATGTGAAAGTGGCGGAATCCATGGGCGCTGTGGGCATCCGTGTGACCAGCAAAGAGGAGTTTGCACCGGCGGTGGAAAAGGCGCTTAAGCTGAATACCACTGTGCTGATCGATTGTCAGATCGACTGTGACGATAAAGTTTTTCCCATGGTTCCGGCGGGAGCATCTTTGAGCGCCAGCTTTGACGCCCGGGATTTGCAGGCGAAGGAACAGCAATAGATATTGACATTAAAATAACAAAGAGTTATGATAGGAAAGGTTTAACAAAGATCATACTTTGAGGAGGATATGAAAAGTGAGTAGAGTGTATAATTTTTCAGCAGGTCCGGCCGTGCTGCCGGAGGAGGTATTAAAGGAAGCTCAGGCAGAAATGCTGGATTACCGCGGGACGGGAATGTCCGTTATGGAGATGAGTCATCGCTCGAAAGCTTTTGATGAGATCATCGACCAGGCCGAAGCGGATCTGCGCACACTGATGCAGATACCGGACAATTACAAAGTACTGTTCATGCAGGGCGGCGCATCTTTGCAGTTTGCCATGATCCCCATGAATCTGATGAAGCATGGGAAGGCGGATTACATCGTAACGGGACAGTGGGCAAAAAAAGCTTACCAGGAAGCCCAGAAGTACGGCACGGTGAACAAGATCGCCTCTTCTGAGGATAAGACCTTTTCCTATATTCCGGACTGCTCCGATCTGCCGATCAGCGAGGATGCGGACTATGTCTATATCTGTGAAAATAATACCATTTACGGTACAAAATTTAAAACGCTGCCCAACACAAAAGGGAAAATCCTGGTTTCAGACGTTTCCTCCTGTTTCCTGTCCGAGCCGGTGGATGTGTCTAAATACGGCATCATTTACGGCGGTGTGCAGAAGAATATCGGACCGGCCGGTCTGGTGATTTCTGTGATCCGGGAGGATCTGATCACGGAGGATGTGCTGCCCGGCACACCGACCATGATGCAGTTTAAGACGTATGCGGATAACCGTTCCATGTACAATACGCCCAACTGCTATGGAATCTACATCTGCGGGAAAGTCTTCCAGTGGATCATGAAAATGGGCGGCCTCGAAGCCATGAAGGAGCGCAATGAGAAAAAAGCGGCCATCCTGTATGATTTCCTGGATCAGAGCAGACTGTTTAAGGGGACTGTCGTGAAGGAAGACCGGTCTTTGATGAATGTACCTTTTGTGACGGGAGACAAAGATCTGGACGCAAAATTTGTGGCCCAGGCCAAGGCTGCCGGCCTGGAAAATCTGAAAGGCCATCGGACCGTTGGCGGTATGCGCGCCAGCATTTATAATGCCATGCCTATCGAAGGCGTGGAGAAACTGGTTGAATTTATGAAAAAATTTGAAGAGGAGAATCTGTGACATGTATAAATATCATTGCCTGAATCCGATTTCACCGGTGGGATTGGAAAAATTCAGCAGCGAGTACCAGGAGACGGATAATATCCAGGAAGCAGATGTGGTGCTGGTTCGCAGCGCGGATATGAAATCCATGGATCTGCCGGAAAATCTGAAAGCCATCGGCCGGGCCGGAGCCGGCGTGAATAATATTCCGCTGGGCAAATGCTCCGATGAGGGAATCGTGGTGTTCAATACGCCTGGCGCCAACGCAAACGGCGTGAAGGAACTGGTAATCGCCGGAATGCTGCTGGCTTCCAGAGATATCGTGGGCGGTATCGAATGGGTGGAAAGCGAGCAGAATGTGGAAGATATCGGCAAACTGGCGGAGAAAAAGAAAAAACAGTTTGCTGGCCGGGAGATCAGCGGCAAGAAGCTGGGAATCATCGGTCTGGGCGCCATCGGCGTACTGGTTGCCAACGCGGCGACCCATCTGGGTATGGAGGTATACGGATACGACCCCTACATTTCCGTGGAGGCGGCCTGGAATCTTTCCCGTACCATCAAACATATCAATGATTTGAGTATTATTTATAAAGAATGCGATTATATCACCATCCATGTGCCCCTCACCGATGAAACCAGGGGGATGATCAATGCCGAGGCCATCAGCCAGATGAAAGAAGACGTGGTGCTTTTGAATTTTGCCAGAGATCTTCTGGTGGATGAAAAAGCTCTGGTGGAAGCATTGGAAAACGGAAGGGTGAGAAAGTATGTGACAGATTTTGCCAATCCGGTAGTGGCCGGCGCCAAAAATACGCTGGTAACGCCCCATCTGGGAGCATCCACAGAAGAGGCGGAAGACAACTGTGCGAAGATGGCAGTCAAAGAACTGAGAAATTTCCTGGAAAACGGAAATATTAAAAATTCAGTAAACTATCCCAACTGCGATATGGGTACCTGCGTGACAGCGGGAAGGATCGCCATCAACCACAGAAATACCGTCAATATGATCAGCAGCTTCAGCAAGGTGCTGGGCGACGCGGGAATCAATATCTCCGATATGACCAATAAGAGTAAAGGGAACTACGCCTATACGCTTCTGGATGTACAGACGCGTCCCTATCAGGAAGTGATTGAAAAACTTGAAAAAATAGATGGCGTATTGCGTGTTCGTATTGTAAAATAAAAGGGAGGGAGAATTTTAGCGATAAAATTCTCCGCCCTTTTTCACTATCTGCGGATAGAAGGAGTTCAGGATGAAGTGTATGAAAAAATATATGCGGCGTCTGAGGCTGCTCAGATCCGTGGTGCGAAATAAAAAGAGAATCATCCGGACTTTCAGGATGATTCTGAAATTAAGGAGAGGAAACAAATGATATGGCGACAGTGAGACCTTTTAGAGGAATTCGGCCGACGGCTGATCTGGCACCGCGCATTGCGGCGCTGCCTTACGATGTATATAACAGAAAGGAAGCCTGCGAGGAGGTGGCCAGGGAACCTTACTCTTTCCTGAAAATCGACAGGGCGGAAACACAGTTTCCGGACAGCGTAGACACCTATGATCCCCGTGTCTATGAAAGGGCCAGAAAAACACTGGAAAAGATGTATAAGGCGGGAAATTTCGTGCAGGACCGCTGGAAAAGCTATTACCTGTATGAGCTGACCATGGACGGACGCAGCCAGACCGGTATCGTGGGGTGCGCTTCCATTGACGACTATGACAGCGGTGTGATCCGCAAACATGAAAATACCCGTGAGGAGAAGGAACTGGACCGGATCCGCCATGTGGATGCCTGTGATGCACAGACAGGCCCTATTTTTCTTGCTTATCACCGGGACGAGACGCTGCGGGCGATCATAGAGGAGTGGAAGGACAAAAGTCCCAATTATGATTTCGTCAGCGATGACGGAATCCGTCACCGGGTATGGACCATCGACGATGCGGGTACGGTGCAGAGAATCGCTTCCGCTTTTTCAAAAATCGAATGCCTGTATATTGCCGACGGGCATCACCGCTGCGCCTCCGCAGTGAAGGTGGGAAAGATGCGCCGGGAGCAAAATCCAGGCTATACAGGCGACGAGGAATTCAATTATTTCCTCTCGGTTTTGTTTCAGGCGGATGAGTTGAAAATCTATGATTACAACAGAGTGGTCAAAGACCTGAACGGCCTGTCCCAAGAGGAGTTCCTGAAAAAGGTGGAGGAGAAATTCCAGGTGGAAAAGACCGGATCTGATCAGGTTCATCCCGGAAAAAAAGGAGAGTTCGGTATGGTTTTGCGGGACGGATGGTATCGCCTGCAGATCCGGGAAGAATACCGCAGCGAGGATGCGGTGGAGGGTCTGGATGTTTCTCTGCTGCAGGATCACTTGCTGGCGCCGGTGCTGGGAATCAAAAATCCAAAGACAGATACAAGAATTGATTTTGTGGGAGGGATCCGCGGTCTGTCGGAGCTGGAGCGCAGAGTGAGCAGCGACTGTGAGGCGGCGTTTGCCATGTATCCCACCTCTATAGATGAGTTGTTTGCGGTGGCTGACGAACATCGGCTGATGCCGCCCAAATCGACCTGGTTTGAGCCCAAGCTAAGAAGCGGGCTGTTTATACATAAACTGTCAGAGTGACGCTGACGGAAAAACGGGAGGATCTTTATGGCAGATAAACTATATGATTTGATGGATTGGGCAGGAATAGAGGCGATTGTGTATTCGGAGGAGGACCATCCCCGCAGGATTCTGGGGCCGCGCCTGGTAAAAGGCGGCGTGCTGATCCAGTGCTTTTTCCCGGGGCGGGAAAAGGTGATGGTGAAAACACTTAAGGATCAGAAAAAGTATCCGATGACCATGGAGGATGAAGCCGGATTTTTCGCCGTTCTGCTTGCGGGGAAAGAGATCCCTGATTACGTGTTTGTGGTGCAGGAAGAGGGAAAATATAAAGAATATAAAGATCCTTATCGCTTTCCGGGCAGAATCACAAAGGAAGACGAAGTGCAGTTTGCCCATGGGATCGGATATCATATTTATGAAAAGCTGGGAGCCCATCCGGTGCGCTCCGGCCACACCAACGGCGTACATTTCGCCGTCTGGGCGCCCAATGCGCTGCGGGTCAGCGTGGCAGGCGATTTCAACAACTGGGATGGAAGGATGCACCCCATGGAAAAGCATGAGGAATCCGGTATCTTTGAACTTTTCATACCCCAGGTGAAGCCTGGGGATATTTATAAGTATGAAATCAAGCTGCGGGACGGGCTGACCTATCTGAAGGCAGATCCCTTTGCCAACGCCGCCCAGCTGCGGCCCGACACGGCTTCTGTGGTGGCGAATTTAAAGCGTTACCGCTGGCAGGACAGGGAGTGGATGCGCGCCAGGAAAAACGTGCAAAAAGAAGACCGGCCGATGTATATTTATGAGGTGCACCTGGGGTCATTTTGCCGGCCGCAGGACGACAGGCCTTTTTGCAATTATCGGGAGATTGCGGTGAAGCTGGCGGAGTATGTCAAAGAGATGGGATATACCCATGTGGAATTGATGCCCGTGATGGAACATCCCTTGGATGAATCCTGGGGATATCAGGTAACGGGATACTACGCGCCCACCAGCCGTTACGGCACGCCGGAGGACTTTATGGCCTTTGTGGATCATATGCATCGGGAAGGCATCGGTGTGATTCTGGACTGGGTGCCGGCTCATTTCCCGAAAGATGATTTCGGGCTGTCTTCCTTTGACGGGACCGGGCTGTTTGAACATCAGGATCCGCGCCAGGGCATACACCCCCACTGGGGGACTAAGATTTTCAATTACGGGCGTCCACAGGTCAGCAATTTTCTCATCGCCAACGCCATGTTCTGGGCGGACAAGTATCATGTGGACGGCATCCGCATGGATGCGGTGGCTTCCATGCTGTATCTGGACTACGGAAGACGGGATGGAGAATGGGTCGCCAATATTTACGGCGGAAATGAAAACCTGGAGGCGGTGGAATTTTTGAAACATCTGAATTCCATGATGAAAAAGATGTATCCCGATGTTCTGATGATCGCCGAGGAGTCCACTGCCTGGCCCATGGTGACCGGAGATGTAAAAAAAGACGGACTTGGTTTTGATTATAAGTGGAATATGGGATGGATGAACGATTTTCTGGGATATCTGCAGTATGATCCCGTTTTCCGGGGCGCTCATCACAATGAGCTGACCTTCAGCATGATTTATGCTTACAGTGAAAAATTCCTGCTGAGTCTGTCTCACGACGAGTTTGTCCATGAGAAAGGTTCCATGATCCAAAAGATGCCGGGAGACGAAGAGCAGAAATACGCCAACATGCGCGCCGCTCTCGCCTATATGATCAGCCATCCTGGGAAAAAGCTGCTGTTTATGGGACAGGATTTTGCCCAGGAACAGGAGTGGTCCGAAGCCAGAGGGCTGGACTGGGAGCTGCTGGAAGAGGAAAAGCATCATAAGTTCTGGCAGTTTATGAAAGACGCAGTCCATCTTTACAAATCCCAGCCGGCTCTTTATGAGCAGGATTTTGATCCGGAAGGATTTGAGTGGATCAACGCCATGGAATGGGAGAAGAATATCCTCTCCTTCCTGCGGACAGATAAAAAAGGGGAACATCAGCTGCTGATCGTCTGCAATTTCTCCGCGCTGCCTTATGAGGAGTATCGGGTGGGCGTGCCAAGAGCCGGGAAATATAAGGAAATATTCAACAGCGATGCGAAGACGTACGGAGGAAGCGGTATGGTAAATCCCCGGGTGAAATCCTCCCGGACGGTGGAATGCGACGATCGGGAGCACTCAATCAAAATCAAGCTGGCTCCCTTAAGCGTATCAGTTTTTGAATATAGAAAAGGATAATTTATGAAATATCTGGAAATGTTGAGAGAAAACACCCTTCCCATGGTGGGAACCTTCTGCCTGAAGGTAATTCTGGCCATCGTCATTTATCTGATCTGTTCCAGGGTGATCAAATGGCTGTGTACGATTCTGAGAAAATCCATGACGAAGGCCGGTGTTCCGGCGGAAGGCGTCAGCTTTATCAATTCCCTGGCCAAAGTGGGGCTGTATGCGCTTTTGATCTTTTCCATCGCCACGCAGTTTGGCGTACAGGCCACTTCAGTGGCGGCGCTTTTGGCTTCAGCCGGCGTCGGCGTCAGTCTTGCCCTGCAGGGCGGCCTGTCCAATCTGGCCGGCGGCGTGATTATCCTGATTTTCAAGCCCTTTACCGTGGGGGATTATATTATCGAGGACACAGGCAATCATGAGGGGACGGTACAGAAGATAGAGATGTATTACACCACCTTGCTGACCATGGACAATCAGCGGGTGATGGTGCCGAACGCCACCCTCACCAACAATATCATCACCAATGTGACGGCGATGGATCAGCGAAAGCTGGATATCAAAGTGGGGATTTCCTATGATTCTGATCTGAAGCGGGCCAAAGAAATTCTGATGGGTCTGATCGAGCAGGAGGAGCGGATTGCCAAAGACAATGAGATCCAGGTGTTCGTGGATGCGCTGGCGGACAGCTGCGTGCGGCTGGGGCTGCGTGCCTGGGTAAAAACTGAGCATTACTGGGATGTGCGATGGAAATTGAATGAGGAGATCAAAACTTCCTTTGAGGCGGCGGGGATCCGGATTCCCTATCCTCAGATGGAAATTCATGTGAAAAAAGAAGGAAAAGACGGAAAAAAGAGCGGGAGATGACGAAACGATGAGAGCAAAAATATACGAGGATATGCTGAATGCAAAATCAGTGATCCGGGAGACCTTTACTTATGGAGCACAGCGGGCGGCCCAAATCGGATATGAAAATGTTTTCGATTACAGCCTGGGGAACCCTTCGGTGCCCGTTCCGGATAAATTTACCAGAAAGATGATCGAACTGCTGGAGACGAAAAGTCCCATGGAACTGCATGGGTACAGTCCCACTTTGGGAAACCAGGCGGCAAGGGAAGCGGTGGCCGCTTCTCTTAAAAAACGGTTTCATCTGGATTACGCGGCGGATCATATTTTCATGACCAGCGGAGCGGCTTCTTCCCTGGCGCATGCATTCCGCGCGGTGACCGTTCCGGGGGATACGATCCTTACCTTCGCGCCCTATTTTCCGGAGTACGGGCCTTATGTCAATCTGACGGGAGCCCATCTGAAGGTGGTTCCGGCGGATCTTGTATCTTTCCAGATAGACTTTCAACGGTTTGAGGAGATGGTGACGGAGGATGTGACGGCAGTGCTGATCAATTCGCCCAATAATCCTTCCGGTGTGGTTTATACGGAGGAGACGCTGAAGACACTGGCGGAAATTCTGCGCAGAAAAGGGGAGCAGTACTGTCACGATATCTATGTGATTTCCGATGAACCTTACCGGGAGATCGTGTTTGACGGAAAAACTTCTCCCTACATGGCTTCCATCTACGAAAAAACCATCACCTGCTATTCCTTCAGCAAGTCCATCTCTCTTCCAGGAGAGCGGATCGGTTATCTGGCCGCTTCGCCCATGGATGAAGACGGAAAGAAAATCGTGGATATGTGCGGACAGATTTCAAGGGGGATCGGACATAACTGTCCTTCTTCCATCATCCAGATGGCGGTGATCGATCTGCTGGAGGATACTTCCGATCTGAGTGTTTATGAGACTAATATGAATCTTCTCTATGATAAGCTCACGGATCTGGGATTTTCCTGTGTAAGACCGGGGGGAACCTTCTATATGTTCCCCAAAGCGCTGGAGGAAGACGCCAATGCCTTCTGCATGAAGGCAAGAGAATATGATCTGCTGCTGGTGCCGGGCGATACCTTCGGCTGTCCCGGTTATTTCCGGATTTCTTACTGCGTGGAGACAGAAAAGGTAAAACGCTCTCTGCCGGCTTTTGAAAAACTGGCGCATGCTTACCAAAAATCCGTCGGGTATGAGATCTGACTGTCGTCACAAAGGCATGGAACCGTTGTCTGGTACCATGCCTTTTTTAGATACAGGAGTTATTGACAACTAACTGTGATTAGCGTATACTAACCTTGAAAACAAGTATTGGAGGCGGTCAGATCATGAGTTGTGGAAGGAACTTTCAGAAAACAGAAGTTGAAAAAAGAGTCATCCTGGAAAAAATGCGGAAAAGGGGATGCCGGATTACAAAGCAGAGAATGACCATACTGGATGTGATGCTGTCCCGGGAATGTTCCAGCTGTAAAGAAATCTGCTATTACGTTGCCAAAAAGGACAGCGGTATCGGACAGGCAACAGTCTACCGGATGTTAAATGTGCTGGAAGAGGAAGGAATCATCAGCCGCAGCAATATGTACCGTATCACTGCCGCGCAGGAGGGGTGATAGTGATAAGATTTCTCAACAAGGCGGTTCTGCGTTGACGAAGGCTGCCGCAGGCAGTATGATGAATTCTGCAAATTAAAATAATTGCAAATACGGCAAAGGAAGTGAGGTTTATGAAACACCATAAGTTCTGGGCAGCTGCGGCTGCTTTCTGTTTTTTTATGGTCATGTATACCGGTTACAGGCACAAATAGGAGGTACATAGTAAAATGATGAATATTGACTGGAAAAAAGTAGGATTATTTGCAGGGGGAGTATTATTCGGAACGGCGGGCGTGAAAGTTCTGGCCAGCAAGGACGCCAAAAAAGCGTATGTCAGCTGCACCGCAGCAGCGCTTCGTGCCAGAGAGTCCGTGATGCAGACAGTTACCGCAGTACAGGAAAATGCGGAAGACATACTGGCTGAAGCAAAGCAGATTAATGAAGACAGAGCTGCCCGGGAAGAGGACATCTGTGGGGATGACTGCGCAGACCGTGAAGAAGAGCAGGCTTCAGAAGGTACACGATGAAATTTATCATAAGACATGAGATCAAAGGACGTATGCGGGTTCATCTGATGCAGAAAAGGATGACCTGCAAAGAAGCGGATACGCTGCTGTACTATCTGCAGCGTCAGCCGGGGATCATATCAGCAGAAGTCTATGAGAGGACCGGCGACGCGGTGATCTATTATGACAAAACACGGGAAGCCCGCGAAGAGGTCACGGAAGCGCTGAAAAAATTCCGGTACGGCGATGTGAAAGTTCCGGACAGTGTGATGGAAAATTCCGGGCGGGAACTGAACGCCCGTTTTCAGGAGAAGCTGCTGGGGAAAATTATGCTTCGCTGTATGGGGAAACTGCTGGTCCCTTTCCCGGTCCGGGCGTCCTGGACCGGGATCAGAGCGCTGGGCTATCTGGGCAGGGGAATAAACAGTCTGAGAAGAAAGCGCCTGGATGTGGCAGTACTGGACGGTACGGCCATCGGTATTTCCCTGCTGAGGAAAAACATGGAAACCGCGGCCTCCATCATGTTTCTGCTGAGTATCGGTGAACTTCTGGAAGAGTGGACCCGGAAAAAATCAGTGGGGGATCTTGCCAGAAGTATGTCTTTGAACATCAGCAAAGTGTGGGCTTTGCGAAAGGGACAGGAAGTCCTTACGTCGGTTTCGGAAATTCAGCCCGGCGATGAAGTAGTGGTGCGCATGGGGAATGTGATTCCTTTTGACGGCAACGTGACGGCAGGAGAAGCCATGGTGAACCAGGCGTCTTTCACCGGGGAATCACTGCCGGTGAGGAAGAAAGTCTGCGGGTATGTGTATGCCGGCACGGTGGTGGAAGAAGGGGAGCTGACGGTCCGGGTCAGGGCCATAAAAGGTTCCACGCGGTTTGAAAAGATCGTCGCCATGATCGAAGAGTCAGAAAAACTGAAATCTTCTGCGGAAAGCAAAGCGGAGCATCTGGCAGACAGACTGGTTCCCTATACGCTGGCAGGTACGGTTCTGACGGGGCTTCTGACAAGAAATGTGTCGAAAGCGCTGGCTGTTTTAATGGTGGACTTTTCCTGCGCGCTCAAACTGTCCATGCCCATCACGGTGCTGTCGGCTATCCGTGAGGCAGGGGCGGAACATATCACTGTCAAAGGCGGTAAATACATGGAGGCGGTATCGGAGGCTTCAACCATTGTGTTTGACAAGACGGGAACCTTGACAAAGGCCAGACCCACAGTGAAGGACGTGGTGGTTTTCACGGAAGACAGCAAGGAAGATATGCTGCGCATTGCCGCCTGCCTGGAAGAGCATTTTCCCCATTCCATGGCCAAGGCCGTAGTGCAGGAGGCGAAGCGGCGGGGCCTTGAGCATGAAGAGATGCATTCCAAAGTGGAGTATACCGTAGCGCATGGAATTTCTTCCTGGATCGATGGCCGCAAAGTGGTCATCGGCAGCGCTCACTTTGTCTTCGAGGATGAAAAATGTGTCATCGATCCGCAGTGTAGGGAAGTCTTTGAGCAGCTGCCAAAGGAATATTCTCATCTCTATCTTGCCATAGAGGGCAGACTGGCGGCGGTGATCTGTATTGAAGATCCGCTGCGGGAAGAAGCACGGGAGGTGCTTTTTGATTTGCGGGAACTGGGTCTTAAGAAAATTGTCATGATGACGGGGGACAGTGAACGCACAGCGGCAGCCATTGCGGCCAGGACAGGCGTGGACGAGTATTATTCAGAGGTTCTGCCGGAAGATAAAGCCAGGTTTGTGGAAAAGGAAAAGGCAGCAGGGCGTAAGGTGATTATGATCGGAGACGGCATCAATGATTCGCCGGCTCTGTCGGCAGCCGATGTGGGCATCGCCGTCAGCGATGGCGCGCAGATTGCCCGGGAAATCGCCGATATTACCATCACGGCTGACGATCTGTATCAGATCGTTACACTGAAACGGTTAAGCGACGCACTGATGAAGAGGATTCACTCCAATTACCGATGGATCGTGGGTGTCAATGCCGGACTGATTCTTCTGGGAGTGGGCGGGCTGATTCAGCCTGCCACGTCGGCGCTGTTTCACAATACTTCCACGCTGCTGATCAGTCTGAAAAGCATGCGGAATTTGCTGCACTGATAAAAGAGTATGAAAAAAGACGGTATATCCGGCGGTTTTGCCGCAGGATATACCGTCTTTTTCTGCTGGTTTTGGAATATGCCTTGTCTCCTGGCAGAAAATAGGATAAAATAAAACTCGGTCAAAGAAAAAAGCTTCAGACTCCGCATTGGAATCTGAAGCATTGGTATCCATAAGCTGGAAAAGGGACTTGAACCCTCGACCCCTTCATTACGAGTGAAGTGCTCT